>Ga0255769_10004171_pt1 | contig 14213 bp, 3 predicted proteins | sample 041ome_9_FD_179637 | JGI IMG/M metagenome (GOLD analysis project Ga0255769, IMG submission 179637) | Coastal salt marsh microbial communities from the Groves Creek Marsh, Skidaway Island, Georgia - 041413US metaG (version 2) | ecosystem: Environmental > Aquatic > Marine > Intertidal zone > Salt... | reverse complement strand
TCAACTTGACGCCAATCTTTTCCAAGTGCAATTGGGCAACCTTTTCGTCCAAGTGCTTCGGCAAGACGTACACCTTCTTGTCGTATTTGCCAGATTTGCGTTCGTTCCACAACTCCAATTGCGCGATGCACTGGTTGGTGAACGAGCAAGACATGACAAAAGACGGGTGGCCAGTGGCGCAGCCCAAGTTGAGCAAACGACCTTCGGCCAAGACGATGACGCCGTGTCCGTCCGGAAATTCGTATCTGTCGCATTGCGGCTTGATGTTCATGCGCTTGGTGACAGCTTCCAAACCAGCCATGTCGATTTCGTTGTCAAAGTGACCAATGTTACCAACGATGGCGTTGTTCTTCATGTTCTTCATGTGGTGAGCCATGATGATGTCCTTGTTACCGGTGGTGGTAATGAAGATGTCGCACTCGCCGACGACGTCTTCGAGCGGGGCAACTTGGTAACCTTCCATCGCCGCTTGCAACGCGCAAATCGGATCAATTTCAGAGACGATGACACGGCCGCCCGCCGCCTTCAAAGACGCGGCGGAACCCTTGCCGACGTCACCATAACCAGCAACCCAGCAAGTCTTACCGGCAATCATGACGTCAGTGGCTCTCATGATACCGTCCGGCAAAGAGTGTCTGCAACCGTACAAGTTATCGAATTTGCACTTGGTGACGGAGTCGTTGACGTTGATCGCCGGGAACAACAATTCGCCCGCCTTTTGCATTTCATATAACCTCTTGACGCCAGTGGTGGTTTCTTCGGAAACACCAACGCACGTCTCGACGATCTTGTGCCATCTCTTCGGGTTAGTCTTCAAGTTGGCCGCGATGATGTTCAAGACGCACTTCATTTCGGCGTTGTCCGTAGTGGACGGGTCCGGGACCGCACCGGTGGCTTCGAACGCCTTTTCGGCCTTGTAACCTTCGTGGATCAACAAAGTCGCATCGCCCCCGTCATCAACGATGATGTCGAGCGGCTCATCGCCCCAGTTCAACATTTGGTCGGTGCACCACCAGTACTCCTCGAGCGTCTCGCCCTTCCAGGCAAAGACCGCCGCGGAGTCTCTCGCAACCGCCGCCGCGGCGTGGTCTTGCGTGGAGAAGATGTTGCACGAGCACCATCTGACGACGGCACCGAGCTTAACCAAAGTTTCGATGAGGACCGCAGTTTGGATGGTCATGTGCAACGAACCGGAGATGTTCGCGCCTTTGAGCGGTTGGCTCGGGCCAAACTCGGAGACGCAGGACATGAGACCCGGCATTTCAACCTCGGCGAGTTCGATTTCCATGCGACCGAAATCGGCTTGGGCCATGTCGCGAACCTGTCGTGTGTATTTTCGGAACGAACGAACGTTAAAGGGGGAAATGAGAGAGACGCGCGGTGAGCACATGTTTGTGTTTGTGCCTACGAAGCGTTTTTGACAGACACACACAAAACCAAAAAAAAAGGGAAAAAAAGCTGACGTTTCCCCTTGCGATGAAAGAAAAAAACGCGCGCTCGACGAGATGCCGACTTTTTTGTTCCGACGCCGCCGGCTCCATCCAATCCCCTAAAAAACGCGAGATTACGTCACGCGTTCGGACGATTTCACTTCTCCAGAACGCGAAAGTCGTCTCGTTCCGAACGATTCGCCTTCGCGTCGAGAAGAGGGGCGTCTTTGGCGCGATTTTGATGGATTTTTTTTTTGCGCGCGAGCGGCTGTGAACGACTTTCGCCGTCGCTTTTTCTCACAGGTGCGTCTCTTCCCGTGGTGTGGGGGGGAAATCTTTCCCTTCTTCTCTCCGGGTGTCGGAGAAGAGAACGAAGAAACGCGCCGTCTCTCGGGAAAAAAAAGCAACAGCTGGTGTTTCCTTTCTCTTCGTTCGACGCCGGCTTCGGTTCTTCTTCGTCTTCATCAAAGAAGAAGAAGAAGAAGAAAAAGTCGCATCAAAGATGATCGAAGAGACGGCGAGAGAGAGAAAGGGAACATTTATCCAATCTCAACGGCGCTCGCGCTCTCTTTCTCGAGAGAGAGGAATACGAATATAAAAAAGAAAGAAGACGATGCATAAACTCGTACCTTGTATTCGCGGGCGCCGGTCGTTTCGACGACGCACATTTCAGTTGGTTTAGAAGCCATGTTTTCTTGTGTTTTTTAGATGTGAGTGAGTGTAGTAAGTTGCGTAAAGTGAGGCGTCGAGAGGTGCTTTGGGAGCGCTTTAGAGCCGTCCATTCGTGCGTGCTTAGGGTTTCAATAAGATTTTTTCTTTTTTTCTTCTTCTTTTCGATTAAAAACTTCTCATATAATAAAACTCTTTCTTCTCTTTCTTCTCTCTCCCTCTTCCCTCTCTCTCTCTCGATAGTATTAATAAAACAGTGTACATTTTGTATAATTGTTTCTCTTTGTCGTTCCATTTTGTTGTTGTTGTTGTTGATTCTTGCTCTTTTGTTTTTTTTGGGTTTGCTAGTGATGTACTTCTCTCGTCGGAGGACGACGGCTATTGCGCCGCGGAGCGCTGGTTTTGAACCGTCAGGTGTCGGCAATAATTTGGACTTCCTTTCCCCCATTGCAAGGCACCGTTCAATCCGTGACCTTTGACTAGGATATTCTCGACGCTAAACTCGCAGTGCGAGTTGTAGTTTGGCTCGTTCTCGTCTACGCCTAAGCTGGGGACTTCGCCCATGCAACCGTGGTAACTCTGGTCGCCGCCGACGCCGTTCCAGACGTCGGAGAGTAAAGTCCACTCGCAGTTGGCGCCTTCGGCACAGCCACCGGAACCGTAAATGTTCATTTGCTTTTGGTTCGGGTCTTCGTTGCACCAGCACGCGTACTCTTTGTCCGGCCCGCGTTCGCCGAATTCGCAGTCTTTGCAGTCTTTGTATTTCGGTTTGAAACATTCGCCGCCGTTCGCTTCCGCCTCCGACGCTTTACAGGTGGTCACCGTAATGATTCCAGCGTCGTCTTTACGAATAGTCGTGTGTCCCCAGGCTTCGTCGATGTCGTACGGGTCGAGTTCGACTTCGTGGCCTCCGCCAGCGAAATTCATTTGCATTTTTTTGCGCAAACATAATTCAGAGCCGTCGATTTCCCCAGAGCCCGGGCCCCATTTCCAAGTGTCTGGACTCATCCACAACGGCGCCGCCCAGACGCCTCGGCATCGAGACATGGTCCAATCGTAATTTAACGACTTGAAGTCGTGCATGGGGATTTTACATTCTCTCGCGTGCGCTAACATGCACTCAGCTTTTCCTTTTGACACGGAAATTCTCACCGAAGCTAAATCATCGTCGCACATCTCCGGTACATTTCCCATATCGTTCACGCCTCCATTTTGCGACTGACACGAAGGGTGCGTCGTGTTCCCGACGTGGAAAGGCCAATCGAGATCTTTCCATTTCGAGGCTTGACACACCTTTCGCGCTCTTTTACCCGGAGCCTTGGCGAGGCGTGATTCACCAAACCGGGACTCATCGTTTAAATGGTTTACTCTTTGTTGAGCGATGTAAGCTTGCGCAGCTTTCTTTTCCTCCTTCTTTACATCCTTCTTGACTGCTTTCATGGCATCTTCGTACGCTTTCTTTGCAGCAGCGGCAATTTCTTCCGCTTTGATGCGATTTTCGCGAGCTTTTTCAGCTGCAGCCTCAGCTTTTTGTTTCTCGGTCATCGCCTCTGCGTATTTCGACTGAGAGTACTTCGGAGTCGAGGGCGTTTCCGCATCCTTCTCCTCCTTCGATTTCTTTAAAGACGTCGATTTTCTAGGCAAAGACTTCGAAGAGGAAGCTTCGACAACATCATCATCGGCCTCGACAACCTTCGTCTCCTCATCTCCCATTGAAGAAAACGACGATGAAGAATGATACGCGTGGTGCCTGCTGCGTTCTTTCGCTTCTGGCGCGAAGTCGAACGACGTCGTCGCCAACTCTTCCTCGACTTCTTCCCTCGGCGCTCGGCGTTCGTCAAGGTCTCTTTGCGAAAAATACGGATAAGACGACTCTCGTGGGTCGCGCTTTTCAGCATACACGGAAGAAGAAGAAGAAGAAGAAGAAGAAGAAGAATCGTGCTCTGGTTGACGTTTGAATCTTTCTTCTTTTTCCTTTCTGTCGTCTTCGTCATCATCATCGTATCGTTGGTAGCGGTGCTTCAGCGAAGGTTCATCGGAGGTAGATTTTTCTTCCTCCTCCTTTTCGTCATCTTTCGCCGGCTCTTCTTTGTCGACGAGTTCCGCTGGGCAGCATCCAATACCAGGAATCGGTACACCGGCGATGCACTTCGGCCAAGGATTGCACGCGACGTTTTTGTACGGATCCAACTTGAATGTGTGCGGAACTTTGACGTTTTGGATGACAATCATGCCCTTCTCATGATACGGTTTTGGCGCGTTAGCTTTCGCTTCCGCCTCAGCTTTCGCCGCGGCAATGGCGGCAGCTTTAGCAGCCGCTTTCTTTTTCTTTTCTTCTTCTTCGTCGACGTTGATATTTGCGATGAGCTCCATTTCTTCCTTCGTCATACCGTTCGTTTCGATGCCTTTTGGCATGTATTGTGCGGCGATCGGATCGATCAACGATGGCGTTTCCGTTGAAACTTCCGAAGTCGCTCCATCATCTGCCTCCACAGCTTGTTTTGAAACTTCTCCAGATTCTAACTGACGCATTCGTTCCTCCAAACTCGCTTTCGCGTCGTCTTCACTCTGTCCAAGTTTAGTCAAAGCTCTCGCTTGCTGCGCTGCCATCTCAAACTTGCTCGCAACCGTCGCGTCGTTGCCTAAACTCGCCATTGCTTCGTTGTACATTCTATTTCTGTTAAACTGCGCCAAAGCTTGCGGGCTCACACCAAGCAAAGCTACATCTTCCTCCTCAACAGGCGCGTCAAAAGTCTTGCGTTCCCCAAGCGCAGCCTCTCCGGCTTCATCACCACCGTTCGCGAAGGAGTCATCCTCCGCTGGGGAATTAAAGTTTAAAGAATCAATCAACTTTTGTTCTTCCTTTGTTAACCCAGTCTCCGGATCAACTTTATTTCGAAGCTTTTCCAGATGTTTCTTTCTGGCTAACTTGGCTTCCATGGCACCCGTATCCGTGCCTTCGGACAGAGGCACAGTCGTTGCAACTTTCTTCCATTTGCGCGGTTTCAAGCTCATCGGGTCCACGTTCGGTGCCGGCTCTTCGTAAGAGCTCTCAAGAGAGCCTTCGAGAGCAACGCCGAAAGATTCTTCTTCAGACTCACCAATGGAAGGTTCAACGACATCGTTTTCCGTCGCTTCCTCTCCCTCGGTGACGTTGTCGTTGTCGTCGTCGTCGCCGTTGGAGGCAAACACGGAGTCGTCAAATTCAACAGACGCCAAAGCATCCGCGGCTTCTTTGGCTCCTTCTTCGTCCACGGAACCGTTGAGTTGGTCCAACATGAGCTGTTCTTCCGGCGAGACGCCAATAGCCACGTTCTTGTTCGCTTTCCCTTCCTTTTTCCGAGACTTCGCTTCATCTCTGCTAATCTCCGCGCTCATCTCGTCCAAGGCGTCCATGCGTTTCATCAGTTCGATCTCCTCCGGGGTTTTGCCGGCGAATCGAATGGCATCAGCCTTTGCCTTTGCTCTTGCAGCTCTTCTTTCCCGAGCTTCTTTCTCTTTTTTCGCTTTCGCGGCTTCTCGAGCTTCCTCCTCTTCTTGGCGTTTTCGTTCCACTGCCCTCTTGTGCTCTTCAATCTTCTCCGCCTCGGCCAATTTCTTCTTGGCCTCCTCAAAGTCTATCTCTTCTCCTTCGTCCGAGGACGAAGATTTCTTCTTCGCGGCTTCTTTTCGTTCTTTTTCCAAGACTTTCTCGTCATCAGCATGCGCCAAGATCTCGTCAATCTCGTCGAGTTGCTTGTTGGCCGAGGCTTCTTCTTCCTCCGTCAAAGGCTCCGGCTGGTCTGAGACGTTTTTGCGCTCAACTTCTTCTTCTTCTTCTTCTTCTCCCTCAGACTCCTCTTCCGTCTCCGCAGGTGCTTCATCTTCGGACTCCTCTTCAGGCTCCTCTTCCGTCTCCGCAGGTGCTTCATCTTCGGACTCCTCTTCAGTTTCAGCGGGCGCTTCTTCTTCTCCTGCTTCTTCTTCAGGCTCCTCTTCCGTCTCCGCAGGCGCTTCATCTTCGGACTCCTCTTCAGGCTCCTCTTCCGTCTCCGCAGGTGCTTCATCTTCGGACTCCTCTTCAGTTTCAGCGGGCGCTTCTTCTTCTCCTCCCTCAGGCTCCTCTTCCGTCTCCGCAGGCGCTTCATCCTCGTCGTGCTCCTCGCCGGCGGTATCGGAGATAAACTTTCGTGACTTGCTCTTGTGCGAAGATTTCTTACCTAACGGCTGCATCGCTTTCTTCGCCGCCTTGATTTCATTTTTCTCGAGCTTGGTTTGGCGATCGATTTGCGCTTGGCTCTCCGCTTGGATTCTTGCAATTTCTGCCTTGCGGTCTTTTTCTTCTTGAATCTTCGCTTTGGCTGCTTCTTCTTCCGCTTCTTTCGCTTTACGAGTCGCCTCCTCTTGCTCTCTGATGGCTGCTTGTTGTGCCGCGATGATTTCCTCAAGCGGACACCCGTCGTAGTTGCATGGTCCGTCTTTTCGGCCTTCCCTTTCCGCTTGAAGCGTGACGGCAGCTTCGTTCGTCCATCCACCATTTGCAGTGGCGGTGGTAGTAACGGGAGTAGCAGACGCTACATCCACAGAACCCGTCGTCGCTTCCGGAGCGGTAACCTTGGCCGCATCAGCTTCCGACTGTGCTTCTTGTGGTTGTGGTTGAGATTGCCCTTGCAAGTCGTTCAATTGTTCGACAGTCGGGGTAGCAACCTCTTGGGTTTGCTCAGCTTGCGCTTGAGCTGCAGCACCAGTTGTAATCGTCGTCGCTGCCGATTGCTCCGCTTCATATTGCTTCGCGACTTCGTCAAACGCCTGTTTCTCTACTTCTGCTGCTTTCTCTGCGTCCATTTGTGCTTTTTCGCTGGCCGCCTTGAGTTCTTTTTGCAACCGCTCAATCTTTTGCGCCGTAGTTTCGTTTTCCGGAACAACTGCCGTGGCAGGTTCGGAAGCCGTGGTACTTTCCGTCGGTTCTGGAACAACTGCCGTGGCAGGTTCAGAAGCCGTGGTACTTTCCGTCGGTTCCGGAACAACTGCCGTGGCAGGTTCAGAAGCCGTGGTACTTTCCGTCGGTTCCGGAACAACTGCCGTGGCAGGTTCAGAAGCCGTGGTACTTTCCGTCGGTTCTGGAACACTTGCTTTTTCTTCCTCTTTCTCCTCGTCCGTGGCACCATTCAAATCGGCTTCTTCCATAGCCAAAATTTCCTCCGGAGTCATCTCGTTCGACGCCTGCGCGGATGCAGCCGAGGCTTTTGTGTGATCCGAGTCCGTAATCGCCGGAACGAACACTTTTTGCGCGGACATGGCCGTGTTCAAAAGACCGCTCAAGCTCCCGTCGTCCGACGGTTCGTCGTCGTCAGTGGCGCCTCCAACTTGGATTTGCTGCTGCTGTGTTCCGTCTTCCGATTCTTGCTGCGCGTCCAACTCGCACAAGGCCAACTCCGACTGCACGGAGAACGCGCAATCCGAGTGGCAACTGCCCCAAACGAACGACCTCCCGTCACCTTCTTTGTACACGCGATCGTAAAACGTCTTGGTAGAATCCGAAAACGTCGACGACGTGCACTCGTTCATGTTGAACATCTTGTTCGGGTTACGCCCGAGATTATTCTCCGGCACGCACGAATCTGGATTAGTCGCCGACGACAAGCAGCCGGCGTCCTTCCGATACGCCGGCCCGTTCGGCCCGTTCTTCTCGTACAGCGCGAACGTAAACTCGTCCCCGGGCTCCAACACCGACGCATCCACTTCGAACGCCCCGCAATGCGTCGCCGTCATCTCAATCCCGCGGTCGAACGCCAACTCTGGGTTCTGTTGCGACCGAACGATCACTCTCGCGCCCAAGTTTTTCTTCCACGTCGTCGGGTCCGGGTGGAAATCGAGCACGTGCAAAGGAGCGCACGCCGTGTGCAGTTTAATCGTTTTGGACGCGTGCTGCGGCTCCAATGGCGCGTCCCCGAGTCGGGACGATGACGATGCGCCCGAAGACGACATCATCGCAAACGATCGACCGTTATTGCTGTTGTTGTTACCGCTGCTCAAAGCGAGAGTCGTCGCGAGCACCATCACCCCAGAACCGGCGAGGACTTTCGTCCACGACGAGGAGGAGCCGCGCTGATTCGACGATGACGATGATGCAGCCGCGGGCCGCAGAAGGCTTTGCTCTTCCGCCTGCATTTTTGTATCGACAAACTCTTCTTCTTCTTCTTCTCCTCCGAGCAGCGCGTTGTTTCAGAACAAAAAAGTACTCTCTCTCGTCGAGAGGGAAGTCAAGAGATCTCTCTCGAAACCGACGACCGCGTTAAAAGCTTTTCGATGGTATTTGCTCGCGCTCTGCTTACTTACTCCAAGGAACGCGCGCTTTCTTCTTTGGAGATTCTCGGGAGAAAAAGTTCGAAAAAAAAGGCATTTAGGGTGTAGTGAAAAAAGATTTTTTTTCTACCTTTTTTTCAAGAAAAAAAGTACGAACGAAACGAAAAAAGCTCCCCCCAGACGAGAGAGAGAGAGAGGCTCAAGTGTTGTTGTTGCGTATCGTCACGCCATATAGTAGTATTTTACACGTTCTTCTTCTTATGCTACTATTTCTCGAACAAAATCAAGTGCTCTTTCCTCGCGCCGTTGTACACGGTTCCAGTACTTTCCATGGTTCGTAAAAGCGCCAAGGAACAACTGGCGAGGAGCGTAAAACCGGCGGTTTCGGCGCACGCGACGGTACTTTTCAACGCGTCCACGTTCGCGCCGTCGCCAATCATGACGAGCATTCGACCGGATGGTTTCAAGGTTCTGTAGGCGTTACATAACCATTGGTTTTGGGATTGCGTCCATTTGTCGTTGAAAGTGGACGGGTCTTTGCGTAACTCTCGCTTGGCGCCGAACTCGTTGACGGAGCTAAAATCGTCGCTCCACGAAGCGCGGTTGCCGTTTTCATCCAGTTCGTTCGAGCTTGGGACTTTCGCGTCGACGTAGTACGACGTGGGTGGTTTAAGTTGTGACTCTTCTTCAGGTTTTGTCGTTCCCGAGCTGTCACCACTACCCGTCGTCGTCGTCGTCGTCGTCGTCGTTGATGTAGCAGTAGTTGTCCCGACTCCGCGAAATCTCGACCTTTGCTTTCTCGCAAATGAGACGTAGTCGTACACGCCGGGGTACGGCGGACTCGTCAGTATTCCCGAAATTGTTCCAATCTTATCCTTGGGAACTAGATCATCGAATCGTGCGTCGCCTTTCCGAATGCACACGTCTGCCTTTCCATTCACGGCGTCGTGCAAATCCTTCACGCGAAATATGTACTCGTCCACGCACCTTTGGTAAAAGCTCAGCGGCGAATAATACGAGTCGTCTCTATCGCCGTTACCATTGCTCGCTCGGCGCTTTCCGAACCTTTTCTTTCTCTTATTTCGTTTCTGTCGCACGAAATGTCTTCGTTCAGCTTCAGTTAGACAGAAGAAAAGCGCTGTTTTCCGCGTCGTCGCGTCTACGCTATTATTATTTCTATCGCTACTATCGCTACCGCGGCTACTCCCGGCACCGTCTTCTTCATCGCTCTCTAAAATCGCCTTCTCCACCGCCACGGCAATACTTGCAAAACTTCCAGGCAAATCGCGCCGCCGTTGTTGTTGTTGTTGTTGTTGTTGTTGTTGTTGTTGTTCCTCCTGCTGCGTGTTACTATCATCCTCGTTCTCTTGTTCTTCGCTCTGCGCAATAATAATCGCTTCAATCCTCGACATCCGCGCTCTCAACCACTCCTCTTCTTTCTGTACGTTTTCCGGCACCCAAACTCTGTGCCCGCACACGTGCAACGCCAGCGGACTGACATCTGTCCCGTATGCGGTCACGTTATTCGTCATCGCCACGACCGGTACCGTTCCTCCGCCACAAAACGGGTCCAAAATACTGAGCTCCTCTTCTTCGTCGTCTTCTTCGCTCGACGCGTTCTCGGACGAACCGCCACGTCTTATTCCGCTTTTTCTTCTTCTTCTTTTTCCATCGCCTCCGAGAAGAAGTTCCACGCATCTCTCGGCCGCCGCCGGTTGCATGCCGGCTAAAATTTCCCCGAAACCATGCGTCACTCGACGAAATCCACTCGGCACGTGCGTGTATCCGTGTTTCCATTGCATTCGCATAGCGTGAAGAAGCACCGAGGTGTGCTCTTCCTCGCCGTAACAACTCTCCGTGAATTCAGTCGACGGCTCGAGCAAACGCCGATAATAATCTTCTTTTTCTTCTTCTCCTTCTTTAACGGTCGTTAAAACGGAAGAAGACTCGGGATTGGATATCGCGCGTCGTCGAGGAAGGAGGCCGACGGCGGTGGAGGAACGCTTTTCAACTCTCGATTTTTCTGGTTTTCCCGGGAGCCGTCCTCCTTGCCGCGCAGGGACGTTGGCGAAGAGAAGACGCATGAGAGAGAGAGTTTGTTCTCTTCGACTCTTAGGTTTGCTGTCGCGAGTCGTCAACTCCGTGCTTTGCGCGCGTGGGGAGGCCGGCGAAGAGAGACGTGTGTTGGTGAAGAGGTTGTTGGGCACAAAAAAAGTGACGTGTGGATGACGAAAAGCGTTCGCAAGATGTATACATTTACGCAGAAAAAATGCTTCGTGACATCAATTGGTTTAGGTAGTTTGTTTCGTGTTATGAATGGCGCGCTATCATCATCACGCGTTGTTCTTCTCGGCTTTCTCGAACGCTCTTTTCAAGTCGTTTAATAAATCCTCGGCGTCTTCGATGCCGCAACTGATGCGGACCAAGTCGTCGGGCAAGCCTCGCGCGGCTCTGACTTCCGCGGGGATACTCGCGTGAGACATGAAGCACGGCAAGGAAATTAAACTCGTCACGCCGCCGAAGGAGACGGTAATTTTGAACAGTTTCGTTTCTTCGACTATGGTTTTGGAAAAGTTGACGTCGCCCGTGGTGAAGGAGAGGATGCTTCCCGCGCCAGTGGCTTGGGAAAAGTGCAAGTCGTGGAACGGGCTCGATTTCAGACCCGGGTAGTTTACTCTTTCGACTTTTGGGTGACTCTCGATCCATTCGGCTAACTTCATCGCGTTTTCTTGCTGTTTTTTCATTCGCAAGTCCATGGTTTTGATCCCTCTCAAAGCCAACCAACAATCGAACGGTCCCAACAGCGTGCCGCAGGCGTTTTGGAAAAAGTATACGCGTTTGGCTAACTCCTCACCTTTGACTGCGAGCAAACCTCCTGTAACGTCCGAATGTCCTGCGATGAACTTTGTCGCGGAAACCATGCTAATATCTGCTCCTAACTCTAACGGGTTTTGAAACGTCGCGGTCATGATGGAGTTGTCCACGCACACCAAAGCGCCCTTCCTTTTGGCCATCTCGCAAATTTTGCGCACGTCGATGCATTGCAATCTCGGATTCGTCGGCGATTCGAGCATAACCATCGTCGTTGGCCCACCGTTAATGGCATCTTCGACCGCCTTCAAATCCGTGCAGTCCACGTTGACGACTTCAATCCCAACTTCCGGGACGACTTGCGCTAACAACCGACTCGTCCCGCCGTAAATATCGTCGCCGGTGACTATGCGCTCGCCGTTCTTCACCAACCTCGTCACCGTCGCCAAAGCGCTCATCCCCGAGCTAAACGCGAACGCTCTCGTCGCACCTTCGATGTCCGCGAATTGCTCCTCCAACTGATCTCGCGTCGGGTTCCCAGATCTGGTGTAATCGTACCGCCCGTTTTCCGTCGCGTTCGGCTGCGCAAACGTCGCCGTTTGGTACAAAGGAGGCGCCGACGCCGCGTACGGGTCCTCCACGGACGTTTTCGGGTGCACCAACTTCGTCGCGATGTTCAAACTTTTGCGAAGCTTCATCTCGTCGCTTTCCTCTTCTTCGGAAGACGACGCCGCCGCCATCGCGAGGAAGAATCCCCCGCGCGTTTTGTTCTTCTTCCCTCGGTGGTGGTTACCCTTTTTTGCCGACGCCAATCTTCCGTTAATCGCGGTAACAGAGGTAGTAATATCAAAAGAAGGTGAAGTCCTGCTGCTCTTGCTGGCGAGAGGAAGAGGAGACGAGGCAGAACGCGCGCTGCTAAACATTCTTCTTCTTCTTCTTCTTCCCCCAAAACGAACGCGAGCAAGAGCGCTTTTTGGTTTGTTTTTGATGGAAAACTCTATCCAAAACAACACACGAACAGACGAAAAAGGGAAAAAATATTTTAAAAGAGGCAAAAAAACAGAAAAAATGACCAAAACCCTAAACTTTGTTTTTTTGGTTTTTGTTGGGGGGGGAATAACAGGAAAAGAAATAAAACGCAGAGAGAGAGAGGAGTTTACCGAAGAGTGACACGAAGAAGCAGCGCGCGAGTGAGCCTTTCTTTGTCCCGTTCTGTTGTCCCGTTTTGGGTTTGCGAAACGACGACAGAGATAACTTTTGTTTTAATTCTCTCTCGATCGTTGGTTCGTGAATACGAGAATGACCTCCTCGAAACAACCTTCTTCTTCATTGGAAAATAAGAGCACCACTGCGGTTGGATTCTTCAGCCGAAACGCAAACACGCTGAAAGAGGACATCGAAAAAGGCGTCAGAGATTGGTCGAACGTGACTTCGACCGTTCGGAGAGCTTTTTTACGCGTCGGGTTCATCTTTGACCGAGAAAATGCAAACAACGAGATTCGAGACTCGAGGTTAGAGGCGGCGGAAAAACGTCTCGGGGATGTGGAGCGAAGGTGCCAGATTTTGCTCAACGGTTTAGACGCGGAGCGAGAGGAGAACGCGCGATTGGTGGAACGATTGTCGAGTTTGGAGAAGGAGCACGCGACTTTTCGAAACGAGTGCGAAACAATCGTCGGTGGGTTGGAGAAGCACGTGCTGAACTTGACGACGGAATCGAATCAAATGAAAGCGAGCGTGGCGAAGTCGGCGCAGATGGAAGCCATAGTGAAAGCGAACGAAATCGCGTTGAACGCGGTGGCGAGTTCGGTGGACGACGCGGTCGCCGTGTCGCGAGTAGCAAAAGACGAGGCGAAAAGATGCGTAAAAATGATGGAGAGAGGGTTCGATGTGAACGAAATTCGGAACGACGTGAACGTTTTGACGGCACAGATGACTCGCGTGGAAAGCGAGAGGAGAGAGTGCGAGAAGTTTGCTCAAGCGAGTCGAAAAGCGGCGAGTAAAGCCGAGGAAGAGGCACGAAAAGCGGACGTGGAGAGGACGAAAACGCAAAGCTTCGCGGAGATTGTCGGACAATTTAATCGCGAGGTGGACAGAAAAATGCAGGCGTTGAAAGTTGGATTGCAAGCGTGCGACGACGCCGAAGGGTTGATTAAAGACCGCGTACGAGAAGCCAAGGCGGAAAGCGATCGAAACCGAGAAGCGATGGAAATATTTGCAGAGAAAGCGAGAGGGAAGTTGATGGAATCGTGTTCACACGTGGAGAGAGTCGCGAGAACGTGTGCGAACGTGGCGGACGCGAGCACGAGAGAAATGCACGAGGCGGTGGAAAATGAAAAGGAGACGCTGAGGACGTTGGAGGAGGAGATGGAGTTGAGATTTCGAGACGAGTGCGATCGATTTGAACGCGTAGCAAAGACCGCGAGAAAAGAGGTTGAGGATGTCGCAGAAGCGGTGAAAAATCAAGTCGTCGACGAGTGCGGTCAAGTTTGCGACGTGGTCATATCGAGGTTTGTGCAAGAACGCGCGAGCGAGTTGTCCGAAACTGTCGTTTCAGCGATCAAGATGAAAGCCAGCGACGCCGCCGCGGACGCCAGACGGTGCGCGGAGATGTGTTCGGACGTTTCAAAAGTAGCCAGAGATGCCGAAACACAGTTTCAGAGAAAAGTAGACGATGGATTTAGATCCGTAGATATTGCGATTGCGAGAGCAGAAGCAGCTCAAGAAGACATTTCGACGCAAAAGGAAACTATTTTGCGCGCGGTGGACGAAGCGTTGGACGCCTTGCGCCAACGAGAAGCGAGTTGCTCGAAACGCATGCACGATGAAAGCGAAGAACGAATGCGCGCCTTTAGACGAACGATAGATGAGTTGAAACAATCGGTCGGGAACATCGATGCCGCGGATGTTGTCGCCTTTAAAAAGCGGTGTGATGGCTTGGAAGCGAGAGTTTTAGAGTGCGAAAAGAACGGACGCGTTTCGTTCGGGACGATTGAACATGTCAACAGAGAGCTTGAAAGA
>Ga0255769_10004152_pt1 | contig 14244 bp, 10 predicted proteins | sample 041ome_9_FD_179637 | JGI IMG/M metagenome (GOLD analysis project Ga0255769, IMG submission 179637) | Coastal salt marsh microbial communities from the Groves Creek Marsh, Skidaway Island, Georgia - 041413US metaG (version 2) | ecosystem: Environmental > Aquatic > Marine > Intertidal zone > Salt... | reverse complement strand
CTGGAACCTACAATCAAATTAAGAATCTGCTGGACTCTTTGCGACCGGCTGACATTGCCGCACTGTTGGAGTCGTCGCCGCCTAAAGAGCGGACGATTATCTGGAATCTCATTCCAAGCGACGAACAAAGCGAAATACTTGAACAGGTCGACCCTGACGTCATACCCGATCTGCTCGCCGATAAGTCCGCCGAGGAACTCCTCCCGATCCTCGAGCAAATTGTTTCAGACGATGACCTGACCGATATCCTTCAACATCTACCCGACGCCATTACCTATCAGGTCCTGCAATCTATGGGTTCTCAGGATAGGGCCAGGGTTGAGAACCTCCTGTCCTACCCGGAGGATACAGCTGGTGGTCTCATGGACACGGACACCATCAGTGTTCGACCGAGAGTCACGTTGGACGTCGTTCTCCGCTACCTGCGCCGGCACACAGAATTACCTCCCATGACTGACAACCTGGTGGTGGTCAACAGTAGTGATGAGTATATCGGTCTTTTGCCCGTCAGCACCCTACTGGTCTCTGACCCGTCTATGACGGTTCGAGAGATGATGGTGACGGAGATTGAGCCGATCCAAGCCAGCGCTCACCGCTCAGAGGTCGCCGCCATATTTCAGCGCTACGACTTGGTGTCTGCGCCCGTCGTTGGCCCGACAGGCAAGCTGCTGGGTCGAATCACAATCGACGATGTCGTGGACGTCATCGTCGACGAAGCTGATCACTCACTGCTGGGTATGGCGGGCTTGACTGAGGACGAAGATACCTTTGCGCCGATTCTGCGGACCGCCAGGAGTCGAGCTTTTTGGCTAGGCGCCAACTTGCTGACCGCCTTCCTCGCGTCGGCAGTCATTAACCTGTTTGAAGAAACCATCGCTAAGGTCGTCGCTCTGGCAGTCTTGATGCCTATCGTCGCCAGTATGGGCGGCGTCGCTGGCAGTCAAACACTGACACTGGTGATTCGCAGCATGGCGCAGGGCCAACTGGTGGAAAGCAACAGACGTTGGCTGATGAAGCGAGAACTCGCCGTCGGCGTACTCAATGGTGCGCTATGGGCAGCCATCGTTGCGGCTGCGGCTGCCACCTTATTCGACGATAAGATGCTGGGTTTGATTATCGCAACAGCACTCATCATTAATCTCGTCGTCGCAGCCCTTGCGGGTGCATTACTGCCCGGTATACTTAAAAACTTGGGGATTGATCCTGCTATAGCCGGCAGCGTCGTGCTGACAACGATTACTGACGTCGTCGGTTTTATGTCATTCCTGGGTCTGGCAACCCTCTTTTATGGATAAGTCGCAGCGCAGCGAGCGATTGCCACTGAACTATCGCAGGGCTAGTGACTCGATATCGACCCTGCCCATCTACTCACACCGACTCAGAAGCAAGAAACCTGAACCCCATGAATGATGACGATTTTATAGAAAATGACGACGATACGCCGAGCAAATCGCAACGCAAGCGAGACATGCACGCACTTCGAGACATGGGCGAAAGACTCCTGGAACTGCCAGAGGCCCATGTCAAGGAACTGCTTCCCTCCAACATCATGGAGGCGCTGACAGCCAGTAGAAAAATTACCAAAGGCAATGCTCGAAAACGGCAGATGCAGTATGTCGGCAAGCTCCTGCGCCAGGTGGAAACCGATAAAATCAAAGCCTTGCTTGACCGATTCGATGCCAGCTCTCAGGAACACGTTAACAAGTTCCATAAACTTGAACGCTGGCGAGAGCGATTGATCAGTCAGGACGACTCAGTTCTAGCAGAAATTTTCAATGATACGCCGACCATCGATCGTCAGCATTTACGTCAACTCGTACGCGCAGCGATTAATGAGAAAGAGCAGGACAAGTCACCACAGATTCAGTTTCGCAAACTGTTCCAGTATTTGAAGTCATTTGAAATTCAGACCGATAGCAGTGCGGTGAACGACACTGTAAAAGACTAGAGTCGCCGCTGTTGATGAACAGGCATCTCGCGGCGTACTCGGTGAACTGCTTCTCTGTCGATGGCGGCGAGCAGAATACCCTCTCCCTGCGCAAGTCTCGCCACTACCTCGCCCCAGGGATTCACCACCATACTCTGGCCAAACGTCTCGCGACCTGAATCATGTTTCCCGCCTTGGCAAGCCGCAATTGTATAAACTGCGTTTTCTATCGCACGGGCACGCATAAGGACTTCAAAGTGCGCCTTGCCGGTGATGGCCGTAAAAGCTGAGGGCATCAGAACACACTCAGCGCCCTGCTCAACCAGTTTTCGGTAAAGCTCTGGAAAGCGTATGTCATAGCAAACCGAGAGTCCAATACTGGCCATTGGCGTTGGCACGACGGTCAAAGTGTCGCCGGGTTCAAAAGTCGAAGACTCACGGTAATAGCGCTGCGAATCATCCACGTCGACATCAAACATATGGATCTTGTCGTAGCGCGCGACCTCCGCACCGTCAGGCGCATAGACAATTGATGCCGCTCGAACTCGACCATCGCTTGGAACAGAGCCGTTCGAGCGGCTGGCAAGGGGCATGGTTCCCGCAAAAATCCAACAGGAGAGCTCATTAGCCAAAGATGCGAGGAAAGTGCGAATGATGGGCTTATCTCCGGCCTCCTGAACACCGATCTGGCGAGGATTAGCGGCGGCCAACGCGGCGAAATTTTCTGGCAGAAAGATGAACTGCGCCGAGAGAGCGGCTTCACGAATAAGCGCCTCGGCACGGCTTAAATTAATATCGACAACTTGACTGCTCACCATCTGCACCAAAGCAATCGTATTTTCCATGCCTATCTCCCATCTGCCCTGGCATCTTCAGGGTTGAATTACTCTGGCGCTTGGGGACTCGCGACCGCAGAATCCTTGCGATCTTCACTGATCGTCTCAGTTGTCGGCTCAACTTCGGGTGTTTCACGAACGGAGTCGCTGAATATCGAGACAAACTCGATGACCGGTAAATCAACAGTGCCTGTCACCTTATATTTCGCACTGGTCATTTTATTGATCTGGTCTTCAAATATTTTCTGCGCTATAAACACACCGGCTCCGACCAGCGGGTTCGCCAATGCAGAATAGGCGGCATACCAAGGCAAATTACGACTCACTGGCAGGGTCACTATCAGGTCACTGTCAAGCGCGCCCGTGTTCGTATTCAACTGCCCACCGACCCTGAATATACTACTAGACCCTTCGATAGTAATGGGTTGCAGCACATCGACGACTCCGCGATTGAATCTTGCTCCACCGTTTATCTTGTTAAATGAGAACCCCTCGTTAACGATATCTGAAAAATCAAACCGAAAGCGTTTAGCAAGAGACGCGAAATCAAATATTCCCAGCAGTTTTAGCGCACCGGTACTCGACTCGGCCTGGACAAACCTGCCGCCTTTTGCGCTGATGGTAATATGACCTTCAATCACATCGAACTCGATCATGGTCGGTGAGCCAGCCCACTGAATATCACTTTCGAAGACAAAGTCATTGCCCTGAATACTTGAAGCAAAACCCCACTGTTTTAACGCAACGGCTAAGTCGTTAGCCTTAACGGTGCCAACAAAATGACTCTGCTGACCAACATCACTGACTCGCCAATCAATACTAGCTGATGAGTCAATCTGTAAACCCTTAACATTCGCCGTCAGCGATTCAAATCTTCCGCCTTGCGTATTCGGTCTAAAATTAAATGCCCAGCTACCATAGTCCTCAGCATCCTTCATGAGACGCTTGGTGCGAAAGTTAACTGCGACTAAGTCACCGGGATCCAAGTTCTCAAACAGATCAATATTATCGTCCTGGGTTATGAATTTAAGATACTCGAGATCAAGATCTATCGGAATTTCAGCCTCATCCGGGACACCGACTATTCCCTTGAGAATCTCATTTTGAACTGCAACGTTCCATGCCTGCTCACGCCGAGATACATTCAGATCGATAGACTCAAGCTCAAAACCGAATACGGTGAAGTGCTCTACATGCAGATCTACCGAGTCAAGGGTTTGGGCGACTTCAGACGCCAAGGAAATCTCCATTCTCGACGCCAAGTCTTCGCTGAGTTGCTGCCATAAGCCGTAATCAGCCCTCTGCAACTCGCCTGTCACTCGCAATTTATCGAAAGCCACGGCACCCATAGGGCTCAGCCCGAAGTGGACTTGACCACCGACCAAAATTCCCTCGCGACGTTTTAGCAGCGCCTTGACCCTGTCGCCTAATGTCAGGCCGACTTCATCACTCGACTCGAAAAACGTTTGCTGATAGTTCATCGGCATAGGATCTAGAGCGAGTTTTCCCATAGGTTGGGGCAAGTCGATCGCGACCCCTAACAGGTTTGATGTGATCTCTACAGACAGGCCACCTTTCGCCCCACCCGTCGGTACTCGTATGGCGGAGTGATAATCAAACTTCCCCGCTGCTTTGGTCAACAGCGCTTGTTCGGACCAGGTATAAAGTTCCTCAACATCAACTCGACCATCACCCACCACCAGAATCTCACGAAGGGTGCCGGCTGAGTCGAGGGTCGAGAGGATTTCGTGACGAGCGGGCTCTCCGAATATTAAAGCGTCGAATGGCGCCGCGGTTAAGCCCTTGTCGCTGGTATAACTGACATTGCCGACAATAGCATTTACCGCGAGATTTGCGTTACCCATCAGTAAATCACCGCCATCAATATCCACTGACACCTTGACCTTAACTGGCTCTCCGGCCCGTGGCCCGAGCGGCACATTTAATCTGATCTCGCCCGCTACCTTTCCTGATGCCGCCCAGGTGCTTGCCATCTCACCCGTGATCGTCGCCAGCGGTGTTTCGTTAAGAACCTTGACCGCATCACTGAAATCACCTCGAATAGCACCGCTGACATGGATGGTATCCGCGACGCCCTCTGGCGTAATGGGCAAGCTGACCTCGATCTGTTCGAGTTCGCTGGCAAAAATGGTTGCCGTCCCGTGATGGGACTCCACCTTAGCATTATTGATATAGACAGTCGCATCCAGCGCCTGCAGCACAGGCCAGGCAGGATCGTAGGCCAGCGTGGCCTCTTCAACATTAAAATAAAGCTCATGGACCTTACGTATTTTTGGTGCATCTCGAAACAGCGATCCATGAAACAACAGACCACTTTCCGCAGCAGACCCTTTGACCATAGCTTGAACTAACCACTCTCGAAGCGTCGGACTCAGTACTTCAGGTAAATATCGATGCGCAGTCGACAAATCCGCGCGCCTGATACCTATTTCCAGACCCCAGGTATGATTTTCACGATCGGGTGGCAAATTAATCTGTACGCGCCCAGCAGCGACTAATTGCCCCTCAGTCAGCTTAATTAAACCACTACTGATTTGCACAGCCTCGGGTGTGACGGTGTAGTTTAATCGCGCATGGGCCGAGTCAAATGACCAGGGCGATGGGAACATAGCGCCAAAATCGAGCTTGAAATTCCCGTCATTATGGATATCCAGAAAGCCACCCTGCTGACCCAGCGAGACGAAACCATCGAGGTGACTGATGCCCGGTACGCCGGCGTATGCACCGAGCGCGAGGCCTCGAACAAGACCCGAAAAATGGGGTACTGGCTTCGACTCAAGGTCGTCAAGGTAGAAAAATAGCTGCTCTAATTCTCCACTCAGAGCCATAGCGCTCAGGACTTCATTGGTCTTTTCCGGCAATAGCGCGGTTCGCTGACCTGTTGCCGTCACCACCTTGACGAGGCTATCAATAGATAATGTGGGCAAATATGCAACCAGGGATTGGTCTCCCTCCAGGTTCCGATAAACGACCGACAGTTCATTCAACTCAATGCGCTCGCTCTCGGCTTCAGCACTCAAGGACTCGAAATAAACTTGGACCTCGTTCAGGTTCTTGCGTACTACAGAAAATTCACTGCGCAAGTCCTTCAACAGGGTTAATTGTTGGCCATCCACTAGGGCTCTGACCGCGCCGGTCAGGGTCGAACCTCGCAACTCAAGCACTGAACCATCAAAGTCCAGCCAGAATTCACCACCCAGGCCCAGCTCAGTGAATTCAAATTTTTGCGCCTCGACTGGCCGAATCAAATCAGCCAGCTCAATGCTGGGTACTTGCAAATATAAGCTGGCAAAGAAGCTATCAAGCTCTCTCGGGTCACCACGATACTCACCCAGCAACTGCAGGCTGTCGTTATAGGAATTTTCACCGAGTTTCTGTACAGACAGAGGTAGTGACATGGATTTTTTTGCACCGTCTGCCCGCAATTCGAAAACCTGGTCAGGTTGATTTCGAATTTGATAATGTGCAAGTTGACCCTCTACATCGATATGTAGGGAAGTCATTTCTACCGACTCAAGATAGGGTAACGAAGTTAGTAATATTGAGAGATCTGGCGGGGTTTCAGCTACCGGCATACCATCAATTTGCCAAGCACCGGATGGGTTCTGGGTCAATCGCAAAGACAAACTGTCGATAAAAAGATCGCTAACGACGAGATCTCTCTCAAGTAAACTCTGGAAAGAGTTCAATTCCACTGTCAGCCGATTAAAGGTGATACCCGCCGTATCATTGCCGATCCGAAAACCGTCGATTTCCAACCGAGGGTCAAGGTAATGCCACTCTCCACTAAGCGCCTGAATATGAACAGGCACATTCAGCGCAGCCGAAAGCAATCTCTCGATCTGTGGCCTGTAGTCATCCACTCGAGGAATTAGCATACGGCCTAAAGAGACATAGGCTGCGACAAGAACCAGCAGAATTAACAGCATCGCCTCTAACAGGTTGACGATGGCTTGTTGGGGAGTTTTTTTGCTCATGGCAGCCTAACGCTGAAGCGGGACAACAACATCAAATTGCTCTTGACTATAACTCGTCTCTACCTGTAGTCGAATGGAACATTCCAGCGCCGCAGACAATTCACTAATGCACGGCGCGTCCTCATCCAGCAATCGATCAATGACTGATTGCGCAGCCAGGATCAAGCACTCGTTACCAAAAAATTTGCGCGCCTTTCGGTGTATCTCTCGGTAGATTTCCAGGCACACTGTCTCGGCCGTTTTAATAAAACCTCTACCATCGCAAGTGGGACAGGGGGCGCACATCATTTTGAGCAGACTCTCGTGGGTTCTCTTACGCGTCATTTCCACCAGACCCAAGTCCGATATTCCTGAAATATTCCACCGAACACGATCGGCCTGCTGACCCTTTTCCAGGGTCCTGATTACCTGGCGCTTATGTTCCTCATTAATCATGTCGATAAAGTCTAAAATGACAATACCACCAATATTTCTTAGCTTGAGCTGCCTGGGAATCGCCGCAGCTGCCTCAAGATTTGTCCTATAAACAGTTTCCTCAAGATCTTTGCGACCGACGAATGCACCGGTATTCACATCTACGGTCGTCATCGCCTCAGTTTGATCGATCACCAGATAACCACCGGATTTCAGTGGCACGGTACGATCCAGCGCTTTCGCAATTTGGTCCTCCAGATTATGGGCATCAAATAGCGGAACCTTGGAAGAGACCTGCTGCAAACACTCGAGCTTTTCCGGGATAAAGTCAGTCAGAAATCGTTCAATAGCCTCAAAGACCTTTTGGTTATCGACCAAAATACTCGCTGTCTCTCGATTGATGATGTCTCGCATAGCACGCAGATGAATGGGCAGGTCTTCATAGATAGTCGATGCGACCTGCGCAGTGCTGCCTTGCTGATTAATCAGCTGCCAACGTTTTCGTAACAATACAGCGTCGCGTCGAATTTCATCGTCTGTCGCTCGCTCTGACGCGGTGCGAACGATAAAGCCACCTTCATGGTGAGGCTGATGTATATCCGCCATGAGGGTCTGGAGTCGCTCACGGGCAAGTTCATCTTCGATACGCTGCGAAATACCGACATGGGCATTACGCGGTGTGTACACCAAAAACCTAGAGGCTATGGAAATACTGGTCGTTGCGCGCGCACCCTTGGTGTTAATCGGCTCTTTCGTCACCTGCACCAAAATCTCCTGCCCTTCACGAATCACCTGCTGGATCGGCGGGTACTGAGTCTTGGCATCGGTGCCGACCTCAATGTACTTGAACTGTGAGTCCACCAGGTCGCTGATATGCATAAAGGCAGCTCGCGGCTGACCTATGTCGACGAAGGCGCTTTGCAAACCTGGTAAGACACGAACAACTTTACCCTTGTAAATATTACCGACCGTCACTCGAGTGTGTGAACGTTCGATGAATATTTCCTGCAGTAAACTCGCCTCTACGAGCGCCACCCGAGTTTCCAACGGAGAGACACTGATAACAATTTCTTCAGCCATGCTGAACTACTTCCTGTATCGAATATCAATGCGTTTCGACTAAGCAGTCAATGCCAAAACGGGCGAGGCATTCAGCCGTTTCCCGCAGAGGCAACCCGGCAACATTACTGCAACTGCCAGTGATCGATTCAACGAAAATAGCACCTAGACCCTGAATCCCATAGGCCCCCGCTTTATCTGCGGGCTCACCTGTCAGCCAATACTTGCGGCACTCCAATTCGCTGATATGACGGAAGGTTACTTCCGTCTCAACTCGAAAACTTTCCTGAAAACCATCCGCCAGGCGCCTGACGGTAACTGCTGTAGCCACCAGATGGCGACGACCAGACATCCTCAGCAGCATACCTACGGCGTCTTCTTCATCCTTTGGCTTACCCAGAATTTCGCCGTCAAGCACCACTATCGTATCAGCACATAGTACTACAATATCGGCGTCCTGCTGGCCATTGATCGGCATATTGACCAAAAGCCATTCAGTTGCGGCAGCAATTTTACCTTCCGCCATTCGCCCCACATAGTCAAAGGCTTGCTCCTCTATTAGCGGGGTTTCGTCGATATCTGGCGTGATCACATCAAAGGACAGATTGAGCTGTCGCAGCAATTGTGATCTACGCGGCGAGGCCGAAGCCAGTACTAGCGCAATCAAGTTGTATTCCTTAGTTTTCACTTCGAACAAGCTTGCTCCTGAGTATCGTGCCTCAGGATACTGCAAATAAGCGTCGGCTATACCGCAACACTAAAAACACCCAGGGCCAAACCAGGGCACTGACTACCGATGATAGCAAATACCACATATTCCATTCCGCCACGCCCGAGATACTCTCGATCCAGAAGTTAGCCAGCTGATTCAAGCCGACAATGGCAAACACAATGCCACTCTGCTGCCAGATCGCAAACATCCGCAGGCGCTGGTAAAGACTAGACGCAACATAGGCAACGATTATGAGCGCAAGAGCATGTTGACCCAGCAAGCTGCCCAGTAATACATCGAGCGCAATGCCGGCCACCCAGGCGACAACAATGCCGACTCTGAAGGGCAGGGCTATGACCCAATAGATCAGCACCAGAGCCACCCACTGGGGCCGAAGATAACCCAGCTCGACCGGCAGAGCGTCTGGCAAAGATACGATGCTGAACACCAAAGCGATGAAGAAGCTGAGAAAGATAACCCAGAGGTTGTTGCTGTGCATGTCAGAGACTCGAATCGGTTGCAGGGCGACTCTTTGCTTTCAAACCACCTGCTTACGAGAACACGAGCAAGACATGGCGACTTCTCGCCAGAAAGGCGCTGGGTACGGCGGTGACGACGGCAAAGGGTTCGCCCGGATCATGGACAACCCTATTCACCACCCCCACCGGATACCCCGCAGGAAAGCGGTCGCCAAGACCAGAGCTCACGAGCAAGTCGCCTTCTTTGATGTCCGCCGTATCAGGGACATGAACCAGCTCTAATAACCCTTTGGCACCAGTGCCTTGTGCGATCAGTCTCAGGTTATTGCGGTTAACCTGGACAGGCACGCCATGGGACTCATCGGTAATGAGCAACACGCGGCTGGTGTAGACGCCGACTTCAATGACCTGCCCCATCAAGCCTTCCGCATCGAGCAGCGGCTGGCCAATATAAACACCCGAATAACTGCCTTTATCAATGATGACTTCGTGACGTTCAGGATCCGGGTCTACCCCAATGAGTTCAGCTACCAGGACATTATCCTGAAGTTTTGCTGCTGATCCGAGCAGGTTCCGCAATCGATTGTTTTCTGCAGTGAGAGAGGCCATTTTTTCGGTCTTCGCCCTCAACAGCAATTGTTCCTGCGCCATTTGTGCGATCTGCTCGCGCATTGCCGCACGGGAAGCAAAATTTTCCTGCAGCCCCATGACAGCTCGCGACGGGTAGTCTGCGATGACGACGACAGGAGTGACCAAGACGCCGATCACCGAGCGGGTACTGTCTAGCCTGGTAGAGTAGTGGTCGAGCGCGAGCAGGACCAGCGACAAGACGCTGAGCGCCAACATCTTGTAGCCAATCGTTGTTTCTTCGAGAAATAACGCTTTGATAAGTCAAATCCCGCTGATATCAAATGAGGGTCCTAGAAGCTGTTGACGCACTCGGCAGCATTACTGGATGGACAACAAGTCACTATTGCCGCGATCGTCCATGATTTCTAGCGCTCGACCACCGCCACGAGCAACACAGGTCAAAGGGTCCTCGGCGACAATCACCGGCAACCCAGTCTCCGCAGCCAATAGCCGGTCCAAACCACGCAGCAAAGAGCCACCGCCCGTCAATACCAAACCGGTTTCGGCGATATCTGAAGCCAGCTCAGGCGGAGTTTGTTCCAATGCGCTTTTCACCGCCTGCACTATGACTGACAAGGGCTCCTGCAGCGCCTCAAGGATTTCATTACTGTTCAGGGTAAAACTGCGCGGCACCCCTTCCGCCAAATTACGTCCTCGAACATCAATTTCTCGGACTTCCTTGGAAGGATACGCAGTTCCTATTTCTTTTTTGATACGTTCCGCTGTCGCATCACCAATCAGACTGCCTTGGGTTCTTCTCACATAGACCGTAATGGCATCATCGAATCGATCGCCACCAACCCGCACCGACTGCGCATAGACCACACCATTCAGCGAAATCACCGCTATCTCTGTCGTACCACCGCCAATATCGACAACCATGGTACCCACTGCCTCATGCACCGGTAATCCGGCGCCAATGGCTGCCGCCATGGGCTCTTCAATTAACCTGACATCTCGAGCGCCGGCACTGATGACTGACTCTCGAATCGCCCTGCGCTCCACCTCTGTTGACTGACAGGGCACGCAAACCAGCACCCGCGGGCTCGGGCGAATGAAGCTGTTTTCATGAACTTTCTTGATAAAGTGCTGAAGCATTTTTTCGGTCACCTGAAAATCGGCGATCACACCGTCCTTCAAGGGTCGAATAGCAACAATGTTCCCCGGCGTTCGACCCAGCATCCGCTTGGCATCAATCCCGACTGCCGCCACACTCTTCTGGTTATTGGTCGTTCGAATCGCAACCACAGAAGGTTCGTTCAGAACAATACCCCTCTCTCGAACGTAGATCAGCGTATTAGCCGTTCCAAGATCGATCGACAGATCATTGGAAAACAAGCCCCTCAATTTCTTAAACATGAGTGCAAGGCACCTCGAGAAAAATATTTCATCATGAATCCCGGCCGCAACCTTGGCATTGCACGGGGCATTGCACGGGCACTTTATGATTTAGGTGTAAAAACAAGCGTAACTCTATCATTTATGGAAGAATTCACACAAGCAAACACTCGTGAGATGCACATTTTACTGCTCTAAGGATATGCAGCGAGTCGATATGCGTTCAGATCGACGATCTTAGAGGCAGCAAAAACCGATAATTCGTCTAAAATCGCAAAAATATTGATGTTCTGCCGAAACCTCATTAGCATTCGATGCCCTGAGCCACTTACCTCTCGTTCATTGCCGGAGCTCTCTTAATGCCAGCCATCACCGTCAATCAAGACCTGGTGCGCACCATCGCCGAGTTATCCCAGCTCAATATTGATGCCAAAGACATTGATGGCTACGCTGCCGACATGACCAAGGTGCTGGCGCTGGTGGAGGAGATGCACACGGTTGATACGGTGGCTGTAGTACCCATGTCGAACCCAACCGATGCCAGCCAGCAACTCCGCCAGGATGAAGTGACAGAGGCAGATCAGCGAGACCGCTATCAAGCGATCGCACCCGAGACAGATGGCGGCTTCTACCTGGTGCCAAGGGTTGTGGACTAAGTATGAGCGAGTTACACACTAAAACTCTGAGTCAAATGCTTCAGGACCTGGATAATAAGGTCTACTCCAGCGTTGAACTAACGCAGCACTATCTGGACCGCATAGAGCGGCTGGATCCATCCATTAACAGCTATATTACCGTACTCAGGGACGCGGCTCTGTCTCGAGCCGCGTCCATGGATACAGCGCGAAGTAAAGGCTCACACTCGCCCCTGGCCGGAATCCCGATTGCACACAAGGACATTATCTGTACCGAAGGCGTACGTACCTCTGCCGGATCTCGCATGCTCGACAACTTTATCGCGCCTTACAATGCCACGCTGGTGGAACAACTCAACAAAGCTGGTGTTGTGACCCTGGGCAAGACCAATATGGATGAGTTCGCCATGGGCTCTTCTAACGAAAACAGCTACTACGGCCCGGTGCACAACCCTTGGCAGCGGGATCGAGTACCCGGCGGCTCATCGGGGGGGTCAGCAGCGAGCATGGCTGCTAGGCTGTGCGCCGGCGCTACGGGTACCGATACCGGCGGCTCCATTCGTCAACCCGCCGCTTTCTGCGGCATTACCGGCTTGAAACCCACGTATGGCCGAGTCTCTCGCTGGGGAGTGATTGCCTACGCCTCCAGTCTTGATCAGGCCGGTCCAATGGCACAGACCGCCGAGGACACAGCCCATCTGCTGCAAGCCATGGCGGGCTTTGATCCTCGCGACTCCACTAGCATTAATCAGCCAGTGCCGAATTATCTGGCTCAAATCAATGCGCCTGTTGCCGGGCTTCGAATTGGTCTCTGCCAGGAATATTTTGATGCAGGGCTCGATGACAATATTCGCGCCGCCGTAATGACGGCAGCCAAGACCCTCGAATCCATGGGCGCGATACTTTCTGAGGTTAGCCTACCCAACACTCAACAAGCGATACCGGCCTATTACGTGATAGCACCGGCTGAATGTTCCTCAAATCTATCCCGTTACGATGGTGTTCGATTCGGCTATCGTTGTGCAAACCCCGAATCCATTGAGGACCTTTACAAGCGCAGCCGCTCTGAGGGATTCGGCCGAGAGGTCAAGAGCCGCATCATGGTTGGCACATTTGCCTTGTCTGCAGGCTACTATGAAGCCTATTACCGCAAGGCGCAGCAGATTCGCCGTCTAATCAGCGCGGATTTCACTCGAGCCTTTGAACAGGTCGACTATATCCTGGGACCGACAACACCCTCTACCGCCTTTAAACTCGGTGAAAAACTTGACGACCAAGTGGCCATGTACCTACAGGACATCTACACCATCTCAGTCAACCTCGCTGGTCTACCGGCCATATCCCTGCCAGCCGGTCAAAGCCAGGGTTTACCCATTGGCCTGCAGCTCATCGGGCGCCATCTCGATGAGGGTGGTTTACTCAAAGTCGCCCATAATTTCCAGCAAGCATCGGATTGGCACCTTCGGCGTCCCGACGACAACCAATAACCAGGAGACTTGGCATGCATGATTGGGAAGTTGTCATAGGCCTGGAGATTCATACCCAGCTCAAGACCAAATCGAAAATTTTTTCCGGGGCCAGCACGGACTTTGGTGCAGCACCTAACACCCAGGCCTGTGCGATTGATCTGGGCTTTCCCGGTGTGCTGCCGACCGTCAACGCGAGAGTCTATGACAAGGCGGTAGCTTTTGGACTGGGGATTGGCGCCGAAATTAACCTGACTTCAGTCTTTGACCGCAAGAATTATTTCTATCCAGACTCACCCAAAGGCTATCAGATCACCCAGCTGGAGCACCCTATCGTTGTTGGCGGCAGCGTCGATATCGTTCTCAAAGACGGCGCGATCAAAACAATTCAGGTCACTCGCGCACATCTCGAAGAAGACGCGGGTAAGTCAATGCACGAGGTCTATCACGGTCAGACAGGTATTGATCTGAATCGCGCTGGGACACCCTTGCTGGAGATAGTCTCTGAACCGGATATGCGTTCAGCCGAAGAAGCCGTGGCCTACGCACGTAGCATTCATCAACTGGTAACGTATCTTGGCGTCTCAGATGGTGATATGTCGCAAGGCTCCTTGCGCTGCGATGCTAACGTCTCTATACGCCCGCAAGGTACCGAGACCCTTGGCACTCGCACAGAAATCAAAAACGTGAACTCATTTCGATTCCTGGAAAGAGCCATCAATTATGAGGTCGAGCGCCAGATTTCAGTCC
>Ga0255769_10004151_pt1 | contig 14248 bp, 17 predicted proteins | sample 041ome_9_FD_179637 | JGI IMG/M metagenome (GOLD analysis project Ga0255769, IMG submission 179637) | Coastal salt marsh microbial communities from the Groves Creek Marsh, Skidaway Island, Georgia - 041413US metaG (version 2) | ecosystem: Environmental > Aquatic > Marine > Intertidal zone > Salt... | reverse complement strand
AACCTTATTCATTCTTTCAGTAGTTTTGCTAAACCAGTCAATAAACTCAGTGATTTGAGTAGCATTAAGATCATTTTCTGAAGATATTTTATTATCTAATAACTTATCTGCTAAAATTAACGAAGACATCGCAAGCAGTCTAGTTTCGCCAACCATTCCAGAAACTGAACTTAAACCTTCAATTACTTTATTAACTTCATCTGATGCTTCTATAAGCCTGTTTTCTTCACCCTTAATACATGTAACTGGATAAACTGTACCATTTATTGTTATTTTAACAGTTACTTGTTCAGACATTCAGACACCTTATTTATTCAAAAAAATTTTTATTATTTTCTGAGTTTATAGAATTCTTAAGATCATTTAGATAATTAGATGCTTTATGAAACTTCTTACTGGCCTCCAGTAAATCTTTTTTGATTATTTCAAGCTCTTTTTTGTTTGCAATACTTTCTGCAACGTGTCTCTCTAATATTTTAATACTTTCTTCGAATGAAATTTGAATCTCTTTTAATTTTTGAAGGTTCAAATTATTTTGGTGTGTGATTTCCATTTTTTTACTTTTTATAACTAAAATATGTATTAAATAAACTTAATAAGACTTAAATTTTTAATAGATATTATATTGTAATTATACATATTTAAATTTATAGCTATATTAAAGTAAAGAATATTTTGATTAAAAAGGTGATTTATTAATGAGAATGACTAGGAACGTCAAAAAAATATTAGATAATTATGAGAGCGATAATCCAGGTGTAAAAGCTAACTTATCAAGAATTTTAATGTCCGGACGATTAGGTGGTACTGGTAAGCTAATTATTCTTCCTGTTGATCAAGGTTTTGAACATGGACCAGCAAGATCATTTGCAAAAAATGAAATAGCTTATGACCCGCACTATCATTTCAAGTTAGCCATAGATGCTGGCCTCTCTGCATTTGCTGCTCCCCTAGGCATGCTAGAAGCAGGAGCGGATACATTTGCAGGACAAATACCATTAATAATGAAAATTAATAGCTCTAATTCTCTTTCTCGCGAAAGAAATGCCCCATCCCAAGCCATAACTGGTTCAGTTAGAGAGGCTATAAGATTAGGCTGTTCTGCTGTAGGATTTACTATTTATCCAGGATCCGATGATGCACTCAATATGATATCAGAAATACAAGAAATAGCGGTTGAAGCAAAAGAGTCTGGGCTTGCAGTGGTTGTTTGGAGTTATCCAAGAGGTGGAGATATTAGTAAGGATGGAGAAACTGCTATTGATATAGTTTCTTATGCCGCACATATGGCAGCATTAGTTGGGGCACACATAATTAAAGTTAAGCCTCCAACTTCACACATTGAGTTAGATGAAGCAAAAAAAGTATATGAAGCACAAAATATACCTATTGGGAAACTAAGTGAAAGAATTAGGCACGTTGTTCAATCATGTTTCCAAGGAAGAAGACTTGTTGTTTTTTCTGGAGGAACTTCAAAAGATGAAGAAAGTCTGCTGAATGAAATAAAAGAATTATACTTGGGCGGTGCTAGTGGATCTATCATAGGCCGAAATTCTTTTCAGAGAAAATATGATGATGCTTTATCTTTATTAAACAAAATAACGAATATATATAAAGGTAAGTAATTTGAAAGTTAATGGTAACACAATCAAGCCAGGTAATGTAATTGAACATAAAGGTGGCTTGTGGATTGCAACAAAAACAAGTCACGTAAAGCCAGGAAAAGGCGGTGCGTTTGCTCAAATTGAGCTAAAAAACTTAAAGGATGGGACTAAACTTAATGAGCGATTCCGTTCTTCAGAGAATGTAGAAAAAGTTATTTTGGAGGAAACTCCTCATGTTTTCTTATATAAAGAGGGTGAAAACTTGATTTTCATGAATAACGAAACTTTTGACCAAATAAATATAGACATAAATCTAATTGGAGAACAATCAGCATTCTTACAAGATGGAATGAATGTAATAATCAATATGTATGATGATAGTCCAGTTTCGGTTATTATGCCTGAAACATGTGTTGAAGAGGTTGTAGAGGCCGATGCTGTAATAAAAGGGCAAACTGTTTCTTCCTCTTTCAAACCAGCAATATTAAAGAATGGAATAAAAGTAATGGTTCCAGGACATATCGAAATTGGCACTAAAATAGTAGTTAGACCTTTAGATTGCACTTATGTAGAAAAAGCTAAAAACTAAAATTATTTAAACCTATATCATCTTGTGGGATAAAAATGAGTAATAAATCACCACTCTTAAATATTATGCTACAATCTCTAAACAAAGTAACTAGAAATTTAGTCAGGGATTTTGGTGAATTAGAAAATTTACAAGTTTCAACTTCATCTATCAATGATTTTGCTTCTAAAACTGAAGGGAAAATTTATAAGTCCTTGCACTATGATTTGACAAAATCTAGACCTGAATGGGGGATTAAAATTAACGAAGATTTTGAAGGTGAAACAGATAAATACTATTGGGTTGTTGATACATTAAATGGAAAAACAAATTTCGTACACGCTTTACCATATTTTGCTCTATCTATTTCTGTAGAGTATAACAATGAGATAATATCAACAGTTATTTTAGACCCATTAAGAGACGAAACTTTTTTTGCCGAAAAAGGTAAAGGCTCATTTCTAAATGACAGGCGAATTAGAGTTACTAAAAGGGCATCTCTAAATTCCTGCATTTTTTCAATTTATAGTGAAAATAATAAAAATAAAAATAACAAATTTGATTTTAGTAATATTAAAAGCATAGCATCTAGTTACTCAAGCCTTACTCGTGAATTTGGATCTTCTGCATTAAATTTTGCGTGGTTAGCAAGTGGGAAAATTGACTGTCTATTTATAAACAACTTAGGTAAAAGTAAAATTGCGTGCGGTGATCTTCTTGTTAAAGAAGCTGGGGGTTATCTAACAAACCTAAAATATATAAATGCTTATAAATCACCAGGAGATTTCATAGTTGGAGCAAATCCAACTTTACATAAAGAGATATTAAAAAAACTAAATAACTTTGAATAAAGGTTAATTGATCGAACTTAAATTTTTTGGTCATCAAAAAGTCATTTTTTAATGTTTTTTTAATTTATATAAGGAATGAATATGACAGATCCTAATAAATATGCCTTTAGAATGTTATTTTTGTTATTAATAGTAGTTTTTTTAATATTCTTTTTATTTGAACCATTAAAGGAAGCGTTTGAAGGCAACACAATCTTAAATAGTGTTATAATAAGCACTTTTATTTTAGGAGCTATTTTTGCATTTCGACAAACTTTTAGATTAAGTAATGAAGCAAAATGGCTTAAATTTATTAAAAAAAAGAATAGTCTATTGCCTGCCAATATTGCTCTTAAGATAAAACCTGTGCTCTTGGCTCCTGTGGCATCTGTTCTTTCTGAAGATAGAAAAGACAATCCTTCATTGTCCGCTAATTCTTTAAGTACTATTCTTGATGGAGTTTCATCAAGGTTAGATGAGAGCCGCGAAATTTTAAGGTACATGATTGGATTACTAGTGTTCCTAGGTTTGCTTGGAACTTTTTGGGGTTTATTACAAACTATATCTTCAGTATCGGGGGTAATAAATACTATAGATTTTAATATAAGTAATGTACCTAATGAAGGTACTTCATTATTTATGGATATCCAAAAAGGACTAAGTGCCCCATTAAGTGGAATGTCAACAGCCTTTTCTTCGTCACTTTTTGGGTTAGCAGCTTCTTTAATTCTTGGTTTTCTTGATCTTCAAGTTGGGCAAGCCAGTAATAGATTTTTTAACGAATTAGAAGATTGGCTATCACAAATGGCTATATTTACAACCAACGAAACTGGTAATAACGGACTTAGCGAAGCTGCCTTAGAAAATTTAGTAATTGTAGCAAAAAGAGCTAATCAAAATGAAAATGAAAAAATAAGAATTAATGAAAATATCAGTGAATTAACTATAGTGCTTAATAGGTTAGTTGAAAAACTTGATGAAGATAGAAGTGTTAAAGATCATTTGATTAGTATATCAGCAATTTTAAAAAGTTTAGGCGAACAAAATATTGATAAAATTTCAGAAATTCAAAATAATCTGACATTAGAATTAAGAGCTATTTCCAAACAACTATCGAACACTGAAAAATCTAAAAACAAATTTAATGATGAATAGTTTTCATAATGTTTTTACAGAATTAAAATGATAGTAAATAAAATAAGAAAAAGGCAAGTGGATTACACATGGCCAGGTTTTGTAGACGCTTTATCAAGCCTTTTAATGGTAATTATATTTGTTTTAATGATCTTTGTTTTATCGCAATTTTTTCTTTCACAAAAGATGAGTGGTCAAGATGATGCTTTAGTAGAACTAAGGAGAAATTTAGTTGAATTAGGACAACTTCTTGCTCTTGAGCGAGACACAACAACTGAATTAACATCGCAATTATCTATATTAGAGAGTAAAATTACAAAATTTAAAAGCGAACTGCAAGACGAACAAAAATTATCGGCACAATTTAAAGAAGAGCTTCAAGCTAAAAATAACATAATTAGTTTAAATGAGAGTAAAATTTTGGAGTTGCAAAAGACAATTGAAGATAAAATTAAAAACACTCTTATACTTGAAAACAACATAAGTAATATAAATAAAAAAGCAGAAAAAAATCAATTAGATATAATCAAAAAAAATGATGAGATTAATGCAAGCAAAGAAGAAATAAATAGGCTAATATCTGCTTCTCTAAAGTTGAAAAATAAACTTGCACAATTACAAACATTATTATCAGCATATAAAGCTAAAGATGAGAAAGAGAAAGTAAAAACAGTAAATCTTGGAAAAGATGTAAATAGTGCACTGGCACGAAGAGTAGAAGAACTACAAAAATTTAGATCAGATTTTTTTGGAAGAGTTAGGGAGCTTATTAAAGGTAGAAAAGAAATACGAATAGTAGGTGATAGATTTGTTTTTCAATCAGAAGTGCTTTTTGGCCTTGGATCTGATGAATTAGGTACAAAAGGCAAAATAGAAATGAAAAAACTTGCCGCCACACTAATGGAAATAGAAAAATCACTTCCAACTGATATTGACTGGATACTTCAAATAGAAGGACATACAGATAGCCTGCCTGTGAAACAAGGACAAAATTATGCTGATAATTGGGAATTATCAACGAAAAGAGCACTTTCAGTTCTAAGGTTTTTAATTAATGAAGGTATAAACCCTCAAAGGTTATCTGCATCTGGGTTTGGCAGTTATCAACCGATAGATAGCGACAACACTGAGCAAGCAAGGATGAAAAACCGAAGAATAGAAATGAAAATTACCCAAAGCACAATATCTAAATAATGAATATATAATGTTACAAAGACTAGTTAAAAAATTTGAGGCAAATTCATTAAAACATTTATTAATAATTTTTATAATTTTTGCTTTGAGTGGCTCAGGCTCTTTGTTGATCTCTTCACCAATTTTATCAGTAATCGACCTAAAAAGTATCGTTAGTTACTACCCGTTATATATTTTTATAAGAATTCTAATCATAATTCCAATTTATCAACTAATTCTAATCATTATTGCTACGTTGTTTGGTCAATTTAAATATTTTTGGAGATTTGAAAAAAAATTTTTACAACGTTTACGAATAATAAAATAATTGAAATAACTTGTACTAAAACAAATTTAATTGTAAGAATGTTGACGTTTAATAAATCTTAGAGAATTCATATGAAAAAAGATATACATCCTGATTATCACGAAATTACTGTTATAATGACTGATGGAACTGAGTATAAGACGAGATCCACCATGGGCAAACCTGGTGATGTTCTTAAACTTGATATAGATCCAAAATCTCATCCTGCTTGGACAGGACAACATAGAATTCTTGACTCAGGCGGACAAGTAGCACGTTTTAATAAACGTTTTTCGGGTTTAGGTATAAAAACTGATTAATCTTCTAATATATGGAATAATGAAAATTTTGTAATATTGTTATATAATTTTTCTAATAAAGTTATCCTATTAAATTTTATTAATTCATCTTTATCATTTACTACAACGTTTTCAAAAAATACCTCTATTATTTGATTAAGATTTACTATCTCTTTTATAATTAGTGACTGATCTTCAATGTTGAACAAGGATTTGTTAATTTTCTGTTCTAAAACATTAGTTATTTCAAAAATGAGTTTTTCTTCATTTTTTAAAAAAAGAGATTCATTTAACTTATGAGTCAAGTGGTCAGGCAATTTGTTGCCTTTTAGGATATTATGAATACGTTTATAACTCATCAAGAAAGTTTTAAAATGCTCATCTTCTTTTAGAGATTCTAGTAAATGGATCCTTTTAAGAAGGATGGGTAAAGCAATATCATAACTATCTTTAATAGATAGTACTGAATCTAAAACAGGAATACTAAGGTTTTCTTTATTTAAAATAAATTTAATTTTATCAACAATAAATTCATTTAAACTTTTTTGAACTAGTTCGGAGTAATTTTGATATGTATTTAATGATTGTACAAATATATCATTAATAGAAATATCTAATTTATGACTAATCATAATTTGAACAATAGAAAAACCTGTTCTTCTAAGAGCAAATGGATCTTTTGACCCAGTTGGTTGCTTCTTAATAATGAAAAATCCAGTTAAGGTATCTATCTTATCAATTATTGATAACAAAGATCCAAGTTTTGTTCTTGGTAAAGTATCTAGTAGACCTTTAGGTTTATAATGATCAAATATTGCTTCAGAAACTTCACTAGGCTTACCTTTTAATTTAGAATAATAACCTCCCATAATTCCTTGAAGTTCAGGAAACTCACCAACCATTTCAGAGACAAGATCTGATTTTGATAGCAAAACTGCATCTTTTGCAAGATCTTGATCTACATTGAAAAGCTTAGAGAAAAAGAGTGTCATTTTGGACATTCTTATTATTTTCTCATATATAGATCCAAGACCTTCATGAAACTGAACATCTTTTAATTTATCATTCCATATTTCAAAACTATTTGCTTTATCAGTCTCCCAAAAGAATTTGGCATCTGACAATCTTGCTTTTAGTACTCTCTCATTACCTTCTATAATAGTATTGTCTCTTTCTTGTTTGGGAATGCTATTTGAAACAAACAAAAACTTTGGTAACAATTTATTTTTTTCATCAACAACAGAAAAATATTTTTGATGTACTCTCATAGCGGTAGATAAAACTTCACGCGGAAGATTCATAAATTCAGAACTTATTGATCCTACTAGAACATTAGGATATTCTGCCAACCCTAATACCTCATTGAACAACGTCTCATCTTGTATTATTTTAATTTCTTTTGTTTTTAGAAATGCATTAAAATCTTCAATGATTTTTTGTTTTCTTTTATTTCTACTTAACAATACATAATGTTTTTTGAGAACAGTTTCATAATCACTAATATTATTAATGATAATTTTTTCATTATAATATCGATGACTATAAGTAAAATTATTAAATGTCAAAGAATTATCATTTCCTAAATCAATTCTACCTTCAACAATTTTATTATCTAGCAACAATAAAATATTTCTAAGAGGTCTAGCCCATTTAAAAGTTGTGGTAGACCACCTTTGGCTCTTAGGCCAAACAAAACCTTTTACAACTTCGTCAATAATTTTAGGTAAAATTTCAGTTAATTGAATACCTTTTTGAGTATAAGTAAAAAAATAGAATTCACCTTTTTCTAATTTTTTTATAACTAAGTCAGACATACTTATTTTTTGGGATTGTAAAAAACCAGTTATAGCTTTTTCATTTGAACCAACTCGTGGACCCCGTATTTCAATTTTTTTGTCTTTTTGTATTAGTTCAATGTTATTAATAATGATAGATAGGTGTCTTGGACCACTGTAAAGAGAACATGTTTCAAAATTAATATCCCTTGAGAGTAGAGAGGACTTAAACAAATGTTCTAATTGCTTTTCTGAGTCGAACTGCATTCTAGCTGGGATTTCTTCTGAGAAAAACTCAAGTAGCAAATCTCCTTTTGGAGTGATAAAACTATTCATATAATTTGCCCATCCACGACAAACAGCAAGATCTAGCCATATTCCTTACTCTTAATATATATGACTGTCTTTCAGATACAGAAATAATCCCCCTAGCATCCATTAGATTAAAAATATGACTTGCTTTAATACATTGATGGTAAGCAGGTATTGAGAGTGGGTTAGTTTTGTTGCTTAATAGATTTTTACACTCCTCTTCTGCATCATGAAAATGTTCTAACAAAGAAGAGGAATTTGCTCTTTCAAAATTATATTCAGAAAATTCCTTTTCTTGCTTCAAAAAAATATCTCCGTAAGTTTTCCCTCCTTCACTTTTAGGAACCCCATCCCAATCTATATCGTAAACATTTTCAACTTTTTGGATAAACATTGCTAGTCTTTCTAATCCATATGTTATTTCACTAGCTACAGGTTTAACTTCTATCCCTCCAACCTGTTGAAAATAAGTGAATTGGCTTATTTCCATACCATCACACCATATTTCCCATCCTAATCCTGAAGCACCAAGTGTTGGACTTTCCCAATCATCTTCAACAAATCTGATGTCATGATCTTTGGGGTTTAAACTAATTGCTTCTAAACTATCTAAATACAATTGTTGAATGTTTTCAGGTGAAGGTTGTATTATAACTTGAAATTGGAAATAATGTTGAAGCCTATTTGGATTTTCTCCATACCTTCCGTCGGTTGGTCTCCTGCACGGTTGGACATATGCAGCTTTCCAAATTGGATCTGGACCTAAAACTCTTAGTACAGTAGCTGGATGAAATGTGCCAGCACCCATTTCTAAATCATATGGTTGCAGTAAAACACACCCTTGTTTCATCCAATAGGCTTGGAGATTCATTATAATATTTTGAAATGAAAGTTTTTTAGACATTATATTTTTTTCAATTAAATTATTTGAGTTAATATAGAATTTTTAAAGATTGGGTAAAACTTTATTAATCTTTAATACATTCTTTATTATTACATTTATCACCAGTGCTCCACAAACCACATTTATCACATTTATAAGCATCAAGGCCTTTTTTATTTGCATTATTACTATTAATATCATTTTTGGCGGAGTTAATTTTTCTTTTTTCAATAATTTTAAATACATACCATACACATAATAATATAACGACTAACCAAAAGATTTTACCTAATGAAAGCATCATTTTTACAAGCCAAATCTCTTAAAAAGACTTCTCTCATCAATTTTATTTATAATCATGTCTATTGCCCCAGATAACAAATTACTAAAACCAAAGAGTTTTTTCTTAGGAGAAAATTCTTTAGTCTTAATATCGTCTCCAAACCTTTGTTTAAGGACGGCTTTCATCTCTCCAAAACCATCAATCAGACCTATCTCTAAGCTTTCTTCTCCTGACCAAAAAGCACCTGTAAACACTTCTTTATTTTTATCGTCTATTTTACTTCCTCTTCTTGATTTAACAAAAGAAATAAATTGGTTATGAAGTTGCTTTTGAATCTCTTTTAACCTTTTTACATCATCTTTTTTTTCTGGTAAAAAAGGATCTAAAATTGCCTTATTGTCTCCAGAGGTATAAAGACGTCGTTCAATTCCAATTTTTTCTATTGCTTTATCGAAACCAAATCCAGAGGACACTACACCAATGGAACCAACAATTGAGGCCCTGCTAGCAAAAATTTCATCAGCAGCACATGCTAGCCAATAGCCACCCGAAGCAGCTACATCTTCAACAAAAGCAAGGACTGGAATATTATTTTTTTCAGATAACTCTCTTATTCGTTTAGCAATCATCTCAGATTGCACAGGTGATCCACCAGGCGAGTTTATTTGTAACACCACGGCTTTTAAATTTTTAAGGGAGAATGCCTGTTCAATATTTTTATCTATTTCGTGTAAGTTTAAGCCTTTTCTTCTACCCATGTTTGGAGCAATTACTCCATTAAGCGGAATAACTGCTACATTTTGTGACTTCCTGAAAAAAGAAAGAAAACCCATATAAATACCCTTTTTAAAATTAGATAAAGTTTATCAAATAATGTTTATTTTAATACTACAATTATCTAATTACCGAAATAGATTGTTTATAAAAATTTAAAAACACCATCTTCACTTGATATTTTTGCCTTTTTGGTAATTTTACCTAGGTTGTTATATAAAACTAGTCCTCGCATTAATTCAGTAGGAGAATTTCCTCCCTTTTTAGCGATAATAATTACCCTTTTAGAAAATTTTTTATTATTAGGCCAAAGAGGAAAAATTTTTAATGAACCTGTTTTTTTTGCCAAAATAGTGATAGCTTGATCCAAAATATCTGTTGGGATAATTAAAAATAGTATCCCCTTATTTTTAAGTAATTTAACTGAGTTATCTATCCATTTTTCAAAATTAACAATTCTTTTTGCAATATCTTTTAAAACATTGTGGGACTTATTATTTCCTATTTTATGAAATGGAGGATTAGATACAACTAAGTCAAAACTATCTATTAACTTGTCACATGGATTAAATATATCAGCATGAATAGTTTTAATTCTATCCTGATAATTATTATTTTTTATATTTTCATCAGCAATTTTTAAATAATCACTATTGTTATCAATAGCTAAGATTTCAGAATTAGGATTTCTAAAAGCTATAATTAAACTTACTGCTCCAACTCCAGTTCCAATATCTGCAATACTAATTTTCCTACTTTTTTTATTCTCTAAAAAACCATTTACAAATGATGCCAAAAAAACACTATCAAAGCCAAACCTAAAACCATTTTTGTACTGAATAATCGAAATTCTACCATTCAAAATATTATCAAAGGTCTTTTCATAGAGCGACATTTAGTACCCTCTTATTTTTATTATTAAAGGTTTAATATATTTTATTACCAAGTTATATTAAATGATACGTAATATTTGGAAATTTATATGAACAAGACTAATAAAATTAATACTAATCATAGTTTATTTAATTTAAAAAAAGATCTTGATGAAAAGTTAAAGGCTGTTGATAAAGAAATTATTGATAGGCTTAATAAGTCGATACCTTTAATAAATGATATAGGTAAACATTTAATTAAAGCCTCTGGAAAAAGAATACGCCCTCTCCTAACGTTAGCCATGGCAGAACAGTTTAATGATTTTTCAAGAAAACCAATACTTTTGGCTGCTGCTGTTGAGTTTATTCATACTGCTACACTTTTGCATGATGATGTTGTTGATGAATCTAATTTAAGAAGAGGTAAAAAAACAGCCAATACGATATGGGGGAACGAATTCACCGTTTTAGCAGGAGATTTTCTTTTTGCGCAATCTTTTGAATTAATGGTTGAAACAGGCTCTATAAATGCACTATCAAGTTTAGCCAAAGCGTCATGTCAAATCACTCAAGGAGAATTTCAACAAATACAAATAGCTAAAAAACCAGACACTAGCATTGATGATTATTTTGAAGTAATTGGTAAAAAAACTGCAGAGTTATTTGGAGCCTCCTGCCAGAGCGGTGTTATAGTAGCAACAAGTGATTCAAGTTTACAAAAATCTGCCCATGATTATGGATACAATCTTGGAATGGCATTTCAAATAATTGATGATTTAATGGATTTTTCTTGTAGTTCAGAGCAGACAGGAAAAAATTTAGGTGATGATTTCAAATTAGGTAAAACTACTCTGCCCATAATTTTGGCCTGGTCAAAAAGTAATACAAACGAAAAAAAATTTTGGAATAGGAGCATCAAAGAATTAAAACAAGGACCTTCTGATTTAAATATCGCATTAGAAATTTTTAATAAATACGATATCTTTGTAGAATGTCAAAAAATAGCGGAGAAGTTTGTTAACAAATCTAAGCTTTCCTTAGAAAATTTTCCTAATAGTAAAATTAAAGATTACCTTATAGGTTTGGTTGATGAGAGCATTTATAGAAATAATTGAGATTAGTTGATGAGTAATAAACTTTTTGAAAATTTAACTGCTGAAAAAAAAATTAAAGTAGATGATGTAAGAGAAGAACTTAAAAAAATTATTAAAAAAAATAATAAGTTTAATTTAAGAGATTTATCAAGAAGTATAGGTAAAAATGATGCTTATTTGCAGCAATACCTTTACAGAGGTACTCCAAAAACTTTATCAGAAGCATGCAGATACAAATTAGCTCAAAAACTTAAAATTAATATAGATGTGTTAACCCCTAATTGGCTTAAAGACATATCAACTAAAGAAAAATTTATAAAATTTAAAAATATAGAAAATAAAGATAGTTGTGAACCAAGTGTTATTAGTATTTCTGAAAAACTTTTTACTGACATAAGCTCTTTAGAAATTAAAAATTTATATTATTTCCAATTGAGCACATTAAACAATAATATTACGTCTATTGTTGATATTAGCATAAATAAATACGTTGGGCCTGATCTTTATTTATTAAATGATAAAAACACATTATTTTTAGCTTTTATTAACGAAAGCCATCTAAGAGAAAATAAAATGATTGTTAAACCATTTTTGAAAAAATTTCATTCATTTCATATACCTTCTAAACTCTTAAATATTAGTGCACGGGTTTTCTGGCAAAGTTCAAAATTTATTTATGATTAATAAACAAAAAAAACTTTCAAAAAACTATAACCCAAAATCCTTAAATATTTCACACATTGGATCAAAAGGTGAGGGTGTAGCAAAATTATTTACGGCATTAAATTTAGAAGAAAAAAATTATAATTTTTTTGTACCATTTACGCTACCTAACGAGATAGTTATCGCAAAACCAACAGGGGTTTCATCAACCAATGTTAGAGCTGAATTAATTGAAATACAAAAATCTTCTCCAGATAGAGTTGAACCACAATGTCAACATTTCTTTAAATGTGGTGGATGTATACTTCAACATTGGAATATTGAGAAATATATGGACTGGAAAAAAAATAAATTAACTTTTCGAGTTCATGAAATCTCCTCAAAAACTAAAGTTAAAGAAATGATAACCTCTTCTTCAAATACAAGAAGGCATACGAAATTCACAGCAAAAAAAAATAACTCAAAAACCATAACAGGATTTTATGAGTATAAAAGCCATTTTGTAGTTGAAATTAGAGAATGCCTTATACTTGAAGATAAGCTTACTAAATTAATTAAAAATATTCAAAACCCTCTTGGAGAGCTTCTTGAGATTGGGCAAACAATTCAAATTCATGCTAATCTATTAGACTACGGGATAGATCTATTAATTGAAGGATTGGATGACGTTAGCTTTGAAAATTTTTCTAACCTTAACAAAGTTTTGATGCAAAATAATGTTATTAGGCTACATCGAAGGTTAAATAATAAAACCTTAGACCTTCTTTATGTCATTGAAAAAACATGTTTATCTAATAAAAATTTCTCATCAATAATTTTTCCTCCACCAGGAGGATTTTTGCAAGCAACCTTAAGTGGAGAAACTGCAATTATTAAATGTGTTATAAATGCTCTGAAAAATTATAATAAAGATGTTTTTATTTGCGAATTATTTTGTGGTTCTGGTACGATTACACTTCCACTTCTATTACAAAACTTCAAAATTAAAGCGTTTGAAATCGAACCATCATCCTTAAAGTCCATCGAGATAGCTACCAAAGGAAAATCATTCAAAAACAATATAAAAACACAGTCTAGGAATTTAAAATCAAATCCTTTAAGTGTTAAAGAGTTAGAAGAATACGGTGCTATTATTTTGGACCCACCACGATCTGGCGCTCAATCTCAGTTTCTAAATATTGCAGAAGCAAAAGTAAAAATTGTGATAAGTATATCATGTGATATTGATACATTTATAAGAGATGCAAAAATACTCATTGATAGTGGTTATAATCTAGAATGGGTTCAACCAATTGACCAGTTTTTATATTCAGCTCATGTTGAAGTTGTAGGTTTTTTTTGTATCAATGAAAGTGATTAAATGCTTATTAAAAAATCAATTACTTTAAAAAGACATAGGACCTCATTATCATTAGAAAAGGAATTTTGGGAAGCACTAGATCTTATCGCTAAGAACAAAAATTGTTCTCTTCAGGAGTTAATATCCCAAATTGATATAAAAAGAAGATCATCCTTAGCCTCCTCTACAAGAGTTTATATTTTAGAAAATCTAAGAAAAATTAGCCTGTAATTCCAATTTGCCATGGTGCAAACTCGTGTCTACCAAGATTAAGTATTTCACTTTTTGTTTTTTTTCCAGATGCAAATAAAATAAATTCTTCAAATATTTCTGAACCC
>Ga0255769_10004144_pt1 | contig 14266 bp, 10 predicted proteins | sample 041ome_9_FD_179637 | JGI IMG/M metagenome (GOLD analysis project Ga0255769, IMG submission 179637) | Coastal salt marsh microbial communities from the Groves Creek Marsh, Skidaway Island, Georgia - 041413US metaG (version 2) | ecosystem: Environmental > Aquatic > Marine > Intertidal zone > Salt... | reverse complement strand
CAACACCGTGGTGGAATTGGCAGAGTTTGGTAAGGCCGTTGATTACAAGGGCGGAAGATTATTGATAACGAGTCCCGGTCACGTGGGCGGGGATGGTTCCAGCATCGTCGGTCGACTAGTGATATATCACAACGATAACAAGGAATTCGCTTGGAAGACCATAAGAGAGGAAGGTCAGGTAGTTAATATTGATCTATTGAACAGCTCATTCATCTATGATAGAACGACATTAGAAAACAAGGTAGACGTTGATTTCTTTGATCCGTTACAGGGCAAACTGTTAGGGGCCGTTAGACAAAACTTAGATTATCTAACTCCAGTTGACCCAGCAGGGTATGACGTGGGCAGTGTCAACAACTATGGTCAGACTTGGAGAGACGAGCATGTCGGCGAGATCTGGTGGAACACATCAAATACCAGATACATCAATCATTATCAGGGAGACCCTGAGTACAGGGCCAAGAGATGGGGTCAACTGTTCACAGGATCCAGTGTGGATGTTTACCAGTGGATAGAAAGCACCCAAGCACCTGCGGATTACACAGGTACCGGAACAGTATATAACACCACTTCATATGCCACTAAGACACAGATAGGTAACAGTGGTATAGTTGAGACACTCTACTATTATTGGGTCAAAAATATTCCTGCGGTACCAAGTGGCAAGACACTGAGCACATCAGTCCTAGCTCAATACATCGAAGACCCAAGGTCAAGTGGCATCGCATATCTGGCTCCAGTGGATGCCAACACCGGCGCATTGTATAATGTGGGACAATACCTATCCGCCAGGGACAGCATCTTACACATCGAGTATGACCGGAAACAGACTGACAACAACGTACACGTCGAATATGAACTGATCAAGGTGGGTGACCCGGATCAGTTCCTAAATGATCAACTCTACAGGAAACTGCTCGACAGTTTCGCAGGTGTTGACACCGCAGGTAACAAGGTACCTGATGCTTTCCTATCAGAGGCCGATCGTTATGGTGTTGAGTTCAGGCCGAGACAAAGCATGTTCAAGGATAGATATACCGCCCTCAAGAACTATCTGACAAGAGCTAACAGACAATTGGCTTTATATCCTATCAGTGAGGGCAAATCGTTCAACTTGCTGAACAGCAAGGATAACGAGCCAGCGGCCACTGCGTACAATAAGCGATTATTGACATACGAAGAACTAACATATCAAGATCTGGCATTGGTGTCAGCAGGTTACAAATATCTAGTGGCCAATGACAGCACACAGAGCAACCTATGGACTTTATATGAAGTACAGAGCGACAAGACTCTGTTACTGACTAGGGTACAGAATTACAAGACATCTAGATATTGGTCATACAAGGATTGGTATGCCACAGGATATTCGGCAGAAGATAAACCTGTAAACGAGGTTGCGACATATTCAAGATTATCGACAGTTGACAGCAAGACGGCGACGGGAGAGGTGGTTAAGGTAACAACCAATAGTGCGGGCAAATTTGAACTTTACGTAAAAACGACGTCGGGCTGGGATAGGATCGGCTTGGAGGACGGAACTATCGAGATTAACAAATCCGTCTATGATTACACTGCGGGAAGGAATGGCTTTGATGTCGAGGGATTTGACGCACAATACTTTGATGAGGAGCCAGTCACAGAAACCAGACAGATAATCAAGGCCATAAACGAGGAACTGTTCATTGGTGATCTATCCCATGAACGCATAGATCTAATTAACTTGATATTTGAATATACCAAGAGCGAACACACGGCATCTGATTGGTTGATCAAGACATCATTGATAGATGTTGAACATAACCTACGTGAGCTCAAGCAATTCAACATCTATCAGGTTGACAACCAAGACTTCATAGAGAAATACATTAATGAGATCAAGCCCTACCATGTACAGGTCAAGGAATTCTCACTGACGTACAAGGGCGATGACTTATTTGGCGGTGATGCCACAGACTTTGATTTACCTGCCTATTATGAGGAAACTGCGAATAAATTCATCAGTCCTAAGTTAGCAAGTGATGGAGTCGCAGGTGACTTCGTTTCAACTGATAGCATCTGGAGCACTTGGCCATATAACCAATGGATAGCGAACTACACCTTAAGTATCGACAGCGTCACTGTTCTCAAGGGCGGTAGTGGGTACACCGAAGCACCAACAGTGACAGTGTCCGGAACTGCGACTACTCCAGCGACCATGGTAGCGAAAGTCAACACTGCCGGAGAGGTGGTATCCATAGAGGTTACCAACCCAGGAGTAGGATACACCACAGCACCAACCATTACCTTAAGTGGTGGTAACGGAACTGGCGCGACAGCAGTGGCAGTGACATCTCCGGGCACCGTACGTGATCTCAAGACGACATTACGATATGACCGTTACGAATATCAGTCTGAGATAGTGGATTGGGAAGCCAATACGGCATACGAGGCAGGTACACTGGTTAGATACAACAACAAGGTATATGAGGCCAGGAACGAGGATGACAGCACGTTGGCAGTCACAGGTACATCATTTAACACTGATGACTTCGTAGTAGTGGACCCAAGCACACTCAGTGGTGTGAATAGGACTATGGGCTTATATGTTCCAGCAGTCAACAACACTGGTTTAGACTTGGGCCTATTGGTATCCGGTACTGACTATCCGGGCGTACAAGTCAAGGGCGTTTTATATAATCAGAACACAGGTTACGACATCGGTAACTTCGACCTCAATCCGTTTGATAACTTAGACTTTGGTGAGGAAGGATTACCCACTTATGCGGAATCATTATTGGATACGAAATACAATCCAGGTGATTACACAGACACATATCTAGGTACACAGGTAACAGACATCAATGTGGACGGTGGCGAGTACATAGACACGTACAGCTCACATTCACCGGAAGAACTTGTTCCAGCATCAATCTTTGACACATTGAACATGAAGGTGTTCACACGTCCAGGTTATGATTATGAGGGCGACGGACACGGTCAACCATTTGGATCATACACATGGGAATATGACGGTACTGCCGAGACCACCACAGTAAGTTGGGATCTGATAGAGAATCCTTTCGCTGTAAGAGTGTTCAACGTTACTACCGGGTTGACCTTACGCTTTGAATACTTCGCACCATATGAGGGCACTGTTGACTATTCAGCAAACTGGCTCAACAAGACAGTGACACTGACAGGTACGGGCGTCTCAGTGGGCGACATACTACGTGTCGAATCATACGGCATCGGTGGTGGTGATCAACTCTGGGTAGACAATTACTCAGTGGCAGACTTGTTAATCGATGACTCGACTGACGGCTTGTACATAGACATTCCGGTGGCGTTCGAACAGATATATGAAGCGATGATTAAGGTCAATGGATATCGCGTAACGAACTATACGTTCTCCGAGATAGATGATGTGACTACACGCATAACATTTGGTACGCAGGATGTAGATGGCAACGGAACTGCTGACCTAGAAGTCAAGTATGATAATAGGGATCCGTTGGCAGTGGGCGATTACATCGGTGTTGCCGTGTTCGGATATGATGAAAATGAGATATCAACTATCCCTGGATACATCACACACGACGAGCACTTAGTACACTCATCCAGCCACCCCACATCACAGATAATGTATGGTGATGGCACACGCACTGAGTTCTCCCTGATCAATGACATACAGGGTACCAACGCATTCACGGCAGTAGTGGAAGTGGACGGTAAGAGACTGACTCCTGCAGAAGGTATAGAATATACAGGTGATGGATCTAGCGAAGGACCATTCTATCTCAATCTAACTAACTGGAAGTCAACCGAAGACCTATTCCAGACATTGATAGTTGACAGTGACGTACACTGCTTCGTTGACGGGGTCGAACAAAAATTGTATGAGGACTTCACAGTGAGTGCGGCAGATGCCAGCTCGGTGAGATATGTGGTGTTCACAACGGCACCCGCGGCGGGAGCGGACGTCAAGATATTCGTCGAGACAGCGGCAGAATACAAGATATCATACAGCGGAGTACCTGTGAGCCCTGGTCTCAATAAGATAACATTTAATACTGCCCCTATCACTGGTGCCCGTATAATGGTGACCACAGATAACAACACATCCGAGCTTGACATCATCAACAGATGTTATAGGGGACCAACCTCAACAGGTACCACGATAGTAACCGGCTTTGACTACGTTGGCTTTGACGCTGACGGTGAACCGTTTGACAAGACAGTTGGAACCACAGTGGATCTCAGTAACTTTGACTTAGGTAGAAGCATAACCAAGCCAGACAAGTTACGTGTCACAGTGAACGGGCTACGCAAGTATCTTGGCAGGGACTGGCAGATGAACTCGACAGATAGCACTGAGTTACAGTTCATCTCTATGTCGATAACTGACAGTGATGTTGTTGTCGTGACCTTACAGACAGAGAACGAGGTGCCCGATAACTTGAACTTTGCTGTATTCAAGGACATGAGAGATAACAACGCGGTCTATAGGATCAAGACCAGCGAACAAACTAAATTAACACAGGCATTGTCAGCAACGGCAGATACCATATATGTAACAGATGCCAGCAAGTTGGCCCAACCTAACCTAACTGTGGGCACGTTCGGTATCGTGATAATCAACGGCGAGCGTATAACATATCGTGAGCGTGATGTCACTAATAATACACTGAGCGGGCTACGTAGGGGCACCGCTGGTACCGGTACGACATCACATGCGGCAGGTAGCGTTGCCTATGATTACTCCATAGCAACATATCTGGATTACAGTTATGGTAAGACCTGGTATGACGTACCGACTGTGGATGACGGTAGTTCAGTGACCCAGGGCAAGGCACTACAGAATACCACAACGGTGCCAGCCAAGTTCTTAAAGGGTGAAAATTCATAGTGGATAAATATAGTATGGAACAAAATAAAGATACCGAGATGAAAGAAGAACAAAAGAAACCAGATGAGCAAGGTGGAGTCCTGATAGAGGGACACATCAAGATATTTGATCCCAACAACGAGGAAGTCTTCGTGGATAAGCGTAATGCCATCCACTATGAGAACTTCTCGAACAGTTTAGCACAGGCCATGGCCAACAAGAACTTGGGACACATCTATCAAATGGCGTTTGGTAATGGCGGATCAAGTGTTGATACCACGGGTGTCATCACTTACCTACCACCGAATATCACAGGACAGAACGCTGACTTATACAACCAAACATATCAGAAGGTCGTGGATGATACTTCATCAGCGAACACCGACACTTCAAGAAACAAATTGACAGTGTTACATACTGCCGGTAAGCTCTACACCGACATATTGGTATCATGCTTGTTGGACTACGGTGAACCTTCCGGACAGCAGGCGTTTGACAACTCGACGAACTTGGACGGAGATTTCGTGTTTGACGAGTTGGGTTTGAAATCATGGCAGGGAAGTGCCAGTGATTTAGATTTAATTACACATGTTATATTCCACCCGGTACAGAAATCATTGAACAGGCAAATTCAAATTGATTACACGGTGAGAATACAAACTCTGACTAATTTAAGCACCACTTAATGTGCTTATATAAATAGACAGATAAATAATATACAAATAAGGATACGGAGTATTAACGATGGCTTACACAATTAACCAAACAGATGGAACCATATTTGCCACAGTCGCAGACGGTACCATCAATACTGACAGCTCTCTCACGCTGGTTGGTAAGAACTATGCCGGTTACGGCGAGTTCCTAAACGAGAACGTTCTCAAATTACTCGAGAGTGGTGCTAACACGACAGCACCAGGCGCACCTCTAACAGGCCAATTATGGTTTGATAAGACAGGTGGCGTTTTAAAGGTCTACAACGGAACAACATTTAAGAATTTAGGTAGTGCTACGAGTTCAGCAACAGCACCGACATCGGTTGTGGCAGGCGACTTATGGTTTGACTCAACCAATGCACAATTAAAAGTATATGACGGTAGTGCTTGGATCTTGGTAGGTCCTTCATTCACTGCTGGCACGGGCACTTCCGGTGCCATCGTTGACACCGTAGAAGACAATGTGGCAGTTGATCACGTTGTCGTTAAACTCTACGTTGAGGACGACATCGTAGCAACTGTATCCAAAGACGCAACGTTCACTCCAGGTGCGGCCATCACTGGTTTTGCGACAATTGGTCCAGGTGTACAGTTAAGCTCATCAGTTTCAAACGCTGTGTTCAAGGGCTCAGCGACAAATGCACAATTATTAGATAACTTAGATTCAACAGACTTCCTAAGTGCCATCGCAAATGACACGACATCAGGAACATTAGGCGTGTTAAATGACACGGGTCTAGCAGTTGGTGTTGACAGTGACTTCAGGGTAAGCGTATCCGGCGCTGACGTTACAGTACAGAACCAAACATCAGATGGTGACCTTATACTCAGGGTAAATGATGGCGGCGTTTCCAAGAACGTTGCTGTCGTTGACGGAGCAACGGCTTCCGTGTTACCAGGTGCGAACAACACGTACGACATAGGTGCTTCAGGAAATGTCTGGGCAAACATATATGCCACGAACTTTAACGGTACAGCATCAGCCGCTGAATATTCTGACTTGGCTGAACGCTTTGAGACAGATACAGTGTATCCAGCAGGCACAGTTGTAGAACTAGGCGGAGCAAAAGAAATTACCATGGCACAGGACGAATTAAGTGACGCAGTTTTTGGTGTTATATCAACAAAGGCGGCTTACTTGATGAACTCGGGAGCAGGTAGTAATGAGACACACCCACCGATCGCTATGAACGGTAGAGTTCCTGTGAGAGTAGTAGGCACAGTGAACAAGGGCGATAGACTGGTATCAGCAGGTAACGGTTTGGCAAGGGCGGCTTCGAAGGAAGAAGTCACAGCGTTCAACGTGATCGGCAGGGCACTAGAAGCAAAAGCAACAAGTGAAGAAGGTACTGTCTTAGCAGTAGTTACCGTATCTCACTAAATATAGATATTAGAGGAATTTAAACATGGCATATACAGCAGGCGATACCATACTCGACGATGAGTATAATACGTTTGCCACTGGTAACGCGGCAGGTACAGGTGACAACGGTACTGCAAATCTTAACACGATTTGGGGCACTGGCACACTTGACTACGGTTATGGCGAGACAGGTTCGACCATAGCGGCGGTCTCAGCGGGATCAACTATTACGGCGGCACAGTGGAACACATTACTCGGACGTATCGAGACAATCGGTGCTCATCAGGGCACATCGGTAACAAACTATTCAACGATTTCAGCGGGTAACACCATCGAGGCATTGGCCAACGTGTCGACAGACATCACTAACGTGTTCAACGCTAGATTGGATGCGGCGGCTTCGGGCTCCACGATCACTACCAGCGGTGCGGCGACGTACGGATCAAGTTGGCAGACAAGCATCAGTGGAGTACACAGGATCACATTCGCTTCAGCGAACGCATTCAGATACTTCTTCAACGCTGGCGGACTTATCACGTTCACATTCAGCCGCTCAGGTGGCACATCAAACGACAAGAACACTGAATGGTCAGACTTAGCGACTAACATGGGAACCATAACGTTCTCAGGCTCGGCTTCACACACCGTTAACGGTACTGCATACACAGGCACGACACAGACTGGTGGTTATGCAGGTGGCGCTGGCTCAGCGAAGGGAACGATTGACGCATTCGCATTGACGACGTCATACCAACAGTTGATCATCAAGTATGCTGACACATCACCGTACACAGGCAACTACATCAAGTTAGAAGCTCAGGCTAATGCGGCGGCTGGTTCAGCGACATACATCGACTTCAAGGTAACGGCAGTTGATGCGGCGGCTGACACAGGTAACCCGACATATCCATTGGCAGGCACTAACCCTGCTTCATTGGACTTGGTTGACGGTACTTGGACATCGACCATGAACTACATCCTTCCAGCGAGCACACAGTTAACCAGTGCCAGTTGGGGATCACCTACTATGTCAGTGGAAACTGCATACTCAGGTTCATAATACTCTATATTTGGTAAGATTGAAGGGCACTTTTTTAAGTGCCTTTCTTTTTGCCTGGTAAATATGTGTTATAATAGGGTATGGATAATATAACACAGAAGATCAGGCATCGCTTCGATCATGAAGCGGCCAAGCAGACGCTTCGCGAAAAATACGAGGCCAAATTGCTGTTCGCACATCAGGGTGGCATGTTTCGTGCTGGGCCTGAACTTATCATTCTACTGAATTCATATGACACCGGAGAGATGGTCATACTCGACGAGTTTGGTAATCCCACGAAGGTCACTAGGCTTGCCCTATTGGACGAGGCCAAGCAACGTTATCAGGAACAATTGAACGCTTGGCTCGTTGAACTAAATGAGATATCAAGGCAGAGATGAGCAAGGGCGTCCTACTCTACGCATTCAATAATGATACCACGGACTACCTGTCGATGGCCAAGTGGAGTGCCAAACGCATAGAGAAGTATCTGGGACTGCCCACTACCATAATATCCGACCTGGATGAGGCAGAGTACGGTGGGGTTAGGGTATTCAACGCCACCAAGGGCGGAGAGAAATGGTACAACGCCAGTCGCAATCGGGCATGGGAACACAGTCCCTATGATCAGACACTGGTCCTGGACGTGGACTACGTTGTGAACTCGGATCTATTAGGTCTGTTGTTTGACATAGACAAGCCATTCATGATACACAGGTACGCACTGGATGTGACCAACAGGGCACACTTCGTGGCACTGGATAACTTTGGGGAACACCAATTTCCCAGCACCTGGGCCACGGTGATGTACTTCAACAGGAACCAAGAGGGCAAGTACATATTCGAGCTAGTGGACATGATCAAGAATAACTGGAACCATTATGCTGACCTGTACAAGTTCAGTCGCAGGGTGTTCCGCAATGATTGGGCATTCTCGATAGCCATGGGAATAATAGGTGGGCACAAGGAACCGCAATACTATCACATTCCCTGGCCATTGGCAACCGTAGGCACGGACGTTGGTATAGAACAGGGTGAACAAGACGACACGTTCGTGTTAAAGTATATAACACACCTACAGCAAAAGGCAGTGGTACAGAACATACGTGGCTTGGACCTACATGTCATGAACAAAGAGGCAATGGAGAAGATCTGTGCAGGCAATTAAGGCAGAGAAGGGATACTTGATAGTGGCACAGGGTGAGGTATACCACGCATGTGCCAGAGCATTGGCAAAGTCTATAAAGTATTTCATGCCCAAGGCCAAAGTGGCAGTATTAGGTGACTGTCGGGACGGTATATTTGACTATGAGATAGAGTTACCCCACGGTGATCAAGGCGGACTAAAGAATGATTGGCAAATATTTGAAGCAACACCCTTCCGTCAAACTATCAAACTAGAAGCAGACATGGTATTAAACGGAAGCATAGATCATTGGTGGACGATGGTAGAGAAACGTGACGTCTTCGTGGCACAGGGCACCAGGAACTTTTACGGACATAGGACAACGGATAGAACATACAGGCGACACCTTGACGACAACAAGTTACCTGATGTGTATAATGCGATAACCTATTGGAGGCGTAGTGAACTGGCCGCCAGGTTCTTCGTGACCTGTAGAGAAATATTTGATAATTGGGATCAAGTCAAACTGCGTAACTGGAATCAATCAGAGCCAGACACTGACACCGTGTACGCATTGGCGACAGTATTATTGGGTAGAGAGAATTTCTTGCTACCAAGCACATATCCACAGTTCGCACACATGAAGGGCAGGATAAACTTCTGCCATGGCGAGGACTGGACCAAGGAACTGGTATGGGAGTTGACAGATCGCGGATTACGCATACAGACCATACAACAACAGATACCCACACACTATCACATCAAATCATTTGCTACCACATTGGAGGAACACTATGAGCAACTTCTGGGAAGTAATTAAGCACCATAAGGGGGTCAAGCCCAGGGCCAAGTACGAGTACAGGCTCTACTACAACGAGGATGGTAGTGTCAGGTGTTACAGCTCGGAAGAGTTGGATGGTGATTACATAGTGGTTGACCAGTCAACGTTCGCACAGAATAGATACGACGTGTTTGTGAGAGACGGTAAGTTAGTGAATCCAAACAGGATCAAGGAGTACAGGAAACTGGTAACGGGTATCATAGGGACGGAGACATTGGAAGATGATGTCACTATCATAGGAAAGGGAAGACACTGGAAGGTGAAATATTATGATTGATGTAGCGGACTTAGATGTAGTTTATCTCAGTTACGATGAACCTCAAAAGGAAGAGTTCTGGGTAAAGATCAAGAACATGGTACCTTGGGCCGTTCGTGTTGATGGTGTTAAAGGATCAGATGCCGCACACAAAGCCGCGGCTGATGCTAGTACTACAGATAGATTTATCCTAATAGATGGCGATAATATGCCAGACCCTGACTTCTTTAACTTAACGTTTGACTTAAAAGATGAGGATTATGAAAAGGCAGTGTTCCGATGGAGAGCTCGTAATCACATTAACGGTTTAATGTATGGTAATGGCGGACTTAGTTCATGGACTAAGGATTTTGTCTACAATATGAAGACACATGAAAACTCACAAGGAGATGATGAAACTAATGTGGAGTTTTGTTTTGATCCCTTATACTGGGCCATGCACGATTGCTACTCAACTACATATCCTAATGCCACACCCTTCCAGGCATGGCGAGCAGGATTCAGAGAAGGTGTTAAGATGTGTTTAGACAGAGGACATAAACCAACAATAAATGAATTTAAAGATAGAGTTCATGCTCGTAACCTAGATAATCTCAACATATGGCACACAGTAGGACGTGATGTTGAAAACGGTATATGGGCAATAGCAGGTGCTAGACAAGGCACACTGATGACTATGTTAACAGATTGGGATCATAGGGAAGTACAATGGTTTGATAACTTAGAAAAGTTATGGAGTGAAATGGAATCACAGGATCCAGATCAGATAGCAAGAGAAAATGCTAAAGAACTTGGTAGATTAGATCTAGATGTTATAGAGCTAGATGAATCGCAAAGTAAATTTTTTAAAAGACACTATAGATCAAATTGGCGTAACCAAGGACCTATGGTGAGAGAGATAGATGTCTATACAAAATAAAGGTGATGAAGTAAACAAAGACTTTAAGTCAAAGTTCTTAAGTGACGCAGAAGTTGCTAAAGAACAGTTAGACTCAGTAAGTCCTAGCATGTGTTTGGCTAAATGGAAACAGGTTAGCCTACATCTCACCACAGGTATGACTAACTCATGTTACCATCCACCCTTACATGAGATAGATGTTAAACCATTGGAGTTCCATCCCAGTGCCCTACATAACACAGCACAAAAGAAATTGGCACGTAAGCAGATGTTAGAAGGTCAACGCCCTGAAGAATGTAGTTACTGTTGGACCATGGAGGACAATGGTAAACTCAGTGACAGACACTATCGTTCTGGCGAACCATGGGCCGCAGAATCATTTAAAGAGATAGTTGACGCACCATGGGACCAGGATGTCACACCAAGTTATGTAGAAGTCAACTTCAATCACAACTGTAATTTAAGATGCTCTTACTGCTCACCACAATACTCAACAGCGTGGGAGAAAGAGGCAAACGAATTGGGTCCGTGGCCTACCACAGTGCCACACAATGACCCTAAATATTTTCAGGGTAGGAGGAAGCCCATACCGTTCCGAGAACACAATCCATACCTAACTGCGTTCTGGGAGTGGTGGCCTACTCTCTATCCTGAACTTAAACACTTCCGCATGACGGGCGGAGAACCCCTGATGGACAAGAATACTTACAAGGTATTCGATCATGTTCTGGCGAACCCCAAGCCCGACTTACACTTAAATGTCACAAGCAACTTCTCGGTTGAGGAGAAACTATGGCAGAAGTACAAGGATTACGTCAAGCGAATATGTGACGGAGAGAACGTGGAACACTTCATGCAGTATGTTTCTGTGGACACGTTTGGCAAGCCCGCGGAGTACATAAGGGACGGCTTGGACTTCGACCTATTATGGGATAGGGTGAATCAATTCCTACATGAGATACCCGGACGCAGTAGCATAACGTTCATCATTACCATGTCAAATCTCAATGTCAGCACTGTGGGACACCTGTTAGCAGGCATACACGGATTGAGGCAATTATATTCCAACACGTACCAACGTGTCTGGTTCGACACTCCGTTGCTACGCACACCAGAATGGATGCGTATGGATCTGTTGCCCGAGAGTTACAGGGACGAGATGGAACGATTGGGAGACTGGATGGTGACTTGGCGTGAGAGAGAAGAGAAAAGATTCAAGGGATTCAAGGACTACGAGATAAAGAGATGGGACAGGGACATCGCTTGGATGGAGTCAGGTGAGAAACATGACGATAAGTACGTGAGTCGGCAGAAGGCGGACTTCTATAAATTTTTCAATGAACATGATGAACGGAGAGGCACGGACTTCCTGAAAACATTCCCCGAGATGGAGGAGTGGTGGAGAGACTGTGAGAGGCATGCCAAAAAGGGATAACGAGACAGATTTACAATACAAGCGTAGGGTGATAGACATCAAGTCGGAGTCATTCTGTGGCGCCAAATGGTACAATGCTACCATATGGTTGGGCAGTGGGCAGACAACGAGCTGTCACCATCCCTTGCCACATCAGATCGACATCAATGCTGTTGAGGTAAATCCCAAACTGATACATAACACACCAGAAAAGAAAGAACAACGCAGACAGATGCAGGTGGGCGAGAGACCAGCAGGTTGTGAATACTGTTGGAAGATAGAGGACATGGGCACTGATAAGATATCAGACCGTGTGGATAAGACGAGGATATACACAGATGAGGAATTGGATGAAGCATACAACACACCTTGGTCACAGGATATTGAACTTAGGACTCTGGAGATTGCTTTCGATAGGACTTGCCAGTTGGCTTGTAGTTATTGCAATCCCGCTTTCAGTTCTACTTGGGTTAAAGACATACGCAACAATGGACCCTACGAGGGGTTGGTTAGTGACGGGCGGGGTCATTTTACTCATAGGCATGATAGCAGTCAACTTTTTACTATTCATGATCGCAATCCTTATGTCGAGGCCTTCTTCCGTTGGTGGGAATCCGATCTACACAAGACGCTCAGAGAACTAAGGATAACCGGAGGCGAGCCGTTGATGAGTGGTTACACTTGGCAGTTGCTAGATTGGTTCAGGGAGAATAAGGGCAAGAGCCAAACACGTTTGGCCATTAACAGCAACCTTGCCATGGAACGGGATAAGATAGATAGACTGTTAGAATCCGCCGGTGATGTTGATCTAGACTTGTACACATCATGTGAAGCCACACATTCACACGCCGAATACATACGTGATGGTTTAGATTATCAGCAGTGGTTTACTAATGTTGAATATTTGCTTGAAGGTGGTAAGTTGCGTGGACTGCATGTGATGTGTACAGTAAATGCCCTGTGTCTATTGACACTACCATATTTGCTAAAACAGATAGTTAAATGGAAAGAGAAATATGGTCAGGACGCAATTAATTTCACATTAAACATCTTACGCTTTCCTAGTTTCCAGTCACCGTTGGTATTGGACAAGGAGTTTAGGATAGCACAGGCAAATAGGTTGGGTATATTCAAAGCCAACTACGGCGACCGTTTACACGAATTTGAGATCAATCATGTGGACAGATTGATAGATTACCTACAACTCGTGGAACGTCCGCATTCTGAAACATTCGAGATGCCCAAGTTATTGAACGACTTCAAGGCATTCTACGATCAATATGACGAACGCAGGGGCAAGAACTTCCTCGAGACGTTCGAGGAACTAAGGGGATGGTATGAGCGACTATAACATCATTGCTACCATAGATCTAAATGACTACTATCCAGAGGGAGATGTGTCTATATTAGGGACTTCGAACCTGAGAGCCCAGCTCACAAAAATTAGGAAGGACAGGTTTGATGACAAGGATAGGATCCGTGTGCTATATGATCATGATGACAGTAACGGTCAAGTATTGAGAATGTTACAGAGGATAGTCAATGACGTGGATATCGAGAATTTCTTCATATTAATTTCTACGGGATGCCCAGACATAGCCGATAGATTGAGAAAGACTCATCTGGGGTTAGATGACACAGACATGCACTATGAGTTGTTAACCAAACCGTTTACGCCCAAGAAACAGAGAAATTACAAATACAACGACGCCGTTCCTGTGAAGATACGACCAGATGAACTCACTG
>Ga0255769_10004131_pt1 | contig 14288 bp, 18 predicted proteins | sample 041ome_9_FD_179637 | JGI IMG/M metagenome (GOLD analysis project Ga0255769, IMG submission 179637) | Coastal salt marsh microbial communities from the Groves Creek Marsh, Skidaway Island, Georgia - 041413US metaG (version 2) | ecosystem: Environmental > Aquatic > Marine > Intertidal zone > Salt... | reverse complement strand
TAATTACCGGCAGTTAATAGTGAACTTTAATTTAACTACGTTTTAACTTACCACCACAGGAGCAACTATGTCTAATAACACTCAGCCTAATAATAGGTATTTTTCTGTCTATGATATTGATTCTGTGACACTGGATTACCTCCAGTATGTCATGCCTGGAAATATCTATAGCAAACCTATTGAAGAAATCAATGAGTTTGTCAATAAATTAGAACAAATATATTCTGAGCTTGACCAGGAAAAAGAACGAGAAATTGCGTAGCATAAAAGATATCTGGAATGAATGGGGAATCGACGGCAATTTAGCCGTTGCTCCAGTCTTTACAGGCTACGAACATTTGTATGGTGAGTTTGATCGATTCACCAAGGAGACATATGAACGAGATCCTGAGTCTACAATCCAACGAGTTTTCGATTTATATCGCGGCGTTGGTGTCGTACCTATTGTATATTATACTGAAGGAGGTATTGTAGATGAAATTCGCAAGTTCGCTCTAACTACGGGCAATGCTGTAGAAAATGGCCGTATAGGATTGGGTAATAACCAAGGACAGACTATTTGCCGTTTCTTGTTTCCCAATATGATGACGGCAGAACCCAAAGGACGTGGATCAAACAGTTTAAGGGATAGGTTTTGGGATGATGCTAAATTACGCCGTGCAATCAGAATATGCTTTGAGTTTCGTGATGGTGATAGGCTTGTATATCCTACTGCGTTACGCCGAGCACTTGAGCTTGTTACGGGAGAGAATGTACAAAATTTCAAACCTCTCAACGCCCGAGCAATCGCTGAACATCTTTGCCCTAATCTATTTGGTCGTGTTTACGATTATAGTGCTGGTTATGGTGGTCGTTTGTTGGGAATTACTACAAGCAATATGCGTTATGATTACACATGCGTTGACCCAAACACTGAAACTATTGCCAATCTTAATCTCTTAAATGAGCTTGTTGCTAACAGCGGTACTGTTGTACAAAGTGTTAGTGAAGAATATCAACCCGAGGACATGGACTTAGCGTTTAGCAGTCCGCCTTATTTTAACCTGGAGAAATATTGTAATGAAGAAACTCAATGTATGGTCCGCTACAAAACGCTGGACGAGTGGTTTGATGGCTACGTTACTCCGACCATTAGACAAATACATACTGGACTCAATAGAGAAGGAATTTTCGCCACTAACATCGCGGACTATAAAACCTATGGACAAAAAGAACCAGTCCAAGTTGTCCAACGTTGGATTGAAACGGCAGAAAAGATCGGCTTTTCATATCAAGGAATGATTAAAATGATGCTCAACACCAGACCAGGTGTTGGTAATGACAAGCTCGCTGGCAGAGAAAAATACGAAGGCGTTTATATTTTTTCAAAAAAGTAATCTTTTTTACTTGACAAGTAAGACGTTTTAGTTCATATTGTAAGAGTAGATCCAATACAGAAATGAAAACTGGAGTGAGAAATGGATTATCAAGAATTTAAACGCCGTGTAGACTACAACACAAACGTACTACAAAATGCACTAACAGACAATATTCCGCTTACTATGATAGCAAGTGAAGTTTATACTTGGAATAACGCACCAGGAGAAACAAACTTTAGTATCCTTATGCGTAACATGCATGATATTATACCAAGTGTATTTTTAGGTGCATTAGCAAGTTTGGATAACAACGGTATTGATGCATATATTGTACAGCCAGACAACACGCTAGAAGAGCTGGAGATTAAGACTAGCGAAGTTGCTAGCAAGCGTGTGTGGCGAGGTGCTCGTGGCGGTTTGTACACTGGCATAGGACAAGGCAAAACACAAAAGGCCGCACTTACAAGTGGGTTGCAAGCAAGTTATACATTGCACACCTGGGAGAACTTACAAAGCAAAAACATGCGTACAGTATTAATGGTTGTTGACACTGATGAAATGCTTGTTAAAAACAGCTATATTGATGCTTGGGAATTGACTGGAGATGCAGTTGTAGAATACTTGGGTCGCAGTAATGTTAAGCAACGTACTATCAAACTTGGTAGTTTTATGATGCAAGGACGTCAGAGTGAAACAGTTGTTCCACTTATGGGTTTTGAAAAGTTTCGGGATCAACTAGAGCGCCATGCGCCGTTCCGTGACACATGGTTAATTGAAAATGGGTATCTTTAAAATGGAAAGAATGACAATTAAATCAGCATTTGGTGGTGAAGTACCGTTTACCAAATATATTGCAGACAATCGCGAAGTAGCACAACGACTCCTGGTTGCTGTTGACAGTGATGTAGATGACTTTACAGTAGCACCAGAAGATCAAACAGTAGATCGCAAACGTGTTGACCTTGTAGTACGTGACAGTGACGGTGTAGTACAACAGGTTATTGAAAGTCAGGATGCCACTGGATGGCTGGACAGTGTACATGCAAGTAAGATTACATATTATATGTATGAAAAAGAATGCTTTGATGGTGTACTGTTAACTGAAGACAGTGATGAACACATCAAAGGGTTTGTGCGGTTTATGAATGAAAATACACCGTTCAATATCTTTCTGGTAAACACTATCATTTACAAAACACCTGAGGGACCTTATGTGGATTTTATTCCTGTGATGCGTCCGTTTAGTGTCAAAGACAAAAAGATACGCCGTACTGCCAGTGCAAATGGCAAGCCTGACAATGGCATTGGTTTTGCTGACATGCTTGCTGAAAAGTTTGAACAAAGCAATGGTGCATTTACACACAAAAGCCGTTACTATGTAAGCACAAACAATGTAGCAAACACTGGTGTTAATGTTGGTATTACTCCTAAAAAGACCGGATACTTTAACATAGATATGTATCACGGTGGAAAGCATGCCGAAAATACAAACTTTGAAACGTCAGCGGCTGAACTTTTTCCAAGTGCCAAGTTTAATAAAATACGAGGGTATGTTCAGGTAAACACCTGGGAAGAAGCATATAGCACTCATCAACAAATGGTTTCAGCACTCAAAGAAAAAACAATAAAAGTGTAAAATAGTGCTTGACAACCAAAGCGTTTTACCTTATAGTGTATATGTAAGTTAGAGAAAAGAGGTAATAAATGAGTCAATGGATGAAAAAACTAATTAAAAAGAAAATGACAGAAGACAAAAAAATCATCCTAACAGATTGTGACGGTGTTCTCCTTGACTGGGAGAACAGTTTCCATGCCTGGATGAAAGAGCATGGATATAAGCGTGTTGTTGAAGGCGTTTATGAAATGGAAGTTGCTTACGGTATAGAGAAAAAAGAATGTAAGCGACTAGTTAAAGAGTTCAACGAGAGCGCCTGGATGTGCTGTTTGCCAGCTCTACGGGACTCACGAAGCGGTGTTGCAAAGCTAGTTGAAGCAGGATACACTTTTGTTTGTATCACCAGCTTGAGCTTGGATCCTTATGCTAAACAGCTTCGGGAAGAAAACTTGGAAAAGGTTTTTGGAAAAGGTATTTTTAACGATGTTGTTTGTTTAGACACTGGTGCTGACAAGGATGAAGCACTGGCGCCTTACAAAAACACTGGGCTGTACTGGATCGAGGACAAAACAGAAAATGCCGTCCTTGGGTCAAATCTTGGATTGAACACAATCCTAATTAATCATGCTCATAATGCTGATTGTACTGATGAACGAATTACTAAAGTTGACAACTGGGCTCAAGTCTGTAAAATTATCTTGTAACCTTAGTTAATTGTTTCATCTCCGTAAATTGTTAGCACTTCGGCAACCGCAGGATGTCTCTCTACATCACGTTTGCCGAATTCAACAAATCCGATACGGGTAGTATCAGTTTGCTTTAGTAGACTCATAAAGTCTTTTAACCCATTGTTATCAAACCCCCTGTCATGTTGAGCTAAGTCTCCGGTAACAATAATACGGCTGTTGACACCAATACGTGTTAACAGCATTTTCATTTGATTGGGTGTGGCGTTTTGCATTTCATCAGCAATAATATATGCTTCCTTGAATGTGCGTCCACGCATATACGCTAGTGGAGCAACTTCAATTACACCATCTTCAATCATTGCATTAATGTCTTTGGGAGAATAGTATTCTTCGAATACATCGAATATTGGTCTTGTCCACGGCGCCATTTTTTCGATTAGATTTCCGGGTAAAAAGCCGTGTTGTTCATCCACACTAACTGCAGGTCTTGTCACTACAATTTTTTCGCACTCTCCATTTTTCAGGGCACGAATTGCCGCTAGTACTGCTAGCATTGTTTTACCAGTGCCCGCTGGACCAGTTGCAAAAACGATGTTTTTGGTTTCATCGTCTAGTAACGTCAAGTAATCCTCCTGTGTTAGGTTTTTTGGTAGTATTACTACCTGTGAATTACGCTTTTTATACTTTCCGAAGTCGATAATTGGCTCCGCTGTGTTGAACGATTTGGTTTTTCTAGCTCTTTTAGTCACTATGTGATCTCCTTGTCTATTATTAGCTAGACTTGAGCCCAAGTTGTTCAATAGTATTTACTAAAAAGGTTGACAATCAGCTGGAAATGCAATATTTTTTTCAAAGTATAAATACATACATAGAACTTAAGGTAAACTAAAAATGGTACAAGTTAGCGACATTAAAGATACAATTGAAAGTATATATGAAGGCAACACTGCATTGGAAATGCTGTTGGAATTCGAAGGTATTTTAGACAATTTGCATCTTTATGCTTTTAAAAACTGGATTAATGGTGAAGTTGTGGATGGACCACACATCAGCCGTTATTGGGTGGAAGCTACACTAATGTATCCTGAAAAAATGATGCCAGATCCAGATGGCGCATTAAGACTTACCAAGCACGGATGCTATGTTTATTTCCAGAAAGAAGATTTTATTATCAATGTTGATATTGAATCTCCTGAAGATTTGGAAACAAACGACAGAGGCGAAAGAAAGCCTAAAAAAGTTAAAAAGCCAGTATGGTTAGTTAAAATTGTTATGCCACGTCACTTTGTTGACGAATTTAACAGCAGTAAAATTGAAGTCAACGGCGTTGATATTGATTTGAGTGATGTTGATGATGCATATAGTGAAGGACTAGATGGCGAAGAAGCTCTACAACAGGATAACATCGATGACACAAGTGAATGAAGGATTGGCATTTGAAGAAATGCAAGGACTAGTAGACAGCGTAGTAAGTATTGATCAATACAAACCCAAAGTGGGTGACGAAGCTGATACAGTTGTAGTTGCACTTACTGTACAGTATGAAAAACCTGCCAGTGATTTAAGTAACTTTATTGAAACTGGCATCAGTGAACATTTAGATGTGGAAACCAGTCCAGCACCCAATGACAATGGTGAATACAAAGTATTTGTGGAGTTTTCCAGAAACGAAAAACTATTTGATAATATCAGTGTAATGCTTAATAGTATTAACAACATTACCAGTGACAAGGGCGATTGGGAATATACAGCGTACAAGTTAGATGAACCGAGAACATTTGACAAAGAACGTTTCGCTCGAGATATTATGATGACACCTGAAATGTACCGTGCTAAGTTTCATCCAACTGATGCGCAAAAAATCAAAGAGCGCATGGAATTTTTAATCAAGTATTAATATGCCCAAAGAAGAAACGTTTATAGTTACAGGTCAGGTAATTGATTGCATGCCAAATGCGATGTTCAGGGTAAAACTTGAAGAAACTGATAACGTAATTACTGGATTAATAAGTGGTAAAATACGTAAATTTAATATAAACATATTGCTGGGTGATCGTGTAGACGTAGAACTTACGCCATATGACATAACCAAAGGCCGTATTGTTTATAGACACAAATAAGGTGTAAACTATGGGATACAAAATTTCAGCAGCATTGTTAATAGTTATAATGGCCATGGGCGGACTTGGCTATTGGTATTATAAAGACACGCAGGCAACTATTGCAGTGTTAACACAAAACAATGCCAAACTAGAAACTGCCGTACAGTTAAATGAAGAAACCATAAGTAGTTTGCAAACAGACTATGCAAGAGTTAATACAGAATTAACCAATCTCAATGAACAATATCAAGCAATTCGTAGACAGAACCAATTACTTGCTGACAAACTACAAAAAATAGATCTGGAGAGTGCAGCAGTTACAAATCCTCAGGCGATAGAACGTGCGGTTAACAACGGCACTCGAAATGCCAGCAGATGCTTTGAACTGTTGAGTGGAGCAGAACTTAATGAAAAAGAGAGGACAGCGGAAAATGAAATCGCTTTTAACAAAGAGTGCCCTTGGCTTTATAATGATTATAAGTCTCGCGGCTTGCTCGATCCAGCCCCAAAAGATTGATATTAGTACCAAGCCAGTATCTAAGCCTACTCTGACATTACCCAATGTTGATGAACTCAACATGCGTGACATAACCTGGGTAGTAATCAATGAAGATAATGTAGATGAAGTCATTGCAGACTTCAAAGCACGTGGTAAACCATTTGCCGTTTACGCTCTTACTGGTGACGGATATGGTGCATTGGGTTTAAACTTTAGTGACATCAGAGCCCTTGTAATGCAACAACAGGCCATCATTGCCGCATACGAAGGTTATTACAAAGAAGCTGAAGAAAAACTTGACAATGCTGTTACATTAGATTAGAATGTATTAATGTCAGACCCTTATCGTATCTTAGGTGTCTCACGGTCAGCTAGTGAAGAAGAAATACGAAAAGCCTATCGTAAACTAGCAATGGAATATCATCCAGACCGCGGAGGCGATCAGGAAAAATTTAAAGAAGTTACCAGTGCTTATGAACAAATTAAGCACGGCAATGTACATGTGAATGATCCATTCAGTCAGGATGGATTTAATACACGTGCAGATTTTGGTGACTTTAGTACAGTATTTGAAACACACTTTAACAGACAATTTAGACAAAAACAGCCCGGCAATAGAGATGTAAATATAGTATATAATATTACACTGGAAGAAGTTTTTACTGGTGTGAACAAAGATTTACAAGTTAACCTACCGGGTGGTAGAAAAAAGGTAGTAAACATAGAAATACCAGCAGGTATAAAACATGGAGACAAAATAAAGTTTCCAAAACTGGGTGATGATGCACAAAGTAACTTTACACCTGGCGATTTGTATGTTACTATAAAAGAACAAAAACACACAGTATATCAAAGAATTAAAGATGACTGTCATGTAACGCACAGTATACCTGTCAAAATAGCAATGACAGGAGGACACACTGAAGTAAAATCAATTGATGGCAGTGCATTTAAACTAACAGTAAAGCCCGGCACACAGCCAGGAACAAAACTAAGAATACCTGAGGCTGGTTTTCCTATATATGGCACAAAAAGGACAGGAAACCTTATTGTTGTGCTTAATGTAGTTATTCCAGCCATAGATAATGTAAATACTACTATAGAAGAGTTATAAAAAGAGGAATAATAATATATGTCCAATGAACGTATCGAGCTCTTGGTTACCAAAGCATTTAAGATTGCAGAAGATTTTGAACACGAATATGTTACACTAGAACATTTGTTGTGTGTTTTATTTGAAGATGAAAATATTATAGATTTAGTTGTTAATGTTGGTGGTGATCCGCTGGCAATCTGCGATCATGCATATGCATATTGTGGTAATGAGCTAGAACAAATTAAAGTAAAAAGTGAAGGCGGACCGCGGAAAACAATGGCACTTGAACGCATGTTTAATCGTGCATTTACACAGAGTATGTTTAATGGACGTCAATATGTAACACCAGTTGATTTGTTGTTGAGCATACTTGCTGAAAAGAACAGTTATGCTACTGTGATTTGTAATAGTTGTGGGCTAACAAGAGAAGGTATATTGGAGTATATCAGTGACAATAACGAAAAAGAAGAACAAGCTACTCAACGCAGTAAAGCAGAACAAGTACTAAGCAAGTATACAGTTAACCTCAACAAAGAAGCAAAATCCAGTAAACTGGACAATCTAATAGGTCGTGAAACTGAAGTGGAAATGCTGGTACAAACACTTGTGCGCCGCAAAAAGAACAACGTTGTACTGGTGGGTGATGCAGGTGTTGGTAAAACAGCAATTGCAGAAGGATTGGCACAACGTATTGTTGACAAAGATGTCCCAGAAACAATCGCAACACATACAATCTATAGTCTAGATATTGGTGCATTATTGGCAGGTACAAAATATCGTGGTGACTTTGAAGAGCGCATGAAAGAAATTCTAGACGTACTGGAAAATTATGATGATGCTATCTTGTTTATTGACGAGATTCACATGATTATGGGTGCAGGTAGTGCTGGACAAGGTGCAATGGATGTTGCTAACTTATTGAAGCCAGCATTGCAAAAAGGTCGACTACGTTGTATTGGTAGCACAACATACGAAGAATATCGCGAAAAGTTTGAAAAAGATCGTGCATTGGCAAGACGTTTTTATAAAATTGATGTTCCAGAACCAACACCAAGCGAAGCAAAACAAATTGTAAAACAAAGTGTAGACAAATATGAAGCATATCACAATCTACAAATTACACACGAAGCAATCAGTGCCGCAGTAGACCTGAGTGTACAATATCTATACGACAAGAAACTGCCAGACAAAGCATTTGACGTTATTGACAGTGCATTTGCTCGTCAGCGTATTGCTGAACCTGACAAGCGTGTACAAACAATTGACGAGGATTTAATTAAACTGGAAATCAGTAAAATTGCTCGCTTGCCACTGGATACAATCGTTAATGTTAAAAAACGTGAAACGCAGATGATTAACATTGAAGAACGATTACGTGAGCGTGTGTTTGGACAGGACGAGGCAATTGATCTTTTGGCTGATGCCGTTTACATCAGTAAAGCAGGACTTAAATCCAAAGACAAACCAGTGGGTACATACTTGTTTACTGGACCAACTGGTGTTGGTAAAACAGAAACAGCCAAAGCAATCAGTGAATTACTGAATATGAATTTGGTGCGTTTTGATATGAGTGAGTATCAGGAAAAGCACACAGTTGCAAAACTAATTGGTGCACCTCCAGGTTATGTAGGTTATGGAGACGGTTCACAAGGAAGTGGTGCCCTTATTAATGAATTAGAAAAAACACCAAATTGTGTTCTACTTCTGGATGAAGTGGAAAAAGCACACCCAGATGTTCTTAACGTGTTACTACAAGTTATGGATAATGGTATGGTTACAAGTAGTGATGGCAAAAGTGTAAGCGCACGTAATGCAATTGTTATTTTAACCAGTAACTTGGGTGCTGCAGACAGTGAAAAGAATGTAATTGGCTTTGGAGGCGGCAAGCATGACGGCGCACAAGACAAAGCAGTTAAAAACTTCTTTGCTCCAGAGTTCCGTAACCGTTTAGATGCAACAGTCAAGTTTAATAAACTGAGTAGAAGTCATATTAACCGTGTAACTGATAAATTCTTAACAGAACTAAAATACATGGTTAAAGATCGTAATATTGAGTTTACTTGGACACCGGCTGTAACTAACTGGCTAAGTGACCGTGGATTTAGTGAAACAATGGGTGCTCGTCCAATGGCCAGAGAAATTAACGAAAACATCAAGAAGCCGCTAGCACGTAAACTGTTGTTTGATTTAAATCAAGAGCATAAACTTATTGAAGTGGGTATCGTTAACAATGAAATCTCTTTTAACTATAAATGATGTCAAGTTAGCCGCAAAGGCAAACGATATAGATTACAATAATAGTACAAAATTGTACTATAAAACGTTTGCCTTTAATCTTTCAATGAAGCATATTAATATCTGGCATCACATATATCGTGACCAGGCATCAGAACAAGATATTCAAGACACACGTCAGTTACATTATCAGTTTAACAACATTTACAATAAGTTTACACGGTTACTGGATAGCAAGAACATTGAATACAGAACCAGACGTGAACTTAATTTTAATCTTTATTTCAATAATCCAGAAGTGTTTGAACTGGCACTAAAATCATTTAATGAATATATTATTGAAATATTCGGACCTTTACACGATAATCACCTAACAACAATGAAAAACAGTCGTAAAATTGTTGTTAGAGAAAATCTATGGTATAAAAAATATAGATTTAAAATCAGTTATCGTGGCACTACCGAATTTCAAGAAACAGTAATCCCCAGTATAATGGAATATAAAGATTCATTATCAGATAATGAAATCAAGTTGAGTAGTAACATATATCGAATTTTAGACAACAAAATGAAACCCAGTTATACAACCTCTACTTTTACTAACTTTAGAAGATTCCATTATAGAGGTGTTCAACCCTGGCATACTTGTACAGTTTATCTAGACAACGAAGAAAATTATGTCATGTACAAAATGATGGTACCTGGTGAAAGCGATACTGAGCATGAAATTTTGCTGTTAAGTGAATTAGAATCCGATAAATAATAGTAGTTATTTAAAGGAGATTTACAATGGCAAAAATTGCAGAAACAGCATTCGTAGTTAAAGCTAGTAAATTATTAAGAGATCAAGATCCTGACACACCTATTCTAGACGCAGATACAATCTCACAGATTGAAGCTGTAATTCAAGAACTGGCTGGAGAAGGAACGCTAGTAGAAATTATCAAGGAATAAACAATGAGCACCGTCAGTTATACAATGTTAACACACCAAAACGAATTAAACTACACTGGTGATAAAATCCGTGCTGATGCGTTCTATGGCAACACTGACGGCTTGCACACAGTAAGTGTGAAATTTGATGACTTCGTTGGTAGACTTTATATAGAAGGCACGTTAGCTAGTATGCCGGAGGAAACTGATTGGTTTCCAATTTATTTGACAAGTGGTAGTGATTACAAACAATATCCTGTAAACAGTAGTGCGCCAACTGGTGTAGTTGGAGACACTGGAACAGATGGATTTACTTTTAGAGTAAATGTAATTTATTTGAGAGCAAGGGTGGATCGAGAATACCTGAATGCCAGCTCATATAATCAATCACAACATGGAAGAATTGACCAGATACTTTTGAACGTCTGAGTATAAATACTACTAACTAAATGATAAAGGTGTTTGTAGTATGGCAGTCTATGCATGTTCCTCAACAATAACAGCGCAAACTCAGCCAATGATATCCATTAATCCTGCAACTTTGCAGAATGATATGGTATTACAGTTTGATGTAACATTGGGTGTCTTTGTAGCACGAACGTTGAGTATTGGCGGTAACTCTGTGTTCAGTGACGTAAGTTCACTGGGTACTGGTATTAGCGTGTACGGTGGTAGAACCGACGGTACATTAAATTTAAGAAGCATTAGAGCAGGTAACAATTTAACTGTTACAACAGATGGTAATAATATTACCATCGGTATTGCCAATGGAGGCACACTGTTAAACACAGGTGACAATATTGGAAATGGTGCTGAAGTTTATAAAGAAACAACAGGAAATATTCTTTATTTCCGTACTATTGCACTAGACCCAACTAGCAAAAACCTATCAATTACACAAACGGCAGACGAAATTGTTTTCAAAGGAACAGGCGAAGTAAACACAGTTTCCAGTATTGGTACTGGCACTAGTATCTTTGACAGCAAAAGTGGTGAAGATTTACAATTCCGCAGTATTGTTGGTGGAAATAACTTAAACGTTACCATTAGTGGTTCTGACATTATATTTGATGTTGACTTTAACTTTAACATCAGTGCAGAAGGTGGATTACTTGTTGTTAGAAACGGAGAAGTTACTCCACTTGATCCTCCAACTACACTTGATAGACCATATGGAATAACAACAGGTACTGGTGGTGTCAGTGAGGTCGGTTGGGATACAACTGCAATTACAAGAACCATGCGTATTACATTTGAAGCTGACGGCAGTTTAGAAGATGTATTGGATGTTCCAAGTGATATCACAGCAACTAGAATTGGTAACCAGATTACCGTAACACACCCGTTTGGTACTTGGCCAAAGTTTGTAAGTTACTATGGCCGTGATAATATTACAAATAAATTTAAATTAAGATATCCAACTGGTAACTATCAGGTACAATTAGATGGAAATAATCCAACTACCACATTTACTATTGACGTAATTGCCGCGGTTGCTGGTGCCGATGCTAATGGATACGCATATGTGAATTTGGTGTTCTAAAATATGACTAATATTGCCCCTCCAAAACTACTAAGTTTATACTTAAGAACTCAAGAGATTACAGATCGCTGGCCAGGGCAGCCAGGTGTTGATGATGCCGCGGGTGAACCTAGACAGTGGCGTTTTATTGCTGACGTTAATGCACAGTTACACAGTAGCCACAACAGTGTTGCTACTATGCAATATGATGCCAGAGATATAAAAGTAGGCGATTATATAACAACTGGTTCAAATGGCAGATATCTTGTTATTGACGAAATCATAAATTTAGTGACAACTGGACAGATTGAATTTAAAGCTAGTGATGAAGACAAAATAAATGCCATCACTGACTATACACAGTATGCAGATGGTAGTTTAATAGACGGTCCTGGATTTTTGTTTGAAACTAAAAACCAGATGCCAGTGTTGTTCCCACTGCCAGATGTATTGCCAGCCGGATTTACCAGAGGGTTTGCTACGCAAATTATGAGTAGGTTTACCCAACGTGGTAAACATGATACACTACAGGTTTTTCAAGCTGGACACGGATTTAGTATTGGACAAGCAATAGTCCTAAACAGCAATGGTGTTTATGCACCGGCAAACTTTACAACTGATATCAGTCAAGATGCAAAACGTGTTATTGGTGTTGTAGAAGAAACAAATTATCCAACAGATGATTATTTTAGAATAAGAACTGTGGGACCAGTTGTAGATATTGAACTGGCTGATGGTGGTCCAGGAGAATTATACTTTTTAGATAATGCCAGTAGCAGCGGTCAACTAGCAAACTTTAACCCCAACAGTGTTGATAGTCAATCTGCTGGACAACCAATTTATATAAAACTTGATAATACTCGTGCGGTATTCAACCCAGCTGGTAGTGTAGATGTTGGTAGTATCAGCAGTAGCTTTGTAGTTGATACATTAACTGATTTACAAAATATAGCAAATCCAAGTGACGGAGATACTGCATACGTTCATGACATTGGATTTGGTGATTGGGGATTTTATATTTACGATGCTGGGCAATGGGTGCTTATGCAGAGCCAGTCAGGCTCATCAGTAGATGCTAGAAGTTTTGAACGTATCATAACCCACTTGAGTGCAAATACTACAGTTATATATAAAGTAAGTGGATTGGCTAGAGTTGTTAATGTAAGTTTACGAGTAATTACTCCTTTTGATAATGGCGCAACTATTACAGTGGGTGACCAGTACGACAATTCTAGATACATGACAGAATTTGAAAATGATACTAGTGTAGTTGCCGAATATCAAAGTTTCCCTAGTCACATTTATGCTCAATCACAAAAAGAAGATGTCAATGTTTATTTAAATGCCAATGGTGCCACACAGGGTGAGGCACGAGTTTTAATAACATATGTATAAATAAGTATAACAAGAGGATTAGGAGCAACAGATGGCACTCACAAAACAATATGGTTTGTCAGGTTTATATTCAGACGTTCAGTTTGGTAAAACGAACGGTAGAATTAAATTTGACAACGCAGACAATGCATTTAATGCTAGAAACCTTGCAGACAACGATTATGTAAATTTCCGTGTAGCAGAACCGATTAGTAACCGTGATGCCGCAACAAAATATTATGTAGACAGTGTTGCACAAGGTTTAAAACCAAAAGCAGCCGCTAGGGTTGCTACAAATGGATTAACAAGTATTGACAGCAATGTCAATAGCGGTTCAGCCACAAATGATATGACAAACTTGTCATACAGTAACGAAGTTTGGACACTAACAGGCGGCGTAATTGACGGTGTAACACTGGCAGATGGTGACCGTGTAATGATTAAAGATGCTACTGGCGGCGATGCAGTTGGTAACGGTATTTGGGTATATGACATCAGTGCAGGTACATTAAGCCGTGCAACAGATGCAGATAACTCTGCACCAGGTGGTGAAGCTTCAACTGATTCAAGTGATAGTGAATTTGGTGGTGGTGTATTTGTATTCGTACTGGAAGGTACAGTATGGCAAGACAGTGGTTGGGTTGTAAACTCGCCAACTGGCAACGCTACACTTGGCACAGATCCAATTACTTGGGCACAATTTAGCCGTGTAAGTGGCATTTATGCTAACGACGGTCTAGCACAAGACGGTAATAGAATTTATGTACGTACAGACGGTACAACAATTCACCTAGACAATGACGACCTTGCTGTTAAATCAAGTACTACACAATACCAGTCACTGATTAGTGACGGTGCTGGTGGT
>Ga0255769_10004126_pt1 | contig 14296 bp, 21 predicted proteins | sample 041ome_9_FD_179637 | JGI IMG/M metagenome (GOLD analysis project Ga0255769, IMG submission 179637) | Coastal salt marsh microbial communities from the Groves Creek Marsh, Skidaway Island, Georgia - 041413US metaG (version 2) | ecosystem: Environmental > Aquatic > Marine > Intertidal zone > Salt... | reverse complement strand
ATTTTCTGCTGGCACAGGAGCAGAATCTTCTACAAGCGGTGATTTAATTCAATCATTTGATAGTGATGGATTTACTGTAAATACTACATTTTTAGGAAATACAAATAATTTATCAACTAATGGTTCTGGTTTAAATTATGTAGCATGGAACTGGAGAGGTTCAGACTCATCTCCTGTATCTAACACAGACGGAACAATCACATCTACTGTATCTGCTAATACAGACTCTGGATTTAGTGTGGTGACATATACAGGAAATGGTTCTACTAATCAAACAGTAGGTCATGGTTTAGGAATATCTCCAAAAGTTATTATATATAAAAATAGAAATTCTGCGACTGCTTGGAGAGTGATACCTGCATTTATTAATGATGGTTATTACCTAGCACTTAATGATACATCTGCTATGGTTACTGCATCTACTTCATATTTTGGAACTAATACATCTACTACTTTGGGTATATCAGGTTCTAATAGTGGTATTATTAATCCTTCAGGTAATAATATGGTTGCTTATGCTTTTGCAGAAGTAGAAGGATTCAGTAAGTTCGGTAGCTACACAGGTAATGGTTCTACTGATGGTCCATTTGTATACACAGGGTTTAGACCTGCTTTTGTGTTAGTAAAAGCATCTAGCATTTCTGGTCAAGGTTGGTTTTTACTAGACAATAAAAGAGATAGTGATAATGTAGTTTCACAGTATTTAATGGCACAATCTTCCAATGCAGAAGCATCTACTGCTATATTAGATTTTTTATCCAATGGGTTTAAAATTCGTCAATCAGGGGCAGGGTTTAATACTAATGGTGCAACATATATCTACATGGCATTTGCCGAAAACCCATTCAAACAATCTTTAGCGAGGTAATTATGTATAAACTAGGAAACTTAACACTCAGAATTGGAAGGTCATTCACAGTAGGTGATGTGATGTATCCTTCTAATTGGTTACAAAAATCAACAGAAGCAGAAAAGACTGCTATCGGTATTACATGGGTAGACGACCCTGTTCGTGCTGATGACAGATACTACTGGGATGGTGACATCAATAATCCAAAAGCATTGGAAGATAAACTAGAAACAAAAGAAGATGGCACACCACTTTATGAACAAAAGTGGAATCCTGATACAGAACAAATGGAAGATACAGATGTTCAAGTAGTGACTAAAGGTCTCAAGTCGACTATGATTGCACAAGTAAAACATACAGCAGGCACTATGCTTGCATCTACTGACTGGTATGTAACTCGTAAAGTAGAGCGTAATGTAGACATTCCTACTGATGTAGCAGCGAAACGAGTAGCGATCGTAGCAGAATCTGATAGACTAGAGACTGCAATTAAAGCCTGTACAACAGTAATGCTATTAATTGAGATTATGAACTCACAAAACTGGGATAACTAATGACAACTGCAAAAGAAGTAGAACAAGAACTAAGGTCTCATGAAGAACTGTGTGCTGAAAGGTACGCTAATATTCATGCTCGTATAGACAAAATAGAAGCTGTTCTTAATAAACTTCTTTGGACTATTATTGTAGGTTTTGGTAGTATTGTAGGATCAAGTATTATAATTAATAAAGTAGGGGCAGTAGAACTTTTAACAAGGATATTTTAATGTTATCTAGATTATGTCAATTATTAAGGAGAGACAAAGATGTCTATAACACTTCATTTGATTTCAGTTTGTGTGATACTCGTGGCTTACGAAATTATCCGAAATCCACTCCACGCTCTCAAAGAGACTATACAAGTAAAAACAATAAAAATGTGCACTGTTCTCAAGGAGACTGCATCTCGACTGAAGGAGATTGTGTCTAAATGATACAAGCTATTTTACCCATCGTAAGTACTGTTTTAGACAAATTAATACCTGACAACAATGCAAAAGAAAAAGCTAAACAAGAAATTGAAAGAGCTCTTATTGATAATGCAGCTCAGATTAGTCTCACTCAGGCTGAAACAAATAAAATCGAAGCTAGCCATCGCTCTATTTGGGTTAGTGGTTGGCGTCCTTTCCTTGGTTGGGTCTCTGGGTTTGGTTTTGCTTGGGTGTTTGTTTTATCCCCATTGGCTCAGTGGGTGTGTACATTACTTGGCATTACTGTAACATTACCACAATTACAAACAGATGTACTAATGGAATTAACTTTAGCCATGCTTGGTCTTGCAAGTTTAAGAACTTGGGAGAAAAGTAAAGGCTTAACTAAATGAAATTAACAGATAATTTTACATTAATCGAATTTACTAGATCTCAAACAGCTTCAAGACACGGAATAGATAACACTCCTAACGAAGAGCAAATAGAGAATTTAAAAACTTTAGCGAAAGGGTTAGAAGATGTTAGGACTAAGCTTGGTGGTAATCCTATTAATATTAGTAGTGGCTTTAGGTGTGAGGCTCTCAACGATCGTTTGGGATCAAAACGCACAAGCAGACATATACTTGGTCTTGCTGCTGATTTTACTTGTGATCGTTATGGCGATGTCGATGATGTATTTTCAGTTCTTGCTAGTTCATCTATTGAATTTGATCAATTAATTAAAGAATGGAATTCTTGGATTCATATATCATTTCCTAAAGAAGGTGAAGAACCAAGAAGACAAATACTTATTATAGACAAAGAAGGAGCACGCTATGCCACTTAAGAAAGGTAAGTCACAAAAAGTAGTCTCTGAAAACATTCGTAAAGAAATGAAGTCAGGTAAACCACAAAAACAAGCTATTGCTATTGCATTATCAAAAGCAGGTAAATCTAAAAAGAAAAAGAAGAAATAATATGGCTAAAGATTCTAGACTAGAAAGAGCAGGAGTATCAGGTTATAACAAACCTAAACGTACACCAGGTCATCCTACTAAGTCACATGTTGTTGTTGCTAAGTCAGGAAATCAAGTAAAAACAATTCGATTTGGTCAACAAGGTAAAAAAGGAGCAGGAGCTAATCCTAAGACTGCCTCTGAGAAGGCAAGACAAAAGTCTTTTAAAGCACGTCATGCTAAGAATATTGCTAGAGGTAAGATGTCAGCAGCCTACTGGGCTGATAAAGTTAAATGGTAGAGGACTCACCCTGTAATGGGGTGTGTCGAATGAAGGGTACTCGATGTATATCATGTCATCGCACCTTTGAAGATTTAAGTCAATGGTTATACCTTACTCGTGAAGAACGTTTAAACAGAATGGAGCAAATAAAGAATGAGCTTAGTAGAAAATATAAACAAAAGAAAGAAAGCAGGAACTAGCAGAAGTAAAAAGAAGTCTACAATAAGTGCTAAAGCATACAAAGATATGAAAAACAACTGGGGCAAGAAAAAGAAAAAGTAAGCCTAATGAATCAAGACATGACGATAGAAGAGTTTACTCTTTATTGGATGGAGAACAAACCTTTAAAGTCTCCACAGGATGATGGAGTAACCTTTTTTAAAAACATACATGGAGTTGTACTGTATAGAGACTATCCATTTCAAGTAGAACTATTTACAATGGAACCTAATACATTAGTAGAACCTCATAAGCATCCTAATGTAGAAACAGTTGCTCTTTATGTATCAGGTGATATTGACTTTCAACGTAAACATAAGTGGTATATCCATCCATTTGATATGTTTAAAGGTCGCTTTCCTTACCCTGCTATTAAAATAGGACCTGATGTACAGCACACAGCAAGAACAGGTCCAAAAGGTGGTAGCTTTCTTACATTACAAAAGTGGTTAAACAATACTCAGCCTAAGTTTATAGGTAATGATTGGCATGATAACAATAATAAAACTTCATACGAGGATAGTTGGAAAGACTAATGAGTAAGGCTAGTATAGAACAAATTAAAGAAGCAGCAGAAGCTGACCTCTTAACTTTCATCAAGTTAGTAGCACCTCATTTAATGCTTGGTGCTATTCATGAAGAACTAATACAATGGTGGGGACGACAAGATGCTAAACAAAACCAATTAGTATTACTTCCTCGAGGACACATGAAGTCAAAGCTAGTAGCTTACAGGACTGCATGGTGGATTACAAAGCATCCTGAAACAACTATACTCTATGTTTCTGCTACTGCTGACTTAGCTGAAAAACAACTATATGCAATTAAGCAGATTTTAGATAATTCAATCTACAGACGTTACTGGTCAGACATGATACACCCAGAAGAGGGTAAACGTGAAAAGTGGGCAGTTGCTGAGATTGCTGTAGACCATCCACAAAGAAAACTAGAAGGAATTAGAGATGCTACTTGTAAGGCAGTTGGACTTACTTCAAATACTACTGGCTTCCACGCTGATGTCGTTGTTCTTGATGACATTGTTGTGCCTGGTAACGCTTATACTGAAGATGGAAGAGACAAAGTATCAGCAGCTTATAGTCAACTGGCTTCCATTGAAAATCCTGGTGCTTATGAGTGGGTTGTTGGTACTCGTTATCACCCCAGAGATATTTATGATACTATGATTAACATGAAAGAAACTCTTTATGATGACGAAGGAGAGTTAGTATCAGAAGATCCAGTCTATGAATTATTCCAAAGAGTTGTAGAAACCAATGGTGAGTTTTTATGGGCTAAAAGAACAAGAGCAGATGGTAAATCATTTGGTTTTGATTCAAGAGAACTAGCAAGAATTAAAGCTAAATATGTAGATAATACTCAGTTCTATGCTCAGTATTATAACAATCCAAACAGTAATGAGACAGCTCGTATTAATGCAGACAACTTTCAATATTATGATAGAAATGTTCTACAGAATAAAGAAGGTGATTGGTATATGCGAGATCGTAAGCTTAATGTATATGCAGCAATCGACTTTGCGTTCTCATTAAGAAAGAAAGCTGACTATACAGCGTTAGTTGTTGTAGGAGTAGATCATCAAGGGAACTTCTATGTTTTAGACATAGATCGATTTAAAACAGAACGCATTGTAGATTATTATAATCACATTCTTACAGCATGGCAGAAGTGGGGCTTTAGAAAACTTAGAGCTGAGACCACAGTAGCTCAACAAACGATTGTTAAAGAATTAAAAGAAAGTTACTTAAAGCCTAATGGCATACCTCTTTCTATTGAAGAGTTTAGACCTACTAGACATTTAGGTGATAAAGAAGAACGTGTAGGAGCAGTACTTGAACCTAAGTATGACAACTTACAAGTATGGCATTATAAAGGTGGTAATTGTCAATCATTAGAAGAAGAATTAGTCATGACTCATCCACCTCATGACGATATAAAGGATGCTCTATCAAATGCTATAGCTATAGCTGTGATTCCTAAACAGCGAGTAGGAGCTTTTAGCGTAGGTAGAAATGTAGTAACACACTCCCGTTTTGGTGGTGTATCTTATTAATAAGGAATAACTATGGCAGGTAAAGTAGCAGAAATCAAAAGGTTATTAGAAGGAGATGGACTAGCAAGACAGTTAGCTCATTTATACAATAACTGGTGGATTCAAAGACAAGACAAAGAAACTGAATGGCGAGAGCTAAGAAACTATTTGTTTGCAACCGATACAACTAAAACAACTAACTCAAAGCTTCCTTGGAAGAATAAAACTACTCTACCTAAACTAACTCAGATTAGAGATAACCTTCATGCTAACTACATGGATGCTTTATTTCCTAATGATAACTGGATGAAATGGGAAGGTAATAATTTAGAAGATTCTACTGCAAAGAAACGAAGAGCTATTGAAGCTTATCTTAAAACTAAACTAAAAGAGTCAGGCTTTAGAGAAACTATATCACAGTTATTATATGACTACATTGACTATGGTAATGTTTTTGCTGAAGTTACTTATGTGAATGAAGAACATAAAGATCCTTTTACAGGTGAAATGATTAATACTTATCGTGGTCCTAAACTAGCTAGAATATCACCATTTGATATTATATTTAATCCTACAGCAGCCTCTTTTAAAGAAACTCCTAAATTTACTAGATATGTAAAAACAATAGGTGAGTTACAGAAAGATCTTAAATATAGACCTGATCTTAACTATGAAAAAGAAGCCGTAGATAAAGCTATGGAAGTTCGTAAGAGCATTTCTTCATTTAGACAAGAGGATGTTAATAAGGCAGAAGCTTATCATATTGATGGCTTTGGTTCTTTACAAGAATACTATCAATCAGGTTTAGTAGAAATACTAGAATTTGAGGGTGACATATATGATGAACAAGAAGGTGAATTACTAGAACGTAAAATTATTACTATTATGGATCGCTCTACTATTATCCGTAATGTAGAAAATCCTTCTTACTTAGGTAAAGATACAAAACATCATGTTGGGTGGAGAACTCGTCCAGACAATTTATATGCTATGGGTCCTTTAGACAATCTAGTTGGTATGCAATATCGAGTAGATCATTTAGAGAACTTAAAAGCTGATGCACTAGATTTAACTATACATCCACCGATTGCAATTAAAGGTGATGTAGAACCATTTGAATGGGGTCCTGAAGCTACAATTCATATCCCTGAAGATGGCGATGTAAGTATGATGCCTCCTAATCCTGCTGCTTTTCAAGTTAATAATGAAATAGCAGCTCTTTTAAATATTATGGAAGAGATGGCAGGTGCTCCTAAAGAAGCTATGGGCTTTAGAAGTCCTGGTGAAAAAACAGCATTTGAAGTACAACAGTTACAAAATGCTGCAGGTAGAATCTTTCAACATAAAATTAACAAGTTTGAGGTTGAATTCTTAGAACCTATTCTTAATACCATGTTAGAAATGTCTAAACGTAATATGGATATTGTAGAAGTATCTCGTGTAATGGATGATGATCTTGGTGTAGCCAACTTCTTATCTATTACTAAAGAAGATATAACAGCTCGTGGTAAGCTCCGTCCTATCGGTGCCCGTCACTATGCTGCTAGAGCTCAGCTCGTTCAAAACATGATTGGATTATTTAATAGTCCTATGGGACAACTTATTGGTCCTCATATATCTGCTAAACGTCTTGCTAAGATGGTTGAAGAATATATGGGCTTTGAAGACTATGAGTTTATCAAGGACAATGCTGCAATCTTTGAACAAGCAGAGACACAGAAACTCATTAATGAGATTCAAGCAAGTATGCAAGCTGAACAAGCTCAACCAGGAATGGAAGAGCAAATGATGGCTCAACAGGAACAAACGCTCTCAGGAGCATCACAAGGACAAGTTCCTCCTCAAGAGCCTCAAGTTTAACTTGACTTTTTAAACAATTTATGGTATACTATTATATATGGATCTAAAATCAGATAAAGCTAAGTCGCTTACTAAAGATCAAGTATTTAAAGAGATAAAAGATTATCTAACAGAACAGATTGAGTTGTCAAGACGTAAATGTGTAGATGAAGATAATTTCTCTTTTCCTGCATGGTCTGAACATCAAGCATATCAACTTGGCTTTCAAAAGGCTTTTTCTAAACTATATAATCTTATTCCTGACCAAGGAGAAAAATAATGGCTGAAGATAATAATACACAAGAACAACAACAAGAACAAGTTTCCGAGTCGACTACCCAAGAGACTCAGCAAGCAGATACTTCTACTCCCAAGTTTGAAATTCCGACAGAAGCTCAAGACTTTGTAGGAGAAGGTAAAAAGTACAAATCTGCAGAAGATGCGTTAAGATCAGTTCCTCATGCACAAGAGCATATCAAAACCCTAGAGGATGAGATGGCTCAGTTGAAGGAAGAACTTACAAAACGTAAAACTGCAGCAGAACTACTCGATGAAATGAAGTCTGGCATTCAACCAACAGAGGCTACCCCTCAAGGTGTTGAATTTGATCAAGATAGATTAATGCAGTTAGTTAATCAAACTATTGAGCAAAAAGAACAACAATCTAAAGCAAAGCAAAATGCAGACACAGTAGCTTCTAAGTTTACTGAGCAGTATGGAGCTGAAGCTGAAGTTGCTTATAATAAGATTGCTCAAGAAGCAGGTCTAACTGTACAACAACTTAATAACTTAGCTGCAACATCTCCTAATGTTGTAATGAAGCTTGCAGGCTTTGATACTAAATCTACACCAGTAGGTAAAACATCAAGCTCTGTTAATACACAAGCTTTAAACAACACAGCGAAACCACAAATGTCTGCTAGAGTACCGAGAGGTGCTTCTACTAAAGACATGTTAGCTGCTTGGAATAATGCAGGTGAGAAAGTTAAATCTCAATTATAATAAGGAAATATTATGTCACAATTAACTAGCAATACTACAGCTTTTATTGAAGCTCAACAGTATTCACAGTTTATTCTTGAGAACTTACACGACTATCTATTGCCAGAAGGTATGTGGAGAGACGTAACTGACTTCGGTTCAGGTACAACTCTTAACATCAAGACAGTAGGTACTGTAACTCTTCAAGATGCTGCTGAGGATACTCCTCTTAACTTCTCTCCTATTGACACAGGTAACTTAACACTTGCTATTACTGATTATATCGGTGATGCTTGGAAAGTTTCTGATGACCTTCGTGAAGATGGTTCTCAAGTAGACACACTCATGGCTATGCGTGCTATGGAATCTACTCGTGCATTAGGTGAAAACCATGAAACTAAGTTTTTAGCAGCTACTAACTCTGCTCAAACAGGTGCAGATGCTAACTTAGTAAATGGTCGTCCACATCGTTGGGTTGCAGGTGGTGCAGGTGCTACTACTCGTAACATGACATTAGATGACATCATCGCTATGAAATTAGCATTTGATAAAGCTAACGTTCCTTCAGGTGGTCGTATCGCTATCGTTGACCCTGTTGTTGAAGCTACATTAAACAGCATTCAAAACTTAGTTAGCGTATCTAACAACCCAATGTTCGAAGGTATTGTAACAGAAGGTTTTGCTCGTGACCATAAGTTTGTAAGAAACATCTTTGGTTTCGACATCTACACTTCTAACTTCTTACCATCACTAACAGCTACAGAAGCTATCAATGGTGCTGCTTATGGCTTAGCTAATGATACTGCTGAAGTTGGTGACAAGGCTAACGTATTCATGTGTGTTGCTGATGATTCATGCAAACCAGTTATGCACGCTTGGAGACGAGCTCCTCAAACAGAAGGTTGGAGAGATCAAGAAGAAAGAGCTGACAAGTATCAAGTTACTTCTCGCTTTGGTTTCGGTGCTCAACGTGTAGATACACTTGGTGTTATTTTAACTGACGAAGCTACATATTAATAGGGAGACGAAACAATGAGCTATGAAAATGATGCAAAAAGAGGAGTAGCTAATCACTATGGTCCTCGTGGAACTGATGCCAAGTATGGTGGTCAGGCTAAATCAACAGGTAAGGTTAAACGTGCTGAGTGGACTTTCACTTATGACGACTTACCAGTAGCAGGAGCTAACAACTTAGGTCACGTTATTCCTGCTAATGCAACAATCGTATCTGCTAAGTTTATTGCTGATGAAGCATGGACTACAGGTACTGCACTTAACGTAGGCTTGTATAAAGCTGACGGATCAGGTGTAGTAGATGCTGATGCTTTTGATGCTATCGCTAATCCTGCAGCAGGTGCTCTTGTAGTAGGTGATGGTGCTTTAGTAGGTGCCTCTATTGGTGCCGTAGCAGCAGAACTACAAGTTACTGACACAGTAGGTGACTACGATGGTGGTAAAGCAACAGTTATTGTTGAATACTACGTTTAATTAGGATAGGGGTCTTCGGACCCCACCTAATCTTTTAGGAATATATATTTATGACAATACAACATAACATTATCACAGATCCAGATATACATGAACCTAAGGGTGTAGCATCAGCTACAAGTGGTAAAGTATATATTTCTAATGGATCAGGTTCAGGTGCATGGGAATACCCTCCTGGTAAAGCTCATGCTGAAATCTATATATCAGGTGGAACAACTGCTCATACATTAGCAGGTGCTTCTGCTTATTCTTTACTTAATCCAAGTGGAGAATGGACTGCCTCAGGTAATGAAGACATTCTTACAGTAACTCCAGGTAGTGGTATTATTACTCTTAACCAAGCAGGTCACTATTTAGTAACCTTTTGGATTAACTTTACAACAACAGCTATTGCTTCAGGATCTGCTTATAACTTTAAATATGCTCTTGATGGTTCAGTAGGAACTAGATTAAGTTCTGTTGTTAAACCTACTAATAATGTTGATAAACTAACATTATCATCAACAGGTACACTAGCAGCAACAGCAGGTCAAACCCTATCAATGTTTGTAGGTGGAGATGGAACTTCTTCAGGAGAAGCTATTACTCCTACTGAAGCAGGTTTAGTTGCTCTATTCTTAGATTAGGAAATAAATTATGGCTAAAATGACACTACTTGAAATAGTACAAGACATCATGTCAGACATGGATTCTGATGAGATTAATAGTATTAATGATACAGTTGAAGCTCTTCAAGTAGCACAGATTATTAAATCAACTTACTATAATATTATAGATGGTAAAGACTTTCCTTTTCTTTATGAATTATTTCAATTAGAATCTAGTGGAACTGCTTCTAGACCTACTCACATGAGTCTTCCAGAAACTATTATTGATTTAAAAACTATAAGTTATAATTGTAGAAAATCAACAGATACAAAAGACAAGTACAAAGAGATTCTTTATAAAACACCTGAAGACTTTCTTTATATCTTAAATCAAAGAAATAGTTCAGAGTCTAATGTTACTACTGTAACCGACACTACAGGTATTTCATTACTTATTTACAATGATAAAGCTCCCCAATACTTTACTTCATTTGATGATGATAATCTTGTATTTGATTCTTATGATAATATTGTAGACTCTACTTTGGTTAAAGCAAAGACTCAATGTCATGGTAAACGTTCAGTAGCTTTTACATTATCTGACACTTTTACACCTGACTTACCAGTGCAAATGTTTACATACTTACTTGCTGAAGCTAAGTCAACTGCTTTTGTAACATTAAAGCAGATGGCTAATCCTAAAGCTGAACAAGTGTCTACTTCTCAAAGACGTAGAATGGCACAAGAAGCTTGGAAACTTAAAAAGGGTATTACATATCCAAACTATGGTAGAAGAGCAGGAATAAAAGGAAAACCTAACTACTAATGAGCCAACTAACATCAAACACACAAGCCTTTGTACATTCACAACAGTATGGAATGGTGAAGAAACCTGGAGTGAAAGTTACAAATCCGTTTAAACAATTTCAAATTAAGTCAACAAAGAGGAAATAAATATGGCAGAAGACAAGAAAAGTAAACAATTAAAGAGATTTAGTCCTTCTAAAAGAAATACAAATAAAAAGAAGATAGATGAATATCTTACTAAAAGACAGGCTGATACTAAACTTCCTAGTCAAGTATATTCACCTGTTGATACAACGGGTCGCCCTGATTACACAGAAACAACTACTCGTAAAAATGTAAGAGTATCTCCTTCAGTTAAACCTAATGAAGACATGAGCAATAGAGCTACAACTTATACTGATAAATATCCTAAGTATGAAACTTCTTCTTCTAGTTCTAGTATGGAAAATACTTCTTCTATGCCTACAGAATCTAATAAAGAAACAGCTACAGGTACACTTTCTGCTAAAACAGAAACTACATCTAGTGATCGTATGTCATGGGCTAGAGAAGCAGAGAAAAAAGCTCGTAAAATGATGGGAGGTCGCTAATGGCTCAAGATCCTAAGATGAAAAAACCTAGTGAAATGACTGCTGAAGAAATTGCAGATATTCGTGATAAGTATTCTACTAAAGCTACAATGGGTGAAGGTAAACCAATGTCACCTATTGATGCAGGTAAGAAACTATACGAAGGTATGAAAAACATAGTACAAGATTCTATGGCAAGAACTATTCAATCTAGAGAAGAAAATAAAGAAAACTACAAGAAAACTAAAATTAAATAACTTAAGGATATACAATGGATACATTTATGACCCCAAATGGTAAGGAGATAAAGATTGTTAATGCTCCAGGTACTGGACATTATAAAATACAATTTACACAAGGTGGAGAACTTCCACATGAATTAACAGGATTCTATACTTCTAGTGCTATAGCACAAGTAGCTGTTCGTAACTATCTATTAAATAATAAAGATAAGTTTGAAAAGAAAGCAGAGAATAAGAAGTTTGTTAATGAGCTAAAACAGTCCTTAAAAGAAAAAGAACAACCTACTGAGGAATAATTAATTGGCAGCTAAAACTGAAAAAGTCTTTAGATCCTTTGTTAAGGGTTTAATTACAGAGGCTAGTCCTCTAACCTTTCCAGAGAATTCCTCTATTGATGAGCAAAACTTTGTTCTTAATAGAGATGGTTCTCGTTCAAGAAGGTTAGGATTAGACTATGAAGGTTTATATGCTAAGACATCTACTGGCTTTACAGCAGATGATATTAAAGAAGGTAAACAATCTTTTCATAGATGGGATACCCCTAGCAGTGATGCTTCGATTGCTATAGGTGTTGTTCGTATTAAAAACAAACTATGGTTTGTAGACTTACTTACAAATGCTCCTAGTGATAACTTATTAAATAGTGGTAGTTCTATTACCATAGCAGGATTGTCTAATAACAATATAGAAACTGCTGTTATTAACAATCAACTACTTATTGTAGGTAAAGATATAGAAAAACCTATACTACTAAACTATAATAGTACTACAGATACTGTAACACAATCTACAGTTGATATTAAAGTTCGTGATATATGGGGTTTAGATGATGGTCTTGAAATAGATGAAAGACCTACAACTTTATCAAATGAACATAAATATAACCTCCGTAACCAAGGTTGGAATGAAGATATTGTTACTAATAGTGGTACTTATCCTGAAGCATTAGATTATACATTCCAAGATAGAGGCTACTATCCAAGTAATGCTGATCAGTGGACAACAGGTAAAGGGTCAGATCCAGGAAGTTCTGCTAACTATGAAAAGTATGATCCTGAGATCATGGAGAAAAACTCTACCTCTAAATATCAAGCACCTAGAGCTTCTAACATTATAGATGCTTTTGATAGAGGTTCTTCAAGAGAAGCTAATACAGATGTAACAGGACTTAATTCAGATACAGAAAATGGTAAAATATCTACTGTTGCTTCTTATGCTCAACGTCTATTCTATTCAGGTATTGATTCTAATATAACAGATGGTGATGCTAGATCTCCTAATTATAATGGTTATATATTCTTTACTCAAGTTGTTACCTCTAATGAAAACATAGGTAAATGCTATCAAGAAAATGACCCTACTGATCCTTCTCTTAATGATGTAGTTGACTCTGATGGGGGTACTATTCAAATACCAGAAGCAACTCGTATTATTAAAATAGTTTCATCACAAGCATCTTTACTTGTATTTGCAGAGAATGGTGTATGGGAAGTATATGGAGATACAGGTGGATTCTTTGCTACTTCTTTCCAAGCAAGTAAGATTTCTACTAATGGTGTATTTAATCCTAAGTCTATTGTTAATGTTAATGGTAACTTTGTATACTGGTCTAAAGCAGGTATTTATATCTTAACTCCTGATGCAGCAGGTGGACGATTTAAAGCTGAGTCAATATCATTGACTACTATACAATCATTATACCTTAACATTCCTGATATAGGTAAAAACAACTGTCGAGGATTCTTTGATGAAAAAGAAAATAGAGTACGTTGGTTATATAATGATTCAGATGACACTACTTATACGAACAATAATTATATAAACAAATATACAAAAGAACTAATCTTTGATTTAACACTCCAAGCATGGTATACAAATACGTTTAGTGACTTAGCATCAAATTCACCCTATGTGGCTGACTACATTGAAGTGCCTGGATATGCAGTATCTACTTTTGATCAAGCTGTAGAAGTTACAAATGGAAATACAGTTATTGATAGTAATACTGATACTGTTGTAACAACAGAGGATCTTTTATTAAATAGAAGTTCACAGTTTAGTTATCTAACTATTGTAGGTACAACCTTTACTATATCTAAATTTAACAATGTAGCTTTTAAAGACTGGGAAACTGAAGATGGTGTTGGTTCTTCTTATATTAGTTATATTGTGACAGGATATGAATTATTTAATGATGTCATGAGAGAAAAACAAACTCCTTACATATTCTTTTACTTTACTCGTACTGAAGATGGTTATACAGCTAGTGGAGATACTTTAACACTAAATAATCAATCATCATGTAAAGTACAAGCTCAATGGAACTGGGCAGATAGTGCTAATAGTGGTAAATGGGGAAATGAATTTCAAGCATATAGATTATTAAGAAATTATATACCTACAGGAGCAGGTGATCCATTTGATTATGGTGATGGTGTCATTGTTACTAAAAGTAAATTAAGAGGTTCAGGTAAAA
>Ga0255769_10004097_pt1 | contig 14352 bp, 9 predicted proteins | sample 041ome_9_FD_179637 | JGI IMG/M metagenome (GOLD analysis project Ga0255769, IMG submission 179637) | Coastal salt marsh microbial communities from the Groves Creek Marsh, Skidaway Island, Georgia - 041413US metaG (version 2) | ecosystem: Environmental > Aquatic > Marine > Intertidal zone > Salt... | reverse complement strand
AGTGGAGTGCAACTTGGCATCACAGCCATCTCTACGCACCTGAAGCTGCACCTCTGATTCCTGCGGGCGCGGTTATCATCCTCAAGCAGTGGTATGACAACACAGCTGAGAACCCCAACAACCCAGATCCAGACATGTTTGTAATGGGTGGTTCGCGCACTGGTGATGAGATGACTCACGCTTGGCTGGCAATCACTCACCTCGACGACGAAGGCTTTGAGACACTCGTCGCTGAGCGTAAAGCACAAGAAGCACGCTCAATGGCTTCTGCTAACGACTAAGTCTATCTCTACTCGCCAAGCAGCAGCGCTGTTTGGATTCTAGAAAAGTACAAAAGGCCGGCTGAGCAATCATCCGGCCTTTTTTAAACTCGTTATTCCCGCTTGGCTTCGCCGCGACACTCTTGCCCACTCATATTGCCGCTACGCTAGGGGCATCTATTTCATTCTCCGCTGACTGTATTTTGTCGGCATAGTAAGCGAGGTGGATCTGATCTGAGAGTAGCCTTGCCTCGGCAAGATAAGCGCGCGCATAGTCTAGACTACCTTCCGTTATATGCAGCTGCGTAAAGCAGAGCAACGCATCAATTCGACTCAGTATAGCGCCTGTTCTCTCTGCAATACGCAACGCTTCATTTAGGTCTGCCTTTGCAGCAGCATGAGACCCTATTGCAGCATAAAATTGCGCCCGCGCAACTAGACCGGCAGGAAGGTAAAGCCACTCCTCAGCCGCGACAAGAATGGACAGTTGCTTCTCAAAAAGCTCCTCTGCTTCGGGTATAAAACCGAGACGAAAATAAGCAAAGCCTAACACCATAAGATCGTTGGCCTCGAGCGTGGGGCCATCAACCTTTGTCTGCCAATCTCCCGCCTCGCGCCATCCCAAGGTTTGTAGGCTGCGGGCTAAAGCCTGTTGGGTCTGATTCATTTCCAGCAAGAACACGCAGTAATGAGAACTCACTGTAGGGAACAAAGGCGCCCCGATTTTCTCTGTTTGGAGAATCGCTTCAGATTCTTCGAAGGCTTGGAGAGCCAATTCCTTCTGACCCTGCAGAAAAGCGACTAACCCACTAAAACTAAACGCTGCGGAACGCAACGCCCTATCTGTTTCAATGTCGTCCAGGGGCGCCAATTCGTTCATAAGATCCTGCGCCACTCCTAGTTTCCCAGTTGCAATTAGCATCGACATTAACGGACCTGCGATCTGGAATGCGTCTTTGTTGTACCCTTGACTAATAAACCATCTCACACTGGCAAAGGCCGGGGCCGACGCAGCAGCTGTTAAACCCAACGCCATGAGGTTAGTTGCTGCGCTAGCATTTAATCGCATCCTGGCCAGCGCAGAGAACTGGCGCAGTGGAGTATCCCAATGGCGCTCAAAAAAGACCGCGAGAGTGCGCTTTTCAGCTCTTTTGCTTTCCGCGCCAAGCACCGCGCTATCCTGTTTTAATCGCTGAAAGTAAATATCATAGGCCTCTTCAAATCGTTCGGCTTTCACGCCTTGCTTTACCGCTAACAGGAACAATCTCGTTCTGTCTTCGATCGTGATGCCAGGAACCTCAGCGAGAGCCACTAGCCCATCAAATAAATCGCTGCGGCGACCCTTACATTCCGAGGGTTCGGACTGTTCAAGCGCAACATTGCAAGCGTCGGCAACTAACGGCTGTAAGCGCAGAAGAGGCTCGGTCTCAGGTATCGGCGCTTTGCTTTTAGATGCGTGAGACGCCATTTTATCCAAGACGCTGATTGTCACGAGGTGGGCTTCCGTTAATTCCCGAACAACACGCTGCGTGGTTTTTGGCCTAAGCGCATAGTATTTTTCGAGCAGCACAATGAGTTCTAATAACGTAAGGCCATGGCCTATAAGCGCCAGAGTATTTAGCACTTTTTTTGCGCTGTCTTGCAGGCACCAGGCCACGCTTTGTTGGGCTATCAAATGAATATCGCTTACTAACTTAATCAATTTATTTGTTCTGGGAGTATGACCAAAAAGCGATCGACCGATAAAACCTGCGTCCAACCCTCCATCCAATCCCCGCTCGATTCTTGAAGCACTGAGTTCGGAAACAAATTTTAGGGCTAGTGGATGTCCGCCAAACTGCTCCGCGAGTTCTTCAGCGATAATCGGGTCAGTGCTAATTCCTTCATTCTCGAAAAACTCCATTGCTTCTGCCAGACCCATGCCCGAGAGCGATAGATCGAGCACGCCCCCTGCCCTCCGGTTTGATAGGTACTTTGCTGGAAGTCGCGAACTTGTTACTAGCAAACCGGCTCCGTCTCTTGTGCGCTCATTAATCAGATGTTGGATTCCGGCTGCGTCGAGTATCCCCCGTCCTCGCTCAACCCTCTGCAACAGGTCTAGCCCATCGATAACGATCAGTGTGCGTTTTGAACCAATCTCCCCGATGATGGCCGTGGCTTTCTGTGTTGCCGATGCGTAAGGGTTCTTCGAAAGCCCTAACCACGTCATTGCTGCGTCTAGGAACTGCGCCTCATTTATTGCTACGTTCAATTCTTGTGACCGCGAAAACGACCATAAAAAAACGAGATCCGCCCCGCAATAGCTTCGATTCATCATTCCTGCAAGCCATGCATCGACTAATGCCGACTTCCCTATCCCGCCGAATCCATGGAGATTGACACAGGACACTCGTGCGTTCGCCCAGGCATAGCCAAGGGCCCCAAGCGCTTCATCTCGCCCAACAAAGTTGAAAGGCGACTCGCAGGGAACATTGGTGAAGACTAAGGGGACGCGAAGTTGCTCAACCAAGTTCAATCCTTCGCGCCTTCTCTGAACACGCCGTTCAAATTCATCAAACGGTAACCGTAACCACGCTGGCTCAATCGAAAAAAGTCGTGCGATAGGAGCTACCTGAGGAGTGGGGACCGAATCTTTCTCATGAGTATCGGAACCATTAATCCACTTACTAATATTTTGCCTTGCGATACCCAATTCGCGCGCGAGCTTATTGTGTTTGTCGATACGAGTATTCAGACCGCTAAAGTAGAGGAGTAATAGGTTTCGGTTTAAATCCGGATGACGAGGCATTGTCTGCTCCCTACGTTGCATTCGAGCTCCAAGCTCGGTATTTGCATAGGCTGATTCTGGGGAGCAATACAGCTAGCCACCCCATCAAAAGACTAATTCAGCCTATGATTTCGTAACAAGGAGTTGTGGGGGACTTTCAGGGCAATGAGTCGAAATCTACCCAACAGTTACCCGCCAATGTGGGGAAGATAGCTGCTGGACAAAATGAGCACCTGCGCGAATGGGACTAAATACAACAGACGCCCATCTCCATGGCGTCGCCGTGCGTAGTATCATGCAAGCTAATTCTGTCAGCCATTAATGAAAGGAATCGATCTATGCGTAATGCAAGCACATCTAACAAGTTCTCATCACTCACCAAGCGGGCGTGTCTAGGCATCAACGCCTCGCTAGTCGCGAGCGGCCTTCTTCTTGCCGGCGCAGTTAACGCGCAGGAGTTTCGAGCGGGCGAGCCAATTGGTTCAGTCAACGAGGCCGGCGAGCGCAAACTCATGTCGGACAACGTCAAGGTTTACGGCGCGTTTCACTTCTCAGAAAGCTGCACTTTCGATCCGACTCGCAACCTGATCCTTGCGATGAATAACGGCAACCCGGGTGACGGCACCGAGAACGACGGCTTCGTCTCACTAATCAATCCGGATGGCAGCGTGCATACGCCAAAATGGATTGGGGTAACGCGAGACGGCCTCGAACTCCACCAACCTTTGGGCAGTGCCATCGCTAATGGCTCGCTCTACACAGTGGATTCTGGCTTTGTTCGTGAATTCGATCTCGAAAGCGGCAGGCCACTTCGCAACATTCCTGTACCGGGCGCGACATTGCTCAACGGGATCGCGGTGAGCGCCGACGGCACAATCTATGCGTCAAACACGCGCCCGCCGGAGCGTCTCTATAAAATCAGCGCCGAAGGCGAGGTGTCTGTATTAATCGATGGTGCACCGCTGGCGATCCCTAACGGTGTCGCGATCGACGGCAACGGCGATGTCGTTGTGGTCAACATCGGAGACAACGCCGTACTTACCTTCAGCCCGAATGGTGAACTGCTCGGCACTGAATACGCGGTTGAGGGTGGCAACGATGGCGTAGTCATCCTCGAAGACGGCACTAAGTATGTCAGCAGCGTGCGGTTCGGCAGTGTGTCGCGCATCCTACCCGGCCAAGAAGCGACGTTAATCGCCGAGGGCATCCCGAGCGCCGCTTCGATGTGCTATGACTCGATTCAGCACCAGTTAGTTATTCCACTCAATAGCAATTACGCTCTCGCGTTTATCAAGCTCTAGCTGCAAATTAGACAAAAGGCTCGACGACCAATGCACAAAACACTTTATTGGCTAACCAAAGATCTACGAATTGATGATAATGCCGCGCTGATTGCCGCGGCAAAGTCTGACAGCCTTCTCTGCGTGTATTGCATCGAGCCGCGCTGGTTTAGCCAGTATCGCTTCCACACCGCTTCGATGGGGGCGCACCGCTGGCAATTCATTCGCCAATGTTTGGCCGATCTGCGCGTCGCGCTAGCTACCTACGGCCAGGAGATTCTCTTCGTCGTCGGAGAGCCTGATCGCTGTCTGGCCGAACTCGTCGAACGCCATGCTATCGATAGAGTCGTGTGCAGCTTTCTTCCTGGTACCGACGAAGCTGCAGCCCTCGCTGGGCTCGCCGCTCGGCGCCCAGATCTCATCATAGACACGCAAGACACCTATACGCTATTCGATCGGACTAGCTCGCCTTTGCCGAAGGAAAGAGTCGTGAGTTATTCGAAGTTTCGCACGCTCGCCGAACGCACAGACACGTTGCTGCCTGTCAACGCACCGGCCTCTCTGCCGCCACTGCCCGAAGGCATCTCATTCGCCGAACTCCGCAAGGCTGAAATTCCCGACCTCAGTGGTTATAGTCACCTCGAGCCATTTTTCGAGGGAGGCGAGTCGGCAGCTAAGCGGCATTTGAAAAGCTACTTCGGGTCGACTCACGCGAGCAGCTACAAGAAAACGCGCAACGAACTAGACGGCTGGGACACGAGCTCCAAACTTTCACCTTGGCTTAACAGCGGCAGCCTTTCTGCACGCCGAGCGCTGAGTCATCTTCGCAGCTACGAACAAACTGCAGGGGCAAACGACTCAACCTATTGGCTTTACATAGAGCTCCTCTGGCGCGAGTACTTTCAGTGGATTGCGGTGCAAATAGGCCCCAAGCTTTTTTCGCTGCGCGGCATTAGCTCCTGCGGCGGTTTCAAGTGCTTCTACCCAGAACGCTTCGAAAAATGGTGTCAAGGCACGACTCCCTACCCGCTTGTGAATGCCTGTATGAAACAGCTCAAGGCCACAGGTTATTTATCAAATCGTGGCAGACAGATTGCCGCAAGTTGTCTGGTCAATGAGCTAGAGATGGACTGGCGCTATGGCGCGGCATGGTTCGAACATCAGCTTTGTGATTATGATGTCGCCTCAAATTGGGGCAACTGGCAGTATATTGCGGGTGTTGGCGTTGACCCCCGCGGCGGTCGCCATTTTAATCTGCAGAAGCAGACCGAAACTTATGACCCCGCAGGTTCCTATGTCGCGCGTTGGTCGCCAGGGCCGGTTCTTCAGACGCTAGACACGCGCGATGCGGCAGACTGGCCAATCGGCTAGTGCATGAGTACCCGCGATTCAGACTTTCTCGAGCACTCGCTTACGCTCATCGAACCAGAGTCTGCCTACGGGTGCGGCCGACCGTTTGACCTTATCTAGCACTAGATCGAAAAGGTCACCATTCTGCCCCCGTAGCTGCACCGGTACCCCGCAGGCTGCTGCGATGCGCGCATTGCTGTCCATATGGCGCGCCTCTCCGTGCACCGGCACAGCAACTCGAGGCCGAATCCACTGATACATTTGCTGTAACTCTTCGGCGCAGGGGTGGCCTGTTGCATGAATAGGCTTACCTTCGAATTCGTTTTGGGTGACGCGAATACCGCGAGCCTCGAACATCGCTATTAGACTCGCCACCTCTATCTCATTCCCTGGAATCGTCTTAGAACTAAAAATAACATGGTCACCAGCCGCCAAACTCACATCTGGATGGCTGTCTTGAGCGAGGCGATAGAGCGCTGCGCCAACCTCGCCTTGGCTTCCTGTTGCGATAGCGAGCACCTCGTCTGGCGGCATATAGCCGAGGTGATTAGACTGCACGAGGTTAAAGTTATCCGCTAAGTAGCCCGCACCGCGCGCGCAGCCATGCATATTGATCAATGAGCGCCCTAGCAGGCCAATATAGCGTCCTGCCACATGAGCGACGTTGCCGATGGTTTGGAGCCGCGCCACGTTGCTCGAGAAGCAAGCGACCACAACGCGCTGAGGACTCGCCTGCACTGCCGCGAGCAAACCATCGAAAAGTGTAGACTCCGACGTCGAACTACCCTTGAGCGGTGCATTCGTCGAATCACAGATAATCGCGCCTACGCCACGATCGCCGATACTCTGAAAGAGCTTAGGCTGAATCTGTTCACCTACCACTGGCGCCGGATCTACTTTCCAGTCAGCTGTGTGCAGCACACGCCCCGCAGGGGTGTCGATTAAAAGCCCGTTCGTCTCAGGCGTCGAATGTGTTATCGGCACCCAAGTAACCTTAAATGGACCAATCTCGATAGTCTCGCCGGGGTGCACTGTCACGAGAGGCGCGCGAATTCCCGCCTGAGCAAACTTGCGAGCGACCACGTTGCGAGTGAACGGTGTTGTATAGATTGGACAGCGAAGTTGCTCCCAGAGATGGGGCAGCGCGCCAATATGATCTTCATGCGCATGCGTGGCAATAATGCCTGCAAGGGCTTCATGCCGATTAGCAATAAAGAGAGGGTCAGGCATTTCGACCCGATTGCCCGTTCGGCTTGTTACAGAGTCTTCGAAGGTGATGCCACAGTCAACCATTAGCCAGCTGCCATTGTGGCCAAACAGGTTAAGGTTCATCCCAATTTCACCGCAGCCCCCGAGGGGCAGGAACCAGAGGTCTTTGTCAGTTGGAATCATAGGTCTTTCGAATTTGGATGCAGGCTAGCCGGCCTGAGAATTGAGCGCCGAAGTTTAACAGCTTTCGCGTTGAGAGTTTTTCCCGATACACTCCAGTATCTACGCTTGATACGTCGGACATGAAAAAAAAGGCCAACTCGTCAATGCCGAGTTGGCCTATCAAGGAGGAGGCACCGACTAAAGTCGGTACCACCCATGCTTACTTCTTCGAGTTAACGCTGTTTGCGCATTCTTGATCTTTGAGTGCGCTTAAGAAGGCTGCGTGGAGGCTCCGATTTCAACGCTGCCGCCTTCATTGGGCGACCCTTCTATGTATGCAACCGCCGCCTTAATGGCATCGATTCGCTTAGAGTAATAATTCTCATCTGTTAAACAACAGTCGGCGCTCAGGCCCGTTAAGACAGCCTTCACGCTGTCGTTCATACCGGAGATAAACACTTTTTTTCCTGCCGAGTCGGCGTCGCATCCGATCGTCTCGACCGCGCGCGCTGCTGACACATCGACGAACGGCACTGAGCTAAAGTCGAGTATCAGCGCCTGCCCCCTGCCGCGCGAATTTTCACGCACCTGATGTCCTAGATCCGCGGCGGCACCAAAGCTTAATGGCCCACCAAAATCGAACATCGTGATGCGGTTGTGGGCTCGAGCGAATAGCGCCTCTTCTTCATCTGAGTATTCAACCTGCCCGTCTTCGCGCGATCCGCCCATGCGAAGAAGTTGTGCATCTGCCATTTGTTTAACGAATGCTAACGCACCCATAACAACGCCCGCTACGACTGCGGTGATAAGATCTACGAATACCGTCAGCACGAGCACAAGCACCATAAGTGCAAGGTCCCAACGCGGCCCACGGTGGGCATTTTTCAGATAAGAGACGTCGATAATGTCGTAACCGACCTTCACCAGTATTCCGGCGAGCACCGCATGCGGTATCTGCGAGGCGAGCGGCGCTAGGATAACCACGATCGCCAGCAGCAGTAAGCTGTGCACGATGCCCGATATTTTAGTCTGACCGCCCGTACGAATATTCACCACAGTGCGCATAGTCGCGCCGGCACCAGGGATACCGCCAAAAAAGCCAGCCGCCATGTTGCCTAGTCCCTGGCCGACTAACTCCCGATTCGAGTTATGCTTGGTACGAGTCATATTGTCCGCTACGAGCGATGTCAGCAGACTATCGATCGAGCCTAAGAGAGCGAGGATGATCGCCGCCTCCATGACAATAAGCAGGGTGTCCTGACTAAAACTCGGCATCAAGAAGCTAGGCAGACCCGTGGGAATATCACCGAGAATTGGCGCACCTGGGACAACTAGACTAATAAGGGTAGCGATAACTAGCGCTGCTAGGGGTGGTGGAACGATTTTCCCCCACGTCTTAGGCCACTTAAAAACGATCAGCAGCGTAACAACCGCGATGCCCAGCGCAACGAGATTGGGGTCCATAACCGCTCCGGGAATAGCCGTAAGCGCGGGTATTGTGCCCCCGCCTTCGGGCTCGTGGCCGAACATTCTGCTAAATTGCAATGCTATGATAATGCACCCAATTCCGCTCATAAAACCCGATACAACAGGATAAGGAACGAGCCTGATGTACTGGCCGAGCTTTAGCACCCCAAATAAAATTTGAAACACACCGGCCAGTATCACGGTGGCGAAGACTAACTCAGCCTCGCCGTTAAGCGTTGCATAAACACCTGCAAACACCACAATCATCGGCCCAGTTGGACCAGAAATCTGAGTTTCGGTGCCGCCGAAAAGCGCAGCGAAGAATCCAACAAAGATGGCGCCATAGAGACCCGCGATCGGGCCAGCGCCAGACGCCTCGCCAAACGCTAACGCGAGTGGCAAAGCAACAACACCTGCGGTCAGGCCTCCGTAAAGGTCCCCGCGTAGATTGTCCGTTCTGAAATTAAGCATGGTTTTCTCCTCGGAGATGCGCCTTCTCTCTTAGCGAGCTTGGCGATTGCCTGTTATTAGGCGGTAGCTGCAGCTTTGGCGCTCGCTTCGATAAGCGCTGCGTAACGCTCCTCAATCGATACAAACTCATGCTGTGTGTCATCGTAGGCGGCAACTGTGCCGTGCTCAATGTCATAGACCCAGCCATGCATGTCGATCTCGCCCGTCCCAAGCTTTGCTGCTACTGCAGGATGGGTTCGCAGGTGATCAAGCTGGAGCAGAACATTCTGCTTGGTCACGGCGTCGAGTTCAGACGCCGATGCTTGCCCATGCTTGGCTTTTACAATTTCGACAGCCGCGCGTGAATGGTCGAGCCAGTCTTGCACATGTGGCAGATCGGCAAGTGCGGCAATATTCAGCGCGCCTTTCATTGCGCCACAGTCTGAATGGCCACACACCACGATGTGCTTGATGCCGAGCACGGCTACAGCGTATTCAATAGACGCGGTAACACCGCCCGCGACGCGTGTATGAGGGGGCACGATATTGCCTGCATTGCGAATGATGAACAGATCGCCCGGCTCGGTCTGTGTGACCAAGTTGGGATCGATGCGCGAATCGGCGCAGGTGATGAACAAAACTTCGGGGCTTTGCCCATTTGCGAGTTCTGCGAACAATGCTTTTCTATCTTCAAAAGGCAAGGATTTGAATTGCACCAAACCGGAAATAACTTTTTCCATAAAACAGATCTCCTAAATTAGTAAAATAGTCACTTTGTGATCATACTTGTGATCATAGGCGGGTCTTTTTGATAAGCAATAGTCACTTATTGAAGAATAGTGATAGTAATTATCTATATATCTAAAAAATGAGGTATAAAGCACCTGCAAGAAAAAGGAATTCCCCTCGCTCGCTAACCTTAGACAGGAGGCCCTAGATGGAGTCGATCGACAAGTTAAGCTTAAAGCAAATTCGTTATTTCGCCTCAATTGCGGAGCATGGAAGCTTCCGCCAAGCAGCCCTCCGTTTGAATGTCACCCAACCAACGCTAAGTAATCAAGTAGCCAGCTTAGAAGAGCTCTTAGACGTACAACTGTTCGAGCGCACACGCAGCGGGACAAGTCTGACTATCGAGGGCCGCGAACTACTAACCAGTGCGCGCCGGATCATAGAAGAGGCACAAGGCTTTGCCATGCAGGCCGGCTCGCTGTCTGGAGGCGGCGCTGGCACTTATCGAATGGGGGTTACACCAACCCTTGGCCCCTATTTACTTCCCCACATCCTCTCGCCTATCCATGCAAAGTATACCGATCTCAAACTCTATGTAAGAGAAGATGCACCGAGTGACCTCGAATACGGTTTATTAAACTCGCAGCACGATTTCATTTTAAGCACTCAACCGATCATGTCGAGCAGCCTCGTTGTGGTGCCTCTCTTCAGAGAACCCCTCAAATTGGCTATTTCGCGCGATCATAAGCTCGCAAACAAGAAAACGATAAACCGCATGGATCTCTTAGGCGAGCAAGTCTTGACCATTGGCGAGCACCATCTTTTTCATCGTCAAATCACCGAGCTATGCGAGAAAGTTGGCGCCGAAGTGCGTCGCGACTACGAAGGCACAAGCCTTGATACGTTGCGCCAAATGGTGGTGATGGGTATGGGTATCGCCTTTCTGCCAGCCCTCTATGCGAAGTCTGAGATCCGCGATGAGAAGGAATTACGAGTCGCCGACGTGGAAGGGGTGAACGTGATGCGCAACCACGCTCTCGCCTGGAGGAGTACCTCTCCTCAGCGCCACTTTTATAAAGAATTGGCGACCGAAATTCAGAATATCGTGCGCACGAATCTGAGCTCGGTGGTTATTCCTATTGGATAGAGGTTGGCTAATCCCTCTTATCGAGGGAGGGCTGATCAATGACGAAAACTAGTGTGCGGTTATGCTAGGCCCTATTCTCTCTGAGCTGAGAAACACTTGTTCGACGTCTATGCTGTCGAAACGATAGTGCTGATTGCAGAACTCACAGGTTACCGACACGTCTCCTTCCTGCTCCAACACTTCTAACACTTCGGGTTTACCGAGGGTTAGTAGCATCGCACCTGTGCGCTCGCGCGAACAGCTGCAATAAAACTCGAGAGGGTTTGAGTCAAACAGCCGTATCTCTTCTTGGTGAAAGAGACGGTAAAGAAGGCTCTCCAACTCCGCCAGCTTTAGTTCTTGCGCTGAAAGTGTGTCGGCGAGCATAACCACACGATTCCATGCGTCTTCATCGGCCGCTTTACCGGGTAGCTTCTGCAATAGCATTCCACTTACATTGTCTTTATCGCACGTGAGCCAGAAGCGTGTCGCTAACTGATCTGACGTCGCGAAATAATGTTCTAGGGCATCTGCAAAATTGGCACCCTGCAAAGGCGCAATACCCTGATGCGGCTCGGCACCATCAGTTTTAATCGTGATCACGAAATATTCACTACCAAAAATCTGCGCAAGATCCATTTCGTCCGGGATCTCGCCAACCTGCCTTGCTATTCCGCGGATCTGGTTCTCTGAATTCGCCTCAACCACAAGCAATCCAAGGGGTCCGCTGCCACGAACCTGAAGAATTACGCTACCCTTTATTTTAAGGGTATCGACAAGCAGCACCATCGCAGCAAGCGCCTCTCCAAGCAATGTCAGCGCACGACCCTCGAGCCCAGACTGCGAGACAATGCGTTCCCACGATTCGTCTAACGATACGTACTGGCCACGTATGGGGTGTTTATCAAAGAGAAATCGTTGGCTTTGATCGAGGCTTTTCATGCTACTGCTTCCGCGCGGTTGGATACTTAAAGGCTGACCGACTTCTCTCGGCCGGGGCGTTAAGTTTACCTCACTCAGGACAATCCCGCGCAGGCTTTACACGAAAGATACTATGGCTGCTGAGGTGTACTTCGATGCGCCTACTGATCGTTCCTCGAACGCTCGTTTTTCGGCTCAGGTCTGTTACAAAAAATCATGAATTCCCCATAAAATCGACGAGCAGGCCTGTGGTAGTCTTCATCCTCTTCAGATTAGAGTGCGAGCCATGCAGCCCATTGAAAATAATAATTTTTTAAAGAAATTACTACCGCTAGCTATCGCAACTGCTGCGTCTATAATTATTGCGCAGCCCCAGAAAGCGTGGTCTCAAGAACCAACAGACAGCGACGAAGAGTCGTCGACCGTTGTCTATCAGGCTGAGTTCTTCGATCAGTATCAGCCATTTTCAGTGAACGATATGCTCGCTCGTATCCCCGGCATCAACCTCGCACGTGGCGGAGGCGACAGCCGACGTGGCCTAGGTGCTGGTGGTAATCAGGTGCTAATTAATGGCCGAAGAGTCGCGGGTAAAGGTAATGAAGGCAACGCACAGCTGTCTCGGATACCCGCAACCGAGGTTGAGTATATTGAGATCATCCGCGGCACCTCAGGCGATCTTGATGTGCGGGGCGGCAATCAGATTATTAACGTCGTTTTGCAGCAGGCGCAAAGCAGTCAGTCTTATGCCTATGAGCTAAACACCGACCACTATCATGACGGAAAGTATCAACCGGGCGCCAAGTTGTCGGTCACCGGTCAAAACCGAAAACTAAACTATTTTCTCAGCGCCGAGCTTGAGCCTCGATGGGAGTATAGAGACGGTTTCGAAAGCGCGTTCGACGTGAATGGCGTTCTGTCTAATACGGTAAATCGGGATGAAGGCAGAGACGCATGGCCAACCACGCTACAAGCGAATTTAGGCTATGAATTCAGCAGACAAGACACTGCTAACATTAATTTGCAGTGGAACGACAACGACTACGATTCGTACGCAGACCGCATATTAACAGACTTTTCAGTGACCCCCGCAGCACGCACCGTAGAGCGCGATACGATACCCATCGAGCAAAGCTCCTGGGAAGTTGGCGGCGACTACATGCATGTTTTTGGCAATGGCAATCGTTGGAAGACGTTGTATATTTTCAACGATGCAGACAACAACAGCGTGCGTAGCAGGTATCAGGTCGATGGCACCTTATTAGAAAGAGACCTGTTTCTGTCTAACGTCGAACGTACGCGCGAGAGGATTGTCCGCTCCTCCTATATCGCCAATTTTTCTCAAGCACATTCCGTCGAAGCTGGTATCGAGCGGGCACAGACCACCCTTGATACCTCCCTGCAGTTAGGACTCGAGGGAACCCCTTCGGTGGGCGAGCGCTTTGGCGGGCTTGCGGCAGTCACAGATTCAACCGGCACGGTAGAAGAGCTACGCAACGAATATTTCGCTATTCATAACTGGCAGCTGAATGACCGTATGAGTCTTGAAAGCACGATGCTGTTCGAGGACAGCACCATTTCGCAGAGCGGAACGTCCAACAGATCACGAAGTTTTACTTTCTTCCGACCCCGTTTTGATTACCGGTTCGATTTAACAACCTCTGTACAGTTCCGAGCGACTATCGAGAAAGACGTGCAACAATTGAGCTTCAGGGACTTCACCGCTGGCGTCGATTCGGGTGACGACGAACAAAACGCGTTCGAAGGAAATGCCGATCTCCGCCAACAACAGCTCTGGCGCTACGAAGCCAACTTCGAATACCGCCTACCGCAGGACGCTGGGGTAATTAACACCAATTTCTTTTTTGAAGATTTAGAGGATGTAATCGACAACGTAGACGTATCGACTGCTACAGAGGTCCTCTCAGCACGAGGAAACGTTGGCGACGGCGAGCGCTACGGCGTAAGACTAGATGGAAGCCTCCGTCTCAGCTTCGTTAATCAGCCACAGATTTTGGTTACCGCGGGATTGAATCTCGAAGAATCCACATTGGTCGATCCCTTTTTGAATATAGACAGAGAGCGTTCAATGCGCGGTGGAGGCAGCAGCTACAGCTTCGGATTCCGTCATGATATCCCGTCGTTCAGAAATATGAATTACGGCATCAACTATCGTCGTGAGTTCTACAACGAATTCAAGGTTTACGACATTGATAAAACCGAGCAGTATCCTAAGATCGGCTCCTATTTTGGCTGGGCCGAAATCCAAGGCAACACTGGGGTGATCTATCGGTTCGAAGTGCGTGACTCTCGAGATCGCTGCCGCGTGCGCACTCGATATGCCGGAGGCACGATTGCAACCGGTTACATCGAAGAGATCGAAGACTCTTGCTCCGATGCAGGGCCGGTGCTGGCTTTGAAGATACGCGGCACCTTTTAATAACAACCGGTTTGATTAAACGTACCGCGCTGCCGACCGCAACGCGGCCCCGAAAGGGGGAGGACTTTGGTTCCACCAAAGACCGAATCACACTAACCGGTCTTTATCGCAGCCTTTCCAGACACCCATAAAAAAACCCCGCACTCAAACGAGTACGGGGTTCTTCTAAATATAATGCCTGACAATGACCTACT
>Ga0255769_10004096_pt1 | contig 14352 bp, 8 predicted proteins | sample 041ome_9_FD_179637 | JGI IMG/M metagenome (GOLD analysis project Ga0255769, IMG submission 179637) | Coastal salt marsh microbial communities from the Groves Creek Marsh, Skidaway Island, Georgia - 041413US metaG (version 2) | ecosystem: Environmental > Aquatic > Marine > Intertidal zone > Salt... | reverse complement strand
TTTAGCCTTCGGACCGACGAGGACGACGACGACCTCGCGTTATTATTTAGCGTCGTCGTCTTTGCGCGCGCAACAACAACGGCTGGGCCACGGCGGTGTGCTCCGAAAGGCGATTCGAGATAACAACGAGACGACGACGCCTTCGAGTACGACCACCACCGAAAAGAGAAGAAAAAAAACAAAGATGAAAACCAACAACGCGTCGATCAACGCGATTCAAGAATTTTTCGACGTGGATTCGAACATCATCACCACGGAAGACGAAGACGCGGATCAGGAGGACGAGTTTGAAAAGACGCAGCTAGAGATTTGGGGGCAGCTGACGAAGTGTTTAGGGAAGGTTTTGCTGTTTACGTTTGGCGTGCCGTACTTTGCGAGCTGTTCGTTGCAAGCGATGTTTGTAGATCCGTGGTTGGAGTTGAGGCATTCGACGACGAGCGCTGGCGCGAGCGGGTCTTCGCTGACGAAAGCGCAGACGGAATCGGTGTGTAACGACATCGCTCGGTTCGAGAAGCGTTTGTATTACGAAAATTTGGCGCGGTTTCCAGACGAACAGGACGCGGCAAAGTTTGAGAAAACGAAGAGGAAGTTAGTGGCGGAAGAGATGAAACGATTAGAAGAGAAGGAAAGAACGCGGTCGACGAAAGCGCTCGGCAATTGGATTGGGAGTATGATGTATGTGAGCATTTTGGCGTGCGTTTTAGTTTATCAGAAGGAGTTTGTGTCGAAAATGTTGACCGAGTTGAGCGCACAGTTCAACGGATTGGATTCGGCGACGCAGGCGTTCGCGTTGATGCTCGGCGCGGATATGGTGGTCGGGTATCACTCGAGTGACGGTTGGCAAGCGTTTTTGGCGTTTATGATTACTCGGTACGGAGGAGATTACCATAAATTCGAGACGTTTGCGAGAATGTTTGTGGCAACTGTGCCGGTATTTTTAGACGTCTGTTTCAAGTATTGGGTCTTCAATAAGTTGAGGAAAATCTCGCCGAGTACGCAAATCATTCTGAGCGAGATTGAAAGGCATTAAGAAGTTTGAACGATGTTGTGAACGCTACTTGTTTAATTCTTTATATAACAACAATAATTTGATAATGTATATAGAAATCTGCTCAATGCAAAGTTCTTTTTTTTTTAAGTTTGGCTTTCGCAAAAGTGAACGACTGAGGCTAGCACGTCGAATTCGTGCCATCTCGCAACGTTACGAAACACGCGCAAACCTTCTCGCAACGCGCCCGGCTTGGATGTGGTTTCGAACAAACCACCACACGGGCATCGATTTTGGACGTGGCCTACTTTAATTCTCGTGCACCTCTTGCACTTCAAATCTTGCGTCTGCGCTTTCCGAACGCGCGCGTTGACTTCTTCGCAGAGTTTCATCTCAATCCACTGAAGATCGTATCGGTTCTCGCACTCCGGACAGCGCCATTCCCCGTCGGCCAGGTCTGGATCTCTGCACAAGTCCAAATCTCGAACGTCACCGCAACATTCACACACGACGTCACGCAGTGCGAAAGAGACGCACGGTTCGTAAAACGTCGCTTCCGGGCCAAACTCTGGAATGGAAAGCAGTTTGAGTGCATTCTTGCGACATCTGGCAACCGCGTCTTCAATCGTATCGTCGAGAGAAAGCACAGCAATTACGGTTTTTACGAACGCTAACGCAGCGTTACCGCGAAGGTGACTTGGTAAATGCGCGCCGGGCAAATTTTCCGGGAACAGGTACCTCTCGTCCAGACGGGCAGCGCCATGCGTCGATCGAGATGCGTGCTTCTCAAATCCACGCGCAACGCTGAGAATTTTTGGCGTAAAGTGCGAATCAATTTGCGCGCAGAGCCACGTTGCCTTCTCTTCCTCAATTTTGAGCCTGTTTCTGGCCAAGTTTTGATTACTCGCGTCGTCTGCGTGATATTTACTCTCCTTCTTCGCTTGCTCTGGAGTTGCGTTCTCTTTTCCTGCGTCCGCATCGGCTCTCTTCTCGGCGGCGGCACCCTGGTCTCCTTTCTTGTCGTCGTCTTCATCGAGTTCCCAATCGCTCAAATCATCCGCCGCCAGTTGTGCCTTAATTTTATCCAATCCTGCATCGCCCTTGTCCTCTTTCGCGACACCGAAGCGACTGTTTGCACCGTCAGCCGCGAGTTCACGTTCGCGTTTCCATGGAAGTACGATAAACTCACCAGCAATCGCTTTGAAGTGATCGCTCAACGCCTCCGGAAGAAAAGTGGCGATGTTCCAGTGCATTTCAAGCGATGCTTCGTCGCCTTCGACGGCAGCGGGGTCGAGTTGAGTATCCGTAGGAACATTCTGCGTATCCATTGGGGCCTCCTCGCCGCTGTTGTTGTTCAGGAATAACGTGTGAAGGACGGTCTCATTTGCGGCCAAACCTCCGAAATCGTGTGGTCCTCTGAATAAGAGCGTGTGCCAGACCTTCGTGGGTTCGAGTTCGAGCCAGTTGAATAACTCGCGCGTGCCTAACGCGCCACGCAAACCCGTAATAAACGCCGAAGCCGACGCTAACGAGTTCTTCTTCGTCGATACGATGACGCGTCGCGTATCTGCAAAAACGACATCCGCGCCTAGTCGGTTGAGTTCCGATATGAGCAACGTGAACACTTTTCTCGAGCACAACTCGACCAAATGCTGCAAACCCGGTTCTCGCATTCTCGAATTGGACGAAAATATCCAGCGCCTGAGCTGCGCCAAAGTGGCGTCGGCGATCTCGTTGCCTCGCTCTGACGCGTCTCGAAGCATCTCCGCGACCATCTTCCTCAACGTCCGAAACGCGTTTGACGCGTCGTGTCCACCGCGATCCGCAACCGTAGCATTACCTCCATCGAAACCTAACAACGCGCCTTGTTCGAGATCGTTCAGGATGTGTGAATTCACGATTGCGCACACCACCAAGTGATGAACGCGCAACTCGCAACAAACGGATCTGTATACGCCGGACTTTGAAAGTTCGCATCTTGGCGATTCCATGGATTCCAAAGTCAACGTCGAGCTCAGCTGATCATCCATAGATCCACCGCCATAGTCAGGCTTACCATTTTTACCAGACCAGAGAACTTGTTGTTCATCGCGGAGTCGTCGCGCAAAGAATGTATCCAAAACGTGCGTGGACCAGTCCGAGTCGAGATTACAAAGAGGAATGTGCGCGTAGCGGGAGATTTGGATCGATTTTTCCAAATGTTTCGAAGTATGCGCGAGACGAATAGCAGCCAACTCTGCGGCGTCGCGTTGCCACGCAATGCCTTTTTCACCGAGATACTCGACGTCGCCAGAGTTGAACGGAACGATCAGAATAGGCGAATCTTTCAAGGCGGTGAGAACTTTTTCAAATCGTTTCGCAGCTTTTGCGTTTTTGTTCATTCCAGCAGAAGAGGAAGCGAAAGCATCGTCGTCGTCATCAAACTCGGGAATGCCATAACCAACCGGCGGAGCTTCGAGTAAGACGACGCTTGGACCGTTCGAGGCATTTGCAAATTCTGCTACTGCGTCGTTGAGAGTTTTTGCTGCCGCCGTGGACGTTCTCGCATATACCACGCGCCATTCGCAACTTTCAGAATCTCGATCTTCTTCCATTTCGTCGCCGTCGTCGTCACCGTGCTCTTCCACTTCTTTACCGTCGACGCGTCGTTTTTCGTCTTCAAACTGTTTCGAAACGAAATAGTTGTCAACTTCACGAACTGCGCGTCCTCCGGGTTGGAGCAATATGAGCAAACCTTTCGATTTCCCTTTGCCGCCTCTTTTTGGAAAGTGTGCAGCAAAGACTCCTTTCCCGTCCAACGCCGCGTGGTAAATCGAGCAGTGACGCAACAAACCCGCCGATGAAAGCGCGCGTTCGTTCGTAAAGTCCATCACAGACGGCAAATAATTCACTTCTGTTGTCGTTTTCATATCCAAATTCGTCGCAGACACTTCCAGCATTGGTTTTACTTTCTTCTTCAAGCCTTCTTTGTGCGTCTTCTTCAAGTCGTCCAATATTTCATTCGCGGCTTCTCTCTTCACTCGAGCTACACAACCAATGGTTTGGATCGACCAATCTTCTAACGGGACGTCACGTTCGTACACACCAACAACGTTCGGATCTGCGAGTAGAGCCGCAACATCTCTGCCGTATTGAACTACAGATTTTTTGGAAGCGTCAAACTCAACTTCGTAGACATTCAACGTACTCGTGCCATCTGCAGTCATGAAATTATTCGTGTTTTGCGCGCGAGGTAACGCTACGTTGACGCGTTTCTTCCCGTTTAACCCCTTGTCACCTTCGGGGTCGGGATACCGCGTGGCGACGTACACTTTTCTCGGCGCAGAGAGCAAAACAGAACGCATGGTGCCATCGGCGACAACCCATACGCGGAAAACGCCAGCCGGAGGTTCTTCGCCTTCGGCACCGTCATCTTCCAAGGATGAAGACACGTTGCCTCGCGAATAATCATCGATTGAAACAATTTGCCACGGAGAAGTGGCTAACGATTCGTCGACGTTTTCGAGAAACAAGTCCATTTGACCGATGAAACTGTCTTCGTTTGCGCTGTGACGGCGCTTTTGGCGAGGAAGGCCCTCTCGTTCGCGACGTTGATCTTCGAGATCCTCTCGATGTTTTCTCTCGCGCTTCTCCTTGCGTTTTATGCGCCAGCCTTTCGTGGCGTGCTCGAGCCAAGATGCGTAATCGTCGTTCGGATCGGGTGCCGGCAAATTCATTTTACCAATCGGAGGCGTTTTTGGCCCGCCGTGATGGTGTGCCGTGTCGCGCTGTCTCTGAAACACGCGGCACTTTGGCGTTCCTTTCGCACCTTTCGCGAGTAAAGAGCCTCCAACTTTACCTGGAGTGTTTCTCGCCGCGCCAAAGTCTTCCATGTCGCGTTCATCATCGTTATCGTAATCCTCGTTTCTCGTATCATCTTCTTCGTCGTCTTCCGAAAAATTCAGTTGCTCGAGATATTCACTCTTGGTTTGTCTGCTGAAGCCCACCATGGAATAGAGTTTGATCTGCTGATGCCGATCTTTGCGTTCGCGAATGCGCTTGTCCAACCAGTCAGGATGTTTCACGCGTTCGCACGGATTCTCGATGTTCTGCAAAGCTGCCGGAACGGAGATAATTTTCTGCACGGCGCCGCGCAAACGACCTTTATAATATTCCCAATCGAGAATATCGCGCAAATCTGGCATTTCGCCAGCTTCTCCCGGAGGCGCATCTTTCAACCAGTCGCGCAAATATTTTCTTGCTTTCGCAGGATCGGATGCAGCTGAAAATATAGAAACCGGAATGGCTCTTTCCGAAGTAGGCGCGCCATGCGGTTTCGCCGAGATGATGTATTTGCACACCAAACCTTTATCCTTGACCAGTCCCGGTTCTTCGAGAAATTGTGCGAGTCTTCTCGCCGTCGTCGTCGATGTGGACTTTCTATCTCCGTATTCTTCCAAAGATTTACTCATAACGCTCGATTCGGAAATGTAATCGATGAGTTGTTCGTCGTCAATATCTTTTCCTTTGTCATCGAGCATATCGAGAAGTCGATTGGCAATTTTGCCTACTCGCTCATACACCTCCTCCAGTGATTTCCCTTCTAAAAACGGTGAACTCCCGGAATCATCGAACAGTTCGGCTTGTAACACTTTGATCAACTTCAACTCGCCTCTTCTTTTCAATTCGAACCCTTTCAACTCCTCTAAAGATCCGTCGAAATTGAAAACTGCGTAACGCTTCTTGATCAAGATGCCTTCTTCTTTCGACGCCGGTAAAATCATCGCCCTGTACGGACCGTCGACTTCAAACTCGATGGACATCTCCGAAGATTGCTTGTAAATTTGCTTTTCCGGATCGATGAGCGTATGATACTGGTCGTTTCTAGTTTGCAAATCGGTCATGCGGTTAAGAACGACGCACGGATAACTAATCTTCAAATTTTTCTTCATGTTCCCAGACCCGTCGCTTTTCGGCTCAAACGTGTATTCCTCCGGGAACGTGCCCGGAAGACAGCACCAGATGCCATCGGTATCCAACTCGAGCGGCATACCAATATCATCTACGAGTTGTTTCGCCATTTGAATAATGCGCGCACCAGTGAGCGTAACAACTCCAGCCATTTCCATGGAATACCATCTCGCGCCTTTTCTCATTACGTACCCGTAAAACGAGTTCAAAATACACTTGTGCGCGAGCTGTAACGAATCGTACAACGTCACCATATCGGCCGCTTCTTTCGTCTCGAGCGGGTTTCCTTCCTGTTTCGCTGCAGATAATTTCCCTTTCCACTGCTTATTCAACCCTTTATACTCGTATCTTCGATCACGAAACGTTCGCACGGTATCGATGTAAAAACTATTCTCTTTCATGCAAATCGAACTCTTCTTCGTTTGGACGACGGGCTTTTCCATGACCTTTCGGTATACTTTTTGCGAGTACATTTTCAATCTCGTCTTCTTCTGGGATTCCTGCTCTTGTCTGCTCAAATCTTTCCAGAAACGTTTCGGCTCGCCCGGAATTAAAGGAGGAAACCTTTCAATTTGTAACTGGGCTTTGATTTGCGCGTAATCCGAACTTGTCGCGGCGTAGTGTTCGCCTCTCCACGTCCACTCCATTTCTCTCAAGCACGTTTTACCTGGACGGTTGAAATCACACGACGCGCAAATATCATCGTTCACATTCGCCATTGGTTGTAATCTATTTGTTAAGATGATGTTCGGGTACATCGCCGCGACGTCTAAGTGATAAATGAGCGGATTCACCTCGCAGTTCGGGTTATCGCGCAATTCTTCCAGCTTCTTCACGATGCCTTCTCGTATCTCTTGGTAGTTTTCGACGTCATCTTCCGTCGCACCTTTACCTTCGTGCTTAAGGGCATATCTTAAATCATCGTCGACGGCGTCGATTAGTTTTTGGTAACCCTTGGGTTCCAGCTTGAACTTGACTGGAATGTCCGAGCGAAACACACCGGATTGCAAGCACTCCACGTGGCCTCCAATATACGTCTCGCTTTCCAGCGGGTGCCCGTTGAAGTGCTGTTCGCCCGCGCTTCTTTGCTTGTTTGGGCACACAATGTTCCCTCGATACGCTTCAACCATGAGTAAAGACTCACACAATGTCCCGGACCCTTTTCGTAAAACTTCATCCGGCGTGAGCGGAATGATAGTCGCCAACGAAAAGATGAAAGGATGAACGTACTTCATGTACAAATAGTACGTGGAGACGGCGTCGGACACCGAATACGCCGCCATAGTTTGCGGTTGAGAGCGGGCAAACGGGAGCATATCTTCCGGGTCGACCTCGATCGGGTTGAATTTCAACAACTTCTTCGTGACTGCTTTTAAACCGTGCGATCCGGCCGGTAAGTACGAATCTCTCTTCACCCAGTGAAAGGCGTCCAAATGCAAGGCAAACTTTGACCTCGTCTCCCCGGAATCCGATCCTCGAAAGCCAATCTCTCGGTACATGGACATCCCGTGTTTTTTCGCTCTCGTTTCAATAAAAGGGAAATCAAAATAGTCACCGTTATACGTCACGTACACGTTCGGTTGCGCATCGCGCATGTGATCGAACCATCTGCGCAAAAGCGCCTTCTCGTCCGGCTCGTTCCACACGATGAAAGGCCCAGGATATTCCGGTTTCGGGTTGTATTCAAAATCATCGCAATCTTCGCTGACTACTTCACGATTGATTATTAAATAACCTTGCCCGTCCAACATGTACGAAATCATAAACACTTGATCCTCTTCGGCATCGGGAAACTTCAAAGGCAATTTCGTCGTCTCGATATCAAACGCGCACACTCTCACTTCCGCTCTTCTCTTCAAATCCGGCCTATGCGTAATGATCACATCTCCATCTCCAATTTCAACTTTAACGTCATACCAATGTCCACATCTCACCTCGGAATCGATCATGTACCTCATGTGAAAGGGCACATCGTACTCTCTGATATCCAACATCGCGTCTTCGTAATCCGTAAACGTCTTCTTTTTAGAATTTTCAAATACCCTCTTCCCTCGCGCGTCGGTTTGCATCGCGTCGCTCCCACCACCATTTTCGCGCGCATTGAGCGCATCTTGCTCGTGCAACGCCTGATACGCCACCGAAGCGTTTGATTTTGCCTTGTTCTTTTCTACGATTGGTAATAACTCTCTCCGACACTCGTACATCCCGCTTTGCGTGTAAAAGGAAATCTTCAAATACGTCTGTTTCAACCCGCTGAGATGGTTTTTCAAATCCAAATCTTCCTTATCCACCAACTCCACGTCTTTCACGTTCTCCTTGTGTTTTCTTCGCACGTACGCTTCCACCTCGTGTTCGCTCCCCGGTGACGTCGCGAGCAGAAAATACGGCGCGTATTTCTTTTGCACCTTGAACACGGAGCCGTCTTGGCAGGCGAAATATAAGTTCACCGCCGCGTGCGACTTCTGGGCTTGCTTGCACTCCACCGTAGTCTGTGTTTGCGCATACGAAAAACGACGACAGATAAAAAAATAAAGAGTCAGCGAGAGAGAGTGCGAATCAAAAAAGAAGAACGACTCATCGCCGAAGAAGAGTCCGCGACAACGAACGGAGAAGTGGATGACGGAAGTGTTTTTGTCGAGGAGGTGCTACTCGCTCGCGCGCGTGCGCTCGCGCGTACAAAAACCCAACTCTCTCGATTTTTTTTGAATTTTTCACGTGGAAACCTCCTCTCGCATCTCTCGCGAACTTTAGCGCGCGCGAGATGCGAGAGCGTAAAACGAACGAAAAACAAACACAACAAACAAAACGCACCGCGCTGGCGTTCACCAACCACCCGAGCTGCTCTTCGCCTTCTTCGCTCGGTAAGTGGTACCCCAACTCTTCCTCCAAAGCGTCTTCCTCTCTCGCGATCTCCAAAGGCGTCTTCGTGGCCACGCCGAGGTACGAAGTGTTTGGTCTGTTCTGTCCTTTGCCTCGTCTGGCTTCGCCGTACATGTTGCCTTTGTTTTTCTTGTACGCGCCAGCGAAGGCTGGATTGCCCATGATTTAACGATCGATCGATTGATTATTGTCGTTGTCGCGCGTCGTGTGTTTTGTGCAGTTATGCGCGGCGTGCGCGCGCGCAGTTTGTTGTTTTGTGTTGTGCGCGATTTGAGATTTTCCTTTTTTTGAATTTTTGTGTTTAGGGTTTTGGTCCAATTTTTGCCTCTTTTGGATTTTCGCAAAAACGAAGGAGCGACACAAACAAAAAGGAAAGAGAGACGGGGAAAAAAATGAGGAGAGGCGAGAGCGCCCCGGGGCGGCTGCTCGTCTTCTTCTCCTCTTTCCTCTCCGCTCGTTCTCCTCCGTCCACTTCTTTTTTATCTTCTTCTTCTCGTTATTATTCTCTCGCGCGGGGGAGAAGGAGGGGAGAAACGCACGCGCGAAGAGAACAGAGCCGCTCGTCGCCGTGGTGCGTTCGTTTCTTCTTCTCGACATCATCGTCGTTGGACGAAGAAGCAAAAGCCGCCGAGGGCGCTGTCCGCGACGAGGCGCGGCAGCACGAGAGTTTATCCTCGCGAGGGCCGAGTTGGTCGGTGAACGAGTTAGTCAGAGGTAGCGGAAATAGTAACGACAGTAGCGGCGGGGGGGGCGGCGGCGCGATATCCGCGGAGGAGTTTAGGAAAATCGCGGAGAGCGTGAAACTTTCTTTCAACGACCGCGAGGAGGAACGGTTGGCGAGGAGAGAGGTGGAGGAAATAGTTCGGTTTAGCGAGATGGTTTTATCGTCGTCGTCGTCGTCGAGCGATGTCAAAGAAGGAGACGACGAACAGGGCTTGAACAGGCCCACGCCTCGACGCCGTATGGACGAGTAAAAGTTCCGTTCGCGTGCGCGAACCTCTCTATAATCTAAACGTGTAAAACATTCTATTCATATTTATATGTTATCTACGTGCTACGCTACGCGCTTTTATTTCTTTTTTACATTCTCCGAAAGCATTTCTTTCCTCTTCATCTTCTCGCGACTTCTTTTACTCACGTGGAACGCCAACGCGGCGGAGACTAATACGCTCGCGTTCATGGCCAAAGCGACTTCGCTTCCGAAAAAATCCACCGCTAAGCCGCTCAAAACCGGGCCGAGTAACAAACCTACATCGCCAGAGTTACGGTATATTGATAAAGCGGCTCCGCTAGCTTTTCTTGGCGCTATTTCTGCGACGAATGTCATCGGAGCGGCACCCATGATGGAAGAAGCAGCTGCCCACGAGACGCACGCAGCGGCGAAACCTGCCTCCGAGGAGCTTCCCGCGATGGCCATGACGGCGAGCGAAGAGAGAATCGTCGTCGGTGCGATGATATTTCGGGCACTAAACGTTGAAATTAACTTTGAGGAAGGAACTAATCCAATTAAACTCGTCGTAGCCATGGCTGAAAAGAGCATGCCGAGATTTTGCGCATCCATGCCATGCGAAATGGCCAAAATGGGCAACACGGCGCCTCTCCCACCGGCGCCGGCGAAGAATAAGGCGGAATTCAAGAAACAAACCGACCAGAAATCGGTTCGCTTGACTAACATACCCAACTGTCTGCTGTCAGCAGAAGATGTCGGCGAGTTTTGCTTTTCCATGGCGTCTTTGTTGAGCGTCAGAGAAGCGTCCATAGTCATCGAACCTCCGGGTTGCAATCGCTGCCGCGTCGAAGACGAAGACGAAGACGAAGACGACGATTTGGTTTCATCGCCGCTTTCATTATTTGACGATGACGACGATAAATGCTTCGTCTCCGGTGCCGCATAAAACGCCACCGCGCTCAAACTTCCACTCAACGCCGTCGCGAATAAAAACGGCGTTCGAATATCGCCGCCAAACGCGTACATCGCGGAAATTAGACCTGGACCTACCGCGGCACCAGCTAAGGCCGCGCCTTGATGCATATTCATCGCGTTTCCTCCATTCATCATCCCTTTGTTTTCCGTTTTCGCGATATCGCTCAAACTTACAGACGCTCCGGTCGTATAGATGGACGACCCAACTCCCGCTAAAAAACGCGCTCCTAACAACTCGTAAAAACTCGAACTCGTCACCGTGCTCATATTCGCCATCGTGGTCACCATCGGTCCGAACCATAACAATTTCTTCCTCCCAAACTTATCCGCGAAATACCCAGCCGGCGTGTTCACGCACAACCTCGCCGCCGCGAACGCGCTGAGAATGCTCCCAATCTGCGCGCCGGACAGATGTAACTCGGACGTCGCGAAGGACGGAATCGTCGGCGCGAGAATCCCGTGTCCCATCGCGCACGCGAACGAGAGTCCGCATATGGAGAGAATTTCCTTGTTGTCTCTGAGAAAGTTTGGAATTGGATTCGTTGAAGTAGGCGCAGGAGGTACAGGAGCACTCGTTGGTATCGGGGGCGAAAGTGTTCCTCCGCCGCCGCTCGCTCCTTTCTTCTTCGTCTTTCGTCCTCTCGTCGGCGCATTCTTCGTTTCCTCCGAGGAAGAAGAAAACGAAGTAAACGAAGATGAACTGCAAAAGTGAGAGAAAAGAGCGCGGCGCGCGGAAGAGCGCCGCGAAAACTCCCGCGCCGCTCTCTCGCCGCGCAACATGTGCGTGCGTGTGTGCGAATATTTCTTCACTCGTCCTTCTCAAACGCTTCTTTTTCCATCTTCTCAACAAACATTTTGATTGCTCTCTCCTCCTTCTTCTTCTTCTTCTCGGGTGCGCGCGCGGCGCACCGAAAACGCCCAAAGAGCGATGCTCACTCTCATGCGTGTGTGTGTGTATGTATATCCTCGCTCGCTCCGACGTTTTTTTCGCGGGTGGTCGAACAGCCGGTCGCGCGAGTCGGTTTTTCCCCAAGAGAGAGAATAAGAAATTCAAAGTTTGTTTTGTGTTGTTCTCCGCGACTTTTTGGCGTTTTCTCCCGCAACAACACGACGCAACGCACGAGACGCACGACGACACAACTCCGCATCAAAAAAATAACAGAGACCACACGCGACACGAAAAAAAGCACATATAACACTAAGCGATAAGCTCTCCATCACTCTATACTTTCGTCTTGAGAGGTCGCCCTTTGAAAAGTCGTTTTTGTTATCATAAAGTCACCACACAAAACTCGCGCCGTGAACCGACGATATAACGCTCTCTCTCTGACGCGAAGAAAGAGAGAGAGAACGAAACGAGGAAGCTGAGAGAGAGCGAGAGGAAGCTGAGAGAGAGCGAGCCTTGCGAGAACGGCGCGGGGAAAAATATAAAATCAATCAAAAGGCCCTCCCCCCGCGGGGAAAAATAATACAAAGATGGACGCACTCGCCAGCGCTTCGCCGGAAGAGAAGAAGAAGAAGCCAGACGTGAGCGTACAGATTCCAGCGGCTTCAGAGGGAGAGCAAAAGAGAGCGGCAGAAGGTACGGCGGCGGCGGCGAGTAGTAGTGGTGGTGGTAACGCGAACGAAAAGAAGGAGAGCGCGACGACGAAAACGAGGACGGTGACGAAACCACCCTCTCCTGCTCGGCAGATGGACAAGATGGATGCGTTGCTTTCGCCGAGGACGAACGTCGAGCCGTCGTCGTCGACGAAGGAGAATTCAGTAAAAACAATCGATGAATTGATGTCGGAAGAGAACGAGGCGGACGTGGACCTACCGTACGATAAGAACGATTCGGTGGCGTTTTTCGATTTAGATCACACGGTGGTTGATACGAACTCGTCGTGGCTGTGGGTGCAACACGAGGTGAACCAAGGGAGAGTCGGCGCGCACATGATATTGACGGCGATTTACTGGTTCGGGAGGTACGCGTTAGGTTACGGCGCAGGTGCGGAGAGAGCAGGGGCAGATGCCGCGGAGACGTACAAAGGCGTCCACGCGGATAAGTTGAGAGGAGACGTGGAGTCATTTTTTAACGAGGAGATGAAGCATAGAATACGACCGGGATGCGTGCCCGTGTTGAAAGCGCATAAAAGAAGAAGTCAACGAGTGATCATGTGCACGTCGACGTGGCAGCATCCAGCGGAAACCGCGGCAAAAATGTTTGGGTTTGAAACAGAAGCGGATGATGTGATTTGCTCGCACATGCAAGTGACCGAAGATGGAGTTTTGAATGGGAAGTTGGCAAAGATTGCATACGGCGACGAAAAATACGAACGGACGAAAGAGTGGGCGGTGAAGAACAACGTAGATTTGAAAAAGTGCTATTTTTACACGGATTCATATTCGGACGTGAAATTAATGGAGCACGTGGGATATCCCGTGGCGGTGAATCCAGATCCGAGGTTATTGAAACACGCGGAGAGTAGAGGGTGGGAAATAGTAGATTGGGGGGTAGCGCCGCAGCGGGCGAAGAAACCGAGATATCATTACGGTTGCTTGAACGGTGCGAGGCAGTCGTACGCGTGATGAGAGAGAGAGAGAGAGAAAGAGAGAGAATTATACTGTCATTATTATTATTATTATTTACATATACTACGCGTTGAATTTATTGATCGACACTGAGAGCAAAGAGAAACCTTACCACAGTTTATGCGAGTTCAAGTTCCTCGATTTTTGGTACAGCCTCGCTTTAGCCATTCGCTTCTTCTCCCGAAGCGCGTTCTCTTGGTCTTCGTCTAAACTATTAATATTCTTACTTCTACTTTCGATCTCTTCTATCGCACCGAACGAACGTTCTTTTGCGTCCATTTTCGGTATGAAGGAACCGTATTCGTGCGTGGGAGGGAAGTACCAAGTCTTCCACGACGGTTCCTCCTCTTCGTCGCCGTCTTCCGCGCTCGTAGTCGCCGCCGCAGCCGCTTTGCTCCTCAGCCGTTTCAACTCCTCCACCATTTTCCGCACGTCTTCTTCTTCTTCTTCTTCTTTTGTCTCTTCTTCTTCTTCTCCGTCTTCCTCGTCATCCTCGTCGTCATCCTCCTCCTCTTCTTTCCTATTTTCAAACATCGTCGTTGTTATTTCCTTTGTTTCAATTTTCTCCGGGGGGTCTCTCAACACATCATCCAACGTCGACTGAAAGTGTTTATGTTTCATCTTATTTCGCATCGCTTCCACTCGAGATTGCAACGTAATGTTCTCCCCACCACCATCATCACCGCTCATCGTCGTCGTCGTCGTCGTCTTCTTCCGTCCTCTTTCCCTCGCGCGCATCATCCAATACTCCTCTATGGCTCGATTCTGGTAAAACGAAGTTGTTTTTTCTTCAACGTCTTCCGAGTCGAAATTTTCATTCCGCGTTTTTTTCCCGCGCACCGTTTGGCCGACTAAAACGTCCGGATTCGACGGACCTTTGTGGAGTTTCCAACCCGTTCGTGAAGGTGGTGGTGGTGGTTGCGGATTGCTCGGCATGTTTTCGCCCCCGCGCTTTGAAAAGTGTGGGAAAAAGAGACGTTTTTTGACTCACATAATAAGATACAAAATAATAAAAAAACACTAGGGAAAACTAAAA
>Ga0255769_10004079_pt1 | contig 14395 bp, 8 predicted proteins | sample 041ome_9_FD_179637 | JGI IMG/M metagenome (GOLD analysis project Ga0255769, IMG submission 179637) | Coastal salt marsh microbial communities from the Groves Creek Marsh, Skidaway Island, Georgia - 041413US metaG (version 2) | ecosystem: Environmental > Aquatic > Marine > Intertidal zone > Salt... | reverse complement strand
TCCTTGTAAAAAAAAAACAAAAGCAGTTGAAAAAAAGGCAAAAAGAGCCCTAGATTTTTTTTTGCTGACCAAGATATTTCGACTTTTTGTGCCTTTTTGCCTTTTTTTCCTGCAAAAACTCGAAAATTTGCGTTTTTCGCGGGAGAACAAAATAAAAATAAAACGGAAAAACGGAGAGCATATACTACTGCTGCTGCTGCTGCGCGTGCACGCGATGTGCGCCGCGCAGAGAAACAGATCGCAAAGAAAGAAACTTTCGCTTACCATGTATTCCACGGCGACATCCGCCGTCGCCGGACCAAACTGCGCTTCCGCGCACACGTCTAAAATCCACTCCACCAGTGGCACCCGAAATTGCAGGTGTCTCGCGTCGTTCACGTCCAAAATGAAGCGCGCGTCGTCGTCTTCTTTCCTTCGTAAATCGAGCAGGACGTCCTCCCATACCGAGATTTGCGACTCGGTGCTAAACTCTATGATCCTTTCTATGAGATCGCGGACCGTTTTACCTCTTCTACTCGCGTCAAAGGCAACGTTATTCTTCTCGTGTTGTTGTTGTTGTTGTTGTTGTTGTTGTTGTTGTTGTTGTTGTTGATATTTTTTTGCCTCTTCAAGTTCTCGGTGATGGACTAGGAAATCATCGCGATCGATCTCGTCATCGCATCGATACTCCTCGTCGCTTTCCGTGTACGATTGCAGGTGGATCGTCCCAGCAACGTGCGTGTTACGAGCAACCCCGAACCCAAAACCTCCCGTATCCGCGCTCGGGTCGTCCAAACAGAATAACTCGTCTCCGCTGTGCTCCGAAGACACCGATTGGCGACTCACCATCTTTGTCGAAGAAGGTGCTGACACGGCCCCTCCGACGCCCTCGAACGCCTCTTCGCCTTCCCTTTGTCTCTCCTTGCAAAAAAGTTGATTATTTGTCGTCGGAAACGCGTGCGCGGAGGACTGTTGCGAGTAGTCTTGCGAAAACATCTTCTCGAACGATCAACTAGATAAGATTACCACTCCAAATATTCGTTCTTTAAATCTTTATCGCCTTCGATGCGCTCTCACACGACGCGCGTAAAAGTGGTCCCGTTTTGGGGAGCAAAAATTCCCGCCTACGTGACGCTTCAAAAAAAGCTGTTGCGATTTCTCAGAAACGCGGTCGACGCGGACGTAATACGAGATTACGAGCACCTAAAAACAAAGAGCGAACCGATCGTATATTATTTAACGCGATTAAGGCGTCCGAATCGAATTTTGTTCTTCGCGCGAATGAAGAAGGAGGAGGAAAAAAAAGTGAAGAAGTTTGTTGTCCCGCAGCTGATGTCGAAGAAGCCTAAAAGTCGGAATCGAAAAAATTACGCGCCAGGTGAAAGATTTTTGTTTTTCGAGAGAACTGCTTTTTTTCACTTCAAAACCTGTTCTGAAACCGCGCGAGAAGAGCACACGGATGGAAGAAACGCGAGGTAAATTTGTATTGCATCGATGCATCTGAGGTGGTTGTTCACGTTTCACTCTCTCCTTCCTTGAAAACTTCGGAAAACTTCTTCATCCGCACCGTTTTTTGAAAGTTATTTTTTATAACAAACCTTGAACGAGTTCGAAATATCGCGTTCGACGCGTGTGCGTTTGAGCGGTACAAAATAGATGTATGCGCGCGAAAACTTTCACGCAAGTTGTTGGAGGGGATCGTACAAACTTAGTTTCCACAGTTTCGATGGGTCAAGTGGATGAACAGCTTCGAATTCGTTTTCTCCGATCGTTTTTTTAATGGTGTCTTTTTGAAAAGTTGAATTTTTGAACGCAAACGACGTCGAGCGCACAAACTCTGTCGTGGTAATACACGCGTGCAAAGCGAATATGCGTTCGCGTTTCTTACTCGAAACGCGTAACGGATGCATCTTGCATTCATTTCATGCTCTTTCGATGTTTTCTATGCGTGACTCCCCTGCGTAAACTCTCGTCGCCTTGTGGTCAGTCCGGATATTTTATTTGATGTTGTTTGCTTTTTTTCAACATCAAAAATCGTTGTGTCAATTGTCAATTTTTTTTTGGCGCGTGAAAAAAAGGTAAAAACTGAGCACCCGTGCTAAAAAAAGTGTTCACATACGAGTACTCGTACCTGTACGTAGCTGCCTTCAACACCCCTTTGGGGGCAAAAAATTTTTGTTCCTCAAAACTCGTGTGTACTTTCATCTCGCCATCTCGAGAGATATGAGACGCATCGCTGGCGTCTCGCAAGCGGACGAGAACATCGACGAGGCGAATGAGACGCTTTTGATGATGTCTTCGTCGGGGAGGAGAAGTGGACGCGCTGCCTCTTCGTCGTCTTCCACGGCTTCCGCAAGCTCCTCTTCGGGTGGGAGTAAGTCGGGTCGGGGACGCGGCAATCCGACAAAAAAGGTCGGGGCTGTGGTCCTGCCTTCCTCGCGGCAGGCGCGGAGAAAAGGATGCTGCTCGAAACAAGCCATAGCGACGCAGTCAACCATGGACGAGGTGCTGCCACACGTCGTAGAGAGAGAACCGGTGATCGTCGAAATAGATGATAAGAGTAATGAGATTGGAGAAGACGCGTCTGAAAAGGCGTTCGCATCGACGAAGGAAGAAAAAGAAGAAGACCAGATGTCTCCTTCTTCTTCTTCTGTTTTGATCGACATCGACGGAAATGATGTCGAAGCGAAAGAAAAAGAAGATGATGTTGACGATGATTCACGGTCAGTCTCGACGCTCTCCTCGACTTCCTCGGCAGAATCACTCTTGACAGCTAAATCCGTAGCAGGCGAAGAAGAAGAAAAAAAAGGCGAAGTCGCCATTGACATCGAAGTCGATGATGATGAAAATGACGTTCGAACTGATAACAGCGACGATGAAGATGATGATGACAACGACAGAGCTGAAGGAGAAGATGATATCGAATCTGGTCGTCGTCGAAGTCGCCGAAGAAAGAGTGAGTTGGCTGAAGTCTCGGACGACTCAATGTCCTCGGGATCGTTGTCATCAAAATCTTCAGCTAAGAAGAAGAGCAAAAAGGGAAAGAGCAAAGAGGAGAAGAAAAAGAGCATGAAACTGTCATCATCCTCTACCAAAATTGAGAAAGAGATGAATGAGCGTCAACCGCTGTTGAGCAAAAATAGCGAAGAAGAGAAGAAGAAGGAGGAAGAAGAAAAGAGTAAGAAGTCAACCTCCGGAGCGGGATTTGCAAAGACTTGTAAAACGATCGGTGCTTTCAGCGCGTTGACCATGACGGCGGCGGTGTGCTTCATCGGGTACCAGGTTTATCCAGTCGTGAACGATGATTTGTCTCTCGGAAACATCGCTCAACACTTAAAATCGTATTTGCTAGTTGACTTACCCAACGGGAATTTGAAGCCGGTTCTGCCAGATGAAAGCGATTTGCTACCGATTGATGCCGACGGTAACTTTATCTTACCGGGTGGAAAGAATGAAACGGCCTCATCCTCAGTGCTCCCGGTTACTTCTTCGAAGAAGACGAGCAAATCTTCCTCTTCTTCTCTGGAGCCTTCGGAAGAAGATGCGGAAGACACGCATCCGGATATTTTGGAGGAAGCTGTCATTGGTAGAAAAGAAATCGAAGAGGACGCCGATGCCGATGCCGACACCGATGGAGAAGAAGATCAATTAGAAAAGAAGAGTACGTTTGGAGGATTTCTGAGGTCGAAAGCCAAGGAAGACGAGCAAAGTAGTGCTTCCACCGTGGAGGACGCTTCTGATGATTCCGAGCAAGGAAGTAAGGAAGACCTCGATGAAAAGGCTGATGATGAGCAAGAGGAGGAGCAAGAGGGAGAGGAAAAAAACGATGATCAAACTGACAAAGAAAGCAAAGATTCCGAAGTAAGTACGGAAGAAGAGCAACAAGAAGACTCTTCGGCCAATTATTCCGGTAAAGAGCTCGAGAAAGGTTCCATCTCTTCCGGATATGCTCGATCGAAGGAGCGTTACGCAGAAGCAGTGAAGAACTTCAAGTCTGGCAAGATGAGCACCTCCGGTAAAATGTACGAGCTTGGACCATCAGAAACGCCAAAAGATGTTGAAGAAGGCGAAGGCGAAGTATCCGAAGAAGAAAAAGAAGAAGAGGAAGTCAAAGTTGATGAGGAGGAAGGTGCAAGTTCTCCAGAAGATGACAAACCTACGACGATAAGTTCAGTTATACCGAAAGTAGATGCAGTGGCTAAGATTGTAGACAAAACTAAAGATATCGTCAGCTCTGCGCTTGAAACGATCGATCACTTAGAAAAAGGAACCGAAGAAGCGCCAAAAGAGACAGAAGAAGAAGGAAAAGAAGAAGAAAATGAGAACGAAAATGAAGAGGAGACGCGCGCAAATTCGGATGATATGCCTTCGCTGGAAGGAATTTCAACCTCGAGCGTAGAGAAGCGCATGAATGAAGACCGATCGAACGCAAGCAAAGCGAGTGCGGAAGCGGATAAAATAGTTGCTGCCAAGGTTGCTGCTTCTGCTGATGATGTTACCAACACGTCTGATGCAGCTGAAACGACGACGAATCTGAGCTCACCAAAGATTATCGTCTCCAAAGCATGCGAAACATCCGAGGATGAGACCGCTTTAGGTCTTTATCGACAAGTCAATAGCCAATGCGAGTCTACTGCAGACGGAAACAAGCCAATTGGATGTATTCCACAGACGAAGAATTGCCAAGGATGCTACTTATCGGACACGCCAGCGGCATCGCAGAAAGATTCACTCACACAGTGCGCGAGTGTTGTTTGCGATTTCCACGACGTCCAAGGATGCAAATCTTAATTAAAGAACATATACATATGGATTTAGGTATTAAATATAGCGAATTGTTAGTAGAGAGGACATATTAAAATCGTTGGTCATCTGCATGATGCCTGTGTTACTACGGATGTATTTCTAATCGTACTCCGGAACATGGCCAGTCTCGAATCGTTTTAAACACCTCAATCGCTAAATCAAAAGAGTGATGTTTCAAAACTGCAGGAATTTCGTCGAAGTAATGATACGGAACCGCCTGTCCAACATCTCGCCTCTTATACGGACTAAAGCCATATAAATGCACTTCCTCGCAAATTTGGGAGGCTAAAATAACAGCGTACGCTCCAGACATCGCTTTTCCAGTTTTACTTGTGCCCATTTTTTGCGCAGTCAAGTGCGATAAGACGTCCCATGATCGCTGCGCGTGCACAACTAGTTCGGGAGACCATATTTTTAACCCCTTATTCGTTCTTTGACGCATAAGTCTGGCGTATAAGTGCTTCCTAGCGTAATTTGATGTCACTTCGAAAACCATGAGTGTAGAGTTTCTCTTGGAAGCGTGCTTCGCTCCGCGACCATTTTTCAAAATCACTTTCGGTTTCGACTCGTCCACTTCCGCAGTCTCTTCTGTTTGACTGGATACATCATTATTCGCGTCGTCTTCATCTTCCTCACTGTATTCGCCATCTCCGCGAACGAAACGTTTCGTGTGCTGCTGATTGATCAAGTCAAACGTCGTCCTATACCCAACGTCCTTTTCAAACCCATCTATCGGCGCATAGTTCACTCTCCAAACCGCATCTTTCTCATCGATTTCTTTACCGTATCCTTTTCCTAATATCGCTCCCGAGTTCCCCACAATCGCGCACGTTCCAAAGCTAAACTCCTTGTGATCCTCGTCCTCTCTCGGGAGCTGTTCGACTAAATCGCCTCTAAAATCTAAAATAATCTCCTCATCCTCTGACGTTCCGACGCGTCTGGTCATTTCATCTTGCCAGCTGTTTCCACTTCTCTTATTCATCAGCAAAGAGTTTTGTTCTGTTCCATTATCTCCGCTGTCTTCCGCGACACCGCTGCGACTACCCGGTTCCACTCTTTCGCCGTTCCTATCGATCTTCACCACTCTCACCCCCGGTTCAAACATCGATCTGTGCATGATTAAACTTCTCGTTTTCGGTTTATTTCTAGTTCTCGCCGGATCGTAATACGCACCGGTGACTCGTATGAACAGTGGATCGTCCACAGATTCCAATCGACGCCAAACTTTCCTTTCCTTCTCATCGCCTCCCGAGGATACGCACCGGCCATTCGGGCGAACTTCGCTCGTACCTTTCGGACCGACGTGCTCTAACGTAAACTCTGCTTGCTGTTGAGTTGGCCCACTCCGCCTGTTTCTTCGTCTACTACTGCTACTGCTGCTGCTACTACTCGCGATAGGCGCTGGTGGACTCGATAATCGTTTCTGCTCTCGCGCAACGTATTCCTCCGTCTCTTTATCCAAAGCTTGCCTCTTTTCTCTCTGTCGTTCCAGTTCGTTTTCGTCGTTGGCTGACGAGGAGGAGGAGGAGGAGGAGGAGGAGGAGGAGGACCTCTCATCGTCCTTGTCTTCTCCGTCGACAATCAACGCAGTTCTGTCTCTTCCATCGTCGCGACGATAGTGACGACGAGAAAGAGAAGAAGAGGACGAAGAGGACGCGATTAAACTTTCATCGAACGCCTCCCCGACTCGTCGGTGGCCGTGGAAGAAAGTCGCGAATACCGTCGTCGCGAAGAGAAGCGCGAGGATGGACAACAGAGTGTTTTTCTTCGTTTTTTTTCCTCCTCCTCCTCCTCCTCCTCCCGCGCCTCCTCCGAGAGCAGCGACGGAGACGCCCGACGAGTGGTTCGCGCCGCTCGAGCTTCGCCGCATGTGTATCCCCTGCCCCACCTTTTTTTTTCTTTCGTTACGAGTAGAGAGAGAGGAGTGTGTGAGGACGTTCGTCTCATCTCACTTTTTGGGTCCCAAAAAAACTCATCTCACCCCCAAACAAAAACACAGAAGAGAAGAGTTGAGAAGAGCACCGCGTGATGATGGCGCACACGTCGACCGCTGAAATCGACCGCTCAATCTCACGATTCATCTCTCGAGGAAATGAAATCGCAAAACACGAACCGACGACGTCGTATTACTGCAAACTGAGAGCGACGGAGCTTTTAATGGAGACGAAGCCGCGACCGGACGATTTGATTCGGAAACTGTTGGAAGAATTGGAAGTACGTTTTTTGACGCTTTTTGGTGTTTCGTTTTTCTCTCCTTTCTCTGTCTTTTCTCCGCGGCGGCGCGCGTGGAGTAGTCTTCGAGACGATGCGAGATACGAAGACGTGCCGCCGCTCTTATTACTCCTACTGTTTTTTCCTTTCTTTCTTTCTCTCGAACGCGACGAGATGGTCGCAAAAATATCAAGGCCCCGCAGGTTGCCTTTGACTGACTAGACTCGCTGCTCTGAACTCAAAAAAAAACAGAGACAAAAGCGATCGAGGAAGATAACCTCGCATCCGTCGATTGATTTTGCGAAAGTAAAACGATTTGCACTATCTGTGTACGATAGAGCGGACCAGCGCGACCGACGAAAGATGTTTACGAAAGAGCTCGTGGACGCCTTTGATGCGTCTGCGGCGTTTTTGTCTTGCCTGGAAAGTCAAATTTTCACGCCGTATAAAGAGCAAGGTTGCGATTTTAACGAGGATTTACGACAAAGAGCGGAGTACGCGGAGTGGAGAGCATACGACGTGGCGTTGGCGTTGAAGTGTGGAAAAAACCCGACGCAAGTGGCGGATGCTCTTGACGGCACCAGTGGTGATGGTTTAGGCGGAGAATTCCCAAATATTGGCGGTGTGAGTTTAGCCGCAGCCGCACCGCCTCCATTGGATCTTCCGAACGATGTACCGAAACAACCTGAGGAGAGACCAGGATGCGTTGCTCAAGAGGAGAAAGATGGGGAGCAGTCGAAGAAGGAGAAGGAGCATCAACAACGCGAACAAGAAGTCAAGCAAGAAGAAAAAGAAGACGAGGTGAAACCGAAAGAACAAGTTCAGGATGTAAAAAATACTAAAGTTGAAGAAGGAAAGAAAGAAAGTGTAAAAAACGATGACGATAAAGACGCCGATAGCGTGGTCAATTCTCGCATTGAAACCGAAAAAGTATCGTCGCCTTCTGAGCCCCCAAAACGACAAGAAACGCCGATGTTCAACGGAGTCACATCGACGCGGCATGGCAACACCGATTGGATTAAAATAGAGAGTAAAAAGACTAGTCAGAAGTTCTGGTTCAATGAAAGGACCAAAGAAAAAACGTGGGAAGAGCCTCCAAACGAGTGAGTCGATAGCTTTGCTCAGTTCTATAGAAAAAGCGCGCGTACATAACATTTGTATCATATATTTTTGCGAAATGTACCTGTACCTTGTTACTGTTTGATCTTTATATTATTTTTTTTTCCAATAGCGAAGACCCCTCTCCCTCTCTCTCTCTCTCTTATCATCATCTTCTTTTTCTAATACGCTTTTTACTCATCGCACGCTCTTTGCCTTACATGTAGAAAAGTGCGAAATCGTAATGTGATGATTTACAAATAAAAATCTCTCTGTCTACTCTCGCCGCCGACTTCTTTCAACTTTTTCAAAATCTTTGAGAAGTATTCCTCCAAATATTGCTCCAAAGTTGTCGTCTCGCTTTCATCCATACCTAAAATTTCGTACGTCTCCGCCATCTTATCGCTGTTAAACTCCACGCCCGAACTCAAGACTTCCGCAAACGCCAAACGATCTGAAGCCGCCGTCGTCCATTGGAAAAATCTCGTCAACCCTCTCGTAAATTTCAACAAAAGCACCGGCACTTTGCTCACCTTGGCTTCGTTGCCGCCCAACTTTTCGCAAAGTTCGATGACTTGGTTCACCGTGTACGCCTTCGGTCCTGCTAAGGTCAACACCTTCCCGTTCGCTTCTTCTCTTCTCACCGCTGCCATGGTCATTTGTGCCACGTCTTGCGTGTCCAAATACGCCGTTTTCGTGTCGTCGTCGGTACCCCACAACGATTGCTCCTCCAACACCGGCACGGCGTAGCCGGCAATCAACGGCTGCATAAAACCGCACAATCTCAACACAACAAAATTCATCCCGCTCGCCTTCAAATACTCCTCGACCGCATACTTCATGTTCATCAACGGCACGTCTCTGTATTTTTCGCACTTGTCGATGGAATAAAAGACGTACTTTTGGATGCCCATGGCCGCGGCGATTTGAATCGTGTTCTTCTTCGCCTCCCAGTCGATGGCGTACGAGTCCTCCTCAGGTCTCGCCGTGGACGCGTCAACGATCGTGTGAATGCCCACAAACGCCGGTGGCAACGTTTCTGGTTTCGTTAAATCCGCGGAAACCGTGGTTGCCCCCCAATCTCTGAGAAAATCCGCCGGGTTCTGTCTCGGTCTCACCAAACATCTCACATCGTAGCCTTCGTCCAAAGCTCTTCGAACAACTTGGCGACCCAAAGTCCCCGTGGCACCAATGACCAACATGGACGTCTTTCTGACCGGCGTCCCAGCCGGTGCAATCGGCGTTTCAGACGGTTTCGATGATTCGCCCTCCGCGCGAACGATACTGGTGTTGTATCTCACCGCTCTCGACGATGAGGTGGATGACGTCCCACTCGATTGTCTTCGAGAGGCGTTCGTCATCTTCGTCGCGCCGGTGAAAAACACCGACTTCGCTTGCGGCGCGGTTTGCGTAAAACTCATCATTATATCTTACGTGTGTATTCTTACGTGTTCTAACGCGTGAGTGTGCGAAGGGCTAGGCGCGCGCGCGTCAAAAGTTCTGCGGTAGGGATAAAAGATTATTACCACAAAAAAAAGCAAGGATAAAAAAAAGACAGGTGTCACTCTTCAGCGCACTCGCTCAGAGGCCAGGGGAGGACCGCGAGGTGTCGTCGGAGCCTCAAAAAACAAAAACTCAGCGAGAGCCTCCTCCTCTTCCAATGTCTCTCTCAGGCAGGAGGGAAAGAAAAAAAAAGAAAAAAAACACCTCAAAATCGAAAGAGTGAAGTGGACCTGTGATAACTCTTGCGCTCCAAAAGAATGTTTACTGGTACAGGTAATTATTATTATTATTATTAATATTACAGTGTAATTATTCACAGCATCAATCATCGTTTCAGATTGTGTTTTCTTTGCTTCTACTTTTGTGCGTGCTTGCGTGCGTGTTTTTCTGCGTGAAAATTTCAGTCTCTCTTCTCCTTTTCGTTTTCAGCGTCGGATAACGGGCGATCTTCAACCGTTTGCGCCGGCTCTTGAATTGGAGTAGTCGTCGCTTCTTCGTCTCCTTCTTTCTTCTCTCCTGTTTTTGCAACAACGAGTGGTCTTTCTGTCAACGCTTCCGCTGGCGTCGGTTTCTTTTCCTCTACTATATCCTGCTTTCCTCCTCCTTCTTGTTCTCCTTCGAATGGGTCGATCAAAGGCGGTTGTTTCTGACGTTGGTTCAACGCGGACAACATCTTACTCAATGCTTCGAAAGATTTTCTCTCGTTTGGTGCCTCCCCAGCGGCTCTCATTTGCACTTTAATCAAGTTTATCAGAGTTTCAGTTTGACGCTTCTGAGCGCGTTCGGCTTCCATCATCTTCTTCGTCCAAGCCGGGGTGATCGGCATAGGTGGAGGTTGGCTACTGGTGACATCGTTCGCGATACTTGTCGTCGCCGTCGATGTCGTCGCTGGCGCTCCATCATTCTTCACGCGCAAAAATTCCGCGACGTTCCTCTCGTAGATAGATCTGAGGTGCTTGAAAACTTCATCTTGCGCGTCGTGGCGTTTGATCGCTTTCATCACCATTTCCATATCGATAATTTTCTTGTTCGGAGCATCTGCAAATCTATCGATGTTATTCACGTGCGTATCAGAACCCAGTTTTTCGTAAGAGCTATAATCTTGAATCCCCAACTCGTGTGCGCGTTTGCAACTCACGCCAGCAAGTTCAGCCATGGCTTTCGTATACGCCACGTGTTTTGGCACCGCCGGGATATTATTTGAGACGTTTACGAACTCCTTCTTGTTATGAACACTTTGTTGAGATGGATCGAGCGGTTGGATTGTCGTTTGTGGCATCTGTGGTTGCATTTGCGGTTGAAGAATCGCTCGCCCTGGCATCTGCTGCGGCGGTATTTGTTGCTGAACTTGCGAGATCATAGACGGAAGACCCGCACGATGTTGGAGAATTTCTTGTTGAAGGCGAGCTTGCACCAACATTTCAATGCGCTGCTGTTCGTTGAGCGCACTCACGCGTGGATCTCCAGCGCTCATAGGGAGTGATTGGCCGATGGCAGGCGGAGGAAGTTTCACCTCTGGCATCGTGTCGAGAGCGAAGGGATTTGGATTCAGAATTGACGAAGATGCCACGTCAAGTCCCGTGAGTGTAGCATCACCTTTCTTAATCATCGTTTGCACGTGATCATTACCTTGCAATCGCGAGAGCTTTTGCTGCATTTGCATCTCGTGCAATTTTTGCACGTACAGCGCTGGAGGCTCTGGTCTTTTCAGCTTTTTTGGCTTCACCGATTCTTCTTTCTTTCTCAGAAAAGCGCCAGGATTTTCGCGCGCTAGCTCGAGAGCTTCTGAATATGCGCGAACAGAGTTGTTGTGCTTGTCGTCCTCGTTGAGTCGTATTTTGCCATCGTTCGACGGCAGCGAAATGTGTTTTATTTCTCGCTCGCTCGCTTCATCGAGCTCATGAAGTCGAAGGTGCTCTTCTTCAATCATTTTTGCACGATTCAACCCCTTGTTGAGCATCTCTTGCACTCGCGTCCAGTCTTGCTCCTGCAACCTTTGCGTGTCGGTACTCACATTTGCCGCGTGAGCGAGTTTCAATAAACCATCCATCGCACCAATATCGCTCTGCATCGCTGCGAGTTCCTTCTCTTGTTTCTTCTTCATGAGCGCTCTCTCAAATTCAGGCTTGATCTTATCTGCCGGGCGTCTCTCCTTATGCGTTTTCGTCACTCCTTGGAGCTTTCTCGCTTTCTGTTGAAGTTGTTGTTGGTGATGGAGCTTGAAGTATTCCTGTTCTCTTCGCTGATTCTCTTTCTTTTTCGCGAGCAGTTTCGGCGACTGCGCGGCGGCACGCTTCCTCGCCGCCTTCTGAAATATACTTCCCACGTTGAGCTTTGTTCTCTTATTGTCGTGCGAAAACATCGTCGGGAGCGAATCGTTCAGTTCATTGATATTTCGCATACGCTTCGTTCCTCGCTCGTCGTTGCTGTCTGGACGTTTTCCGCTATTACGCCCGCTGTTAAGAACTAAGTGTCCACCGTTAGCGTAGAAAGAATTTCTCTCTGCAGCGCGATCGACATCCGACAGAGGAGGAGGAACGAATTCTGGAACAGGCGGCGGCTTATACTTCAAGCATGCGTCTTTGCCGCTAATGAGCGCCTCGAAGTCGGTCGGTGTGTCCGGAATTTTTGTCGCGTTCTGTAACATTTTCATCACCAACGCTTTTTGCCGCTCTTTTTGAACCAGAAGCTGCGTCGCCTTCAAAACCGTCTGATAGTGTTCCAGCTGTTCTACAGGATTTTTCTTCGCCCCGTCGTTGTCACCGATGACAATGTTATTACCATAATGCACGGTTTTCTCGCCATTGCTCTTCTTCGCTTTCTTCCCAACAGATGGTCGTTCGGTATTGGTGTGTTCTTTAACGACCTTTCTTTCGGTATTGTAGTTCTTCAAAACGTTCTCGATGGTATCGCGATACTTCCGGCTTAACTCTTCCCGTTCTTGCTCCTTCAGCAGGGCGATGAAACTAACCTGCGCGGCATCCGGTCTGACGTCACCCAGCCTCTCTTTATACTCAGCCAACGATTGTTTCTGAAGTTTTTGCATCTCGTTCAAGTTCTTTTCATCGTCACCGTCTTCGCCGCCGATGCGAAGACTAGCCTTCGCTCGCGCTTCTTCATCTCCAACTTCTACTCGTCGCTCTTCTTCACTCTTCGAATCCTTCCTCTCATTTCTCTCCGCCAATAAAGTGCTCGTCGTCAAAGCAGTCGTTGTTGTCTTTTTGTCGTCTCCGTTCGTCGGATTTTTGTTTACCAAAACTTCTTCGTTTCCTCTGGTCTCAGGAGCAGTTGTATTTCTCTCTTTTTCTTCATCTCCTCCTAAATCAAAAATTTCCTCGTTTTCTTCTTCCTTTGCTTCTTTTGCGTCGCCTTCGTCGTTGATCTTCTTCTTTCCATCGTTTTCTTCTTGTTCTTGTTCTTGTTCTTGTTCTTCCTCGGAGTGTTGTTGCTCCGCGTTCTTTTCTTTTTTCTTCTTTAAAAAATTCGTGTCGTTGTTTCCAATTCCTCCTTCTTCTTCTTCTTCTTCGTCGTCGTCGTCGTCTTCTTCTTCATCTTCCTCTTCCTCTGAAAAAGAAGAAGGGTCCTCCTTTTCCTCTCCTTTTTCTCCTTCTTTTTGTCGTTGTTTTTCGATTTTTTTGCCCCTTTCTCCCCCGGAGGAAAGAGGACAACTAATTTTTTTTCCTTCCGCGATCTCCGACGATCCCGACGTGAGCGGGTTCTTCGCGCTCGTCATCCTTTTTACGCTCACGATCCACTCCGCGCCTAAGCCTTTCACCCGCAGAGTCAATCTCGAATCGCCTTTTTTCAAATTCAACTGCCACGGCTTCGTGCTCTCCAACTTATCCAAGCGTTCGTGCAATGACAGAGGACAACTCGACCAAAAGAGCTGCGGGACCGACAATTTATTATCTTTAATATTATTCTTGCTAGTATTCTTTCCGTTCAAAGACGCTCCTCTCCCTCTCGTCATCGTCGAAGAAGAAGCTTTTGCTCCTCGCTCGGGCAAAGTATCGACTTTGACGTTCTTCTCCGCGCTTCTTCGATCGCTCGTCCGTTCCACGCACCTCTCCAAGAACTGCTCCACCGTTTCGTTCACAAATACGGTGGCGTTTGGTACCACCGTCGTCGTCGTCGTCGTCGTCGTCGTCGTCGTCGGTCTCGGACCTCCGCCTCCCAATGGGAGAGACGTTGGAGAAGACGACGTCCCGGCGGAAAATCGCATTCGTCTTTTTTTCAATTGCGCTTCCTCGTCGTTTTGTTGTTGTCCACCAGCAGCGCCGCGGAAGGAACTCACATCGTCGACTATTTCGACGATGACGGTACCGGCGACGACGCCGTTCGTCATCGCGCGCTTCGTGTGTTTGTTTTTTAAACAGCGCGAGAAGAAAAAAAAACTGAGGAGAGAGGGCGCGCGTTTAAGAAAGAGTACGTACTCCTTTTTTTCCCTCTCTCTTTTAAATGCAATTAATTACTCCTTTTTTTTTACGGAAAACTTTCTCTCGCGCGTTCGCTTTTCACTTTCCGCTCGAGAGAAAAGAAACGAAACTTTCAGAACACGACGATGACGACGGACGGTATCGATGGGCGCGTTGTGAGAACAAAACGCGGTTTTTGCTCTTTCTTATCGAGCGAGACACGCGCACACACACACACAAATCTAGAGAAAGGGAGTTTTTTTTTTTTTCTTTTGCCTGCTTTCTTCTGATAAGGTCAATTTCACTGAAACCCTACACACTGCTGCTTTGTTTTTTCCTCCGGCCATTCGCCAAAAAGTCATTCGATATCACTTTTTTACTTT
>Ga0255769_10004068_pt1 | contig 14414 bp, 9 predicted proteins | sample 041ome_9_FD_179637 | JGI IMG/M metagenome (GOLD analysis project Ga0255769, IMG submission 179637) | Coastal salt marsh microbial communities from the Groves Creek Marsh, Skidaway Island, Georgia - 041413US metaG (version 2) | ecosystem: Environmental > Aquatic > Marine > Intertidal zone > Salt... | reverse complement strand
ATCGCGCTAGTTTACTATATTTACATCATTTCATTCGGCGGCAAGTTTTGCGTCCTTTTCGCGCTCTTTGTCCTTTTCGTCGATATCTGTTTTGATGAGATGAGAGAAAGATGGTGAGATGTTTTGAAAATCTTCGATTCGCAAAATAAATTTTGCGCAGCGCACGCGCAATGGCATCGGTGTGAGCACTAATGTCTCCATTAGAAGCTTCCAGATGGTTTCCACAGTTTAAATTCGGATGTCCCTATCTGATTTGATCGTCACGCGCCATTTTTGATGGTGGGAGAAAAAATAAAGACTACTCTAAACACGTACCTTTTAACATCTTCTCCTCTTCTTCTTGAGCGGCGATAGCCTCTGCGATTTCGCGCTTCTTTTGCCTATCGACTTGCTTTTGACTCATCTTACGTATAGGGTAATTTCGACCTTCCTTCTCACGTATTTCTTTCGCGCGTGCTCGTAATCTTTCTACCCACTCGGCTAACGCGTCTAAGTCGGCGTACTTGCGTCTGTTTTCGTTCAAGTCGTCGCGTAAATCGTGAAACTCGTGCATCCAGTGACCGACGATTCCGTGTAAGTGACCAAAAACAATCTTTGGCGCGGTTGGATGCTTACGACAAATGTCTATGTATTCTAAAAATACTTGAAAAGAATGGTCGTTTTCGAGCGGGTAGGGCGGTTGGCCCTCGGACGGATTCGGAGCGAACGGTGGGTTGGAAAATAACGTCGGATTGCCGAGAAGCGGCTCCGCGGAGAGGTATCCGTCCACGCCCGTGTACTCGAGACACTCTTGCAACTCTTGGTAGTTTCGAACGCCGCCGTTGGCTAATACCGGAACTGATACTGCCTCTTTAATAGCTTTGATGAAGTCCCTGTTTGAGCGCGAGCGAGGTGATGGTCAGCATTTTTGAAGGTAGAAGAAGAAGTTTCCCACAAAGAAGCTTGAGTAAAAAAATAATACACATACGCATGTTCTTCAGATAGTGGTGCATGTAGTTGTGTCTATCACTGGACTTCAGAACAGATCTTGGTATTGGGATATTATCATCACCAGAACATATGGTAGTCGTATATTGCGAGTCGATGCAAACATAATAAAATCAACGCTTACGAGCGCGAAAGAAAAAAACCCGAGAAAAACAACAACTCACCAATTACACTTATACTCCGCCAACCTCTTCTGCTCTCTCGTTCTGCCATGCACGGCAATAATCTGCGCTCCAGCCTTTTCAACCATTTTCGCGTACTCTACGCTCTTCTCTAAATCATCGTACACCCGTATCTTTGCCGTCACCGGCACGTCTAAATTTTCGTCCAACTCTTTAATCAACTTCTCCACCAGCGGCCAATCGTCCATTAAAAACGCGCCGTAATTTCCTCTCTTTGCAATTCTCTGCGGACACCCAAAGTTAATATCCACGCCGTCGCAGAACGGTTGTATAACTCTCGCGGCTTTTAACAAGGTGGTTGGATCGTTCGCGCAAAACTGCGCCAACAAAGGTCTGCACTCCTCCGTCGCGTGCGTGCTGAAATATTCTTTCCGAAACGTCGCCGACTCCATGAATATCTTCGAGTGAATCATCGGCGTGTAGCTACCATCCGCGCCGTATCGCTTGCAAAGAATTCGAAACGCGTGATCGGACGCGTCCACCATCGGTGCTACCCAAAAACTTCGTTTCACTTTCTCCTCCCTCACGCCTTCGCCTCTGTCCTCGAATAACTGTTTCAAGTACTCGAAACCTTTCGGTTTCGTCTCTTTCGTCCATCGAGGTTTATGTTCCGAGGAAGGAACGTTCGATTCAATTCGAATGTCCGAATACGGGGTAATATCTACGTGACTAAACTTTGACGGTTGTTTACCGTTCGGGTTTCGGATTTCCACGCACGCGGCGTAGATATCCGCCGTCGTCGGTTTTCCATTTTCATCTGGCGGCGCTTTTCTTCGCTTCTTGTGCGCCATCTTCGATTCTTCTCCTCCTCCTCTCGTCCTCGTCGTATTTGTCGAGAGGAAGAACGCGGAGGACGACGAAAAGATTTTGTTCTCTTTTCGTTGATGCGATGATGAAAGAATGCTACCAGTGCTCGTCGAAGAAAGGTATCGAGCGAGTCGGGAGCGCATGCATCGATATAAAGGGAAATATTTTGTGTTGAATTCACTCTTTAAAAATCGATTCTTACTACAAAAGAGAGTGTTGTTTTACGGAGGAGTTCGTTTCATGAGTATTAGTAGTATTTATTATTAAATAGTGTGTATGAGTTGATGTTTAAAAGCGAGACTTTGGACGTTTCTTTCTTTCTCTCTTTTTACGGCGGGCGATGACGTTATGTGTTGAAGATGCTTTCTTCTTCGTATTCTCTGCGCTGCTACTTCTACGGTTCGATGGCGCAAAGCAAATCGCCGGCGGTGCACGAATCGCCTTTTCCAACCGCGATGTGCTTCAACTTCCCATTGCACGGCGCAGAGACGGTCGTTTCCATCTTCATCGCAGAAATGACGACTAAAGCTTCTCCGGCTTTGATTTCGGCGCCGTCTTTGACCAAAATGTCGACGACTTCGCCCGCCATCGGGGCGCCGACGGAGCCTAAATCCATCGGGTCGGCGCGTTCGCGCACGGCAGACATGCCGCCTTTTTTGTTTTCATTCTCTAAGACTTTCAAGTCAAGGATGTCTACTACGCGCGGGATACCGTTGACTTCAAAGAAGACTTCGCGTTTGCCGTTCGGGAGGAGTTCGCCGACGGCTTTGAGCTTGATGGACGCCGAGGAACCGCGGCGAGCTTTGACTTCAATCTCTTCGTCAATTTCCAAACCTTTTAAGAAGGCTTTAGTTGGAAGCAAGGAAACCGGACCCATGATGTCGCGAGAGATGACGTATTCGTCGAAGACTTTCGGGTACATTGCGGAAGATAAGGCGTCTTTGTGGGAGACGTCGCGTCGGCCGCGGTGCTTTTCTTGCAACTCGGCGCGTAATTGTTTGAAATCAACCGGCGGTAACGTGCATCCGGGACGACCTTCGATGATACCCTTGCCTCTCAAGACTTTTGCGCGCAACGGTTCGGGGAAACCACCAACCGGTTGGCCCAAGTAGCCTTGGAAGTACTCGACGACGGAGGTTGGAAAAGACAACGACTCGGCTTGTTCGAGCAAGGTTTTCTCGTCCGGGATTTTGTTCGCGACGAGAAACTGTGCCATGTCGCCGACGACTTTCGAGGACGGCGTCACTTTGACGATGTCGCCTAAACATTGGTTCGCAGTCGCGTAGGATTCCTTGATGTTGTCCCACTCTTCGCCTAAACCATTCGCAAACGCTTGGAATTTCAAGTTGGTGTATTGCCCGCCGGGCATTTCGTGAATGTACACGTCCGCCGACCCTGCTTTGATGCCAGATTCGTACGGGGAATACAACGCTCTCGCTTGTTCCCAGTACGTGTTGAGTTTCAAGATTTCTTTCAAGTTCATTGGATTATCTAAAGTTTCCGAGCCTTTAATGGAGTTCAAAACGGCGCCGATGGCCGGCTGCGAAGTTAAGCCAGCCATGGCGTCCGTGCACACGTCGACGACGTCTGCTCCAGCCTCTGCCGCGGCAAGCATGGACGCGACGCCAGTGGATGCGGTATCGTGCGTGTGAACGTGAATCGGTAAGGCTGGGAACTTTGCTCTCAAGGCGGAGACCAACATGGTCGCCGCGCGTGGCTTTAACAAACCCGCCATGTCTTTAATTGCCAAAATGTCAATCCCGTGATTGACGAGTTGTTCGGTCAAATCGACGTAATAATCCAACGTGTACTTCTTTTTCGACGGATCAGAAACATCACCAGAGTAGCAAATGGTACCTTCGACGACCCCATCGGCGTTTCGCACGCAATCGATGCCGAATTTCAAGTTATCCACGTAGTTCAACGAATCAAACACGCGAAAGATATCGATACCGGATTTTCTAGCCTCGGTGGTAAATTCCTGGACGACGTTGTCAGCGTAGGAGGTATAACCGACCGCATTCGCACCTCTCAATAACATTTGGAACGGAATGTTTGGTACCTTTTCTCTTAAAAGCTCCAATCGTCTCCACGGGCAGTCGCGCAAAAAGCGAAGCGATACGTCAAATGTAGCGCCACCCCACATTTCTAAAGAGTACGCACCATCCAACGCTGACGCCGTGGCGTCCGCGCATTGGTACAAATCTCTTGTTCTGACTCTCGTAGCGAGCAAACTTTGGTGCGCATCTCTCCAAGTCGTGTCCATGATGAGCAACCCTTTGTGATCGCGAACCGCTTTCGCAAACGCCGCCGGTCCTTGTTCGTCGATAATTTTCTTGAACGATTGTTGACTGGCGAGTTCGGCTGTTTTCTTCGACGGCTTTGGCGGGCTCGGTTCGGCACCAATCGGCGGCGGACCAACTGCGCCGGGGTGTTTTGCCCCGTTGACCGCGATTTCTCCTAAATACGAGAGCAACTTTTGCGTATCGTCCACGTTGGAAATCATATCGAACAATTCAGGCGTCTCGTCGATAAAGTTCGTGGTGACCTTCCCGCTCAAAAAAGCTTTCGATTGGAACACGTTTTGTAAGAAGGGCACGTTCGTTTTCACGCCACGAATGCGAAATTCAGCCAAGGACCTGTACATTTTTTGCACAGCGCCTTCGAAAGATTGCGACGTGCACGTCAACTTCACGAGCAACGAATCGTAAAACGGAGAAATTCTCGAGCCTACGACAACTTCGCCGTCGATGCGGACACCTAAGCCACCAGGTGGACGATACACTTCGATTCTACCGAAATCAGGAGAGAATCCCATCGCCGGATCTTCCGTGGTGATTCTGCACTGCATGGCGAACCCGCGAATTTGTACGTCGTCTTGCGACTTGAACCCGAGTTCAGGTAAGGTTTTTCCACCCGCGATTAAGATTTGTGTTTGGACAATATCCACTCCGGTGACTTCCTCAGTCACCGTGTGTTCGACTTGGACTCTTGGGTTCACTTCCAAAAAGTAATGTCTATTTTGGTTGTCCACCATGAACTCGACCGTCCCAGCGTTGCGATAGTTGACGTGTTTCGCCAATTTCACCGCATCGTCGTGTAATCGCTTTCGTAATTCCTCGTCCAAGCACGGTGCCGGTGCCATTTCAACGACTTTTTGGTGTCTTCTTTGGACGGAGCAATCGCGTTCGCCCAAGTGAATGACGTTCCCGACGCCGTCAGCCATAATTTGAACTTCGATGTGTCTCGGCGCCTCGACGTACCTTTCGATGAACATGCGTCCATCGCCAAACGCGGTTTTCGCTTCCGATGACGCTCTCGCGAACGCTTGCGCCACCTCCGATTGCTGTTTCACGACTCGCATACCGCGACCACCGCCTCCCATGGCAGCTTTCAGCATCAAAGGCATTCCAAACTCTTTCGCGAATTCAACCGCGGTTTCCACGTCGTCCGTGGCGTACTCAGTACCTGGAACCAACGGTAACCCGCACGCTTTCGCTTGCGCTTTGCACACGACTTTATCACCCATTTGTCCTAGCGTTTCCGCTCTCGGACCGACAAAAGCGATCCCTTCCTCCTCGCAACGTCTCGCAAAATTTTCGTTTTCACTCAACAACCCGTAGCCCGGGTGAATAGCGTCTACGCCGTTCTCCTTCGCGACGTCAATGATTGACTCGTAATCTAAGTAGGCCGCGACTGGTTCCTTCCCTTCACCAACCAAATACGACTCGTCCGCTTTATATCGATGCGCAGCTAACCTGTCGGCTTCGCTAAAAATCGCCGTCGTTCGCATCCCGAGCTCCGTCCCCGCTCGAAAGACTCTCACCGCAATCTCCCCTCTATTCGCCGCCATCACTTTCTTCAACGTCGAGCTTTTCCTCAAAATCTCCCCGAGCGCGTCCGAATTTTCTCGCTTCATCGTCTCGTGCGACTCCACCTCGGATCTCACCACCAATCGACGACCTTTGCTCCTGTTTTTCGCCATCACATTCCTCCCCACGACGCCACCATCACGAAGCTGTTTCGCGTTTTGAGCGCCTCTCGCGAACGAAGATCGGCTCGAAAGCGAGGGTTTTAAAGAAGACACCGAAGGCGTTGTTGTTGTCATCGTTCCACGCATCATCTCTGCTCCTAAACTTTATATAATACGAGTAAAACTTGCGCGAATTGTGTTAAATTTGGGCTTTCCAATTCCGATGATTCCCCGTGTGCAATCCTAAAACCCGAGACGACGAACGAAAGAGAAAGAAGAGCTTCTTTCACTCTCTTATTACGACGCTCCCTTCCGTGCAAACGAGCGCGATTCTGTCTCTCTCTGTGTATAAATATATATCTTCCTAAGAGAAGAAGAGATTGGTACTAGTATAGACGTGTGTTTTTTATCGATTGATTTTTCTTTGACGGCGCTTACCCTTTTCTTGTGGGGCTGCTGTTTTGATAAATTTTTTCTCGAAGGACGATTTTGGCAAAGGAGTGCATAAAATATCAAGAGGTGGATGAAGCGCTTTGATCATCTCTGCGTAATAAATGCGTTTTATCTTCTGTGCAATGCAGTGTTTTTTATTAAGCGTTAAATAATAAGCGATTCTTTTTCGAGCGTACTTTATTCTCTCTCACGGAACGCTGTTGTTTGTTGTTGTTCACGAGATGCTTCTCACGGCGCCGATTTTCTTGAAGCGCATAATCGCTCGAGCGCAGACGGTTTTTTTGGAAGTGTAGTTACTCCTGCTCTTGTTACCGCTAGTACTGTTACTCTCCTCGTCGTCTTTTTCGTGACCACCAATGGTCATTTCCATCTTCACCGTCGCGAAATTCGGCTCGTCTAAACTGACGATTTCCGAGTGCACCGAACACTTTTCGTTCGGCGCCAACACGTCGGTGGCGGTAAAATCGATAATTTTTTCCAGCATCATCAAAGGCGGCCTCGCTAACACCGCTTTATCCATCAACGCGATGGACCCGTGCCAACTTCCACTGCACGCCATCACCGACGTGATCATCCCGGGCGCGATGATCCCCGGTAACTCCTCGTACGTTTCCGGCAATCCTCTCGCCAACTCGCTCCGTAAAATCTTCCTATCGCTCGTGCGTCTCGTTTCCAACTTCAATTGTCCATTTTTCGAGCAGACGAAACAAGACGCGAATGGGTCGTACGCTTCTTGCAACGACCTTTTCGGTTTCGTCTCGTCGACTTTCGCCGCGCCGACCACCACCGCCGGGTGTAATTCCGAGTTGCACGGATTCAAAGCAACGCTTGGGTGTTGGTTCATCAGCTCTTCCCATTTCTCCTGGAATTTTACCACGTGATTTTGTTCTTTCTCTTCTTCTTGTTGTTGTTTCTCTTTCGTTGGTAGGTTGTTTGAATATTCTCTTCTTCGACTACTACTAAAACGACTGCTAAAACTTCTCCCGCGCCGTTTCGAACAACAAACGGATGCTTTCGTCGATGATGTTGATGCTAATGATGAAGAAGAAGAAGAAGTGAACTCCTTCGCCGCGAATAAAACTCTCCCAAAATGAGAAGAAGAAGAAGAAGAAAAAGAACACGAAGACGAAGACTCGAACGCGCAGCCGAGAACTCGTCTCGCCGCTTCTTTAGCGGCCCGTTGTTGTCGCAGCATATTCGTTTAAAAAATGTATCTAATTTTGTGACCTTTTTATGCCTTTTTTGGGAGATCAAAGCGCTTTTTAAGAGATATTTTTTTGACCAAAGCACCTAATTTGTCTTGCAAATGAATCAAGAAGCCTAGTATTTATCGGTTTTTCGATCGGGCTGTAATTTCGTCCGCGACCAGAAATTGTCTTTTTTAAACTCCGAGCGAAGTTTAATCAGCGCGATTGATGCGCGATTTTAAAGGTCACAAGTATTCGGCGCGTTTCAAAACACAGAGTTGAAAGTAAAAATAGGAATATTTTTTGACTTTCCTCCCTCAAAATTTTATGCGTCTTTTTTCTTTGAATAACGCGCAACATCATCATCATCATCGTTCGGCCATCATTGCTCGAGAAGAAGAAGAAGAAGGAATTTTAAGGTCGTCGAGAAGAAGACGAACGACGACGTCTGCCGCTTCTTTTTCTTTTTTGCCGAGGTCCTCGATATCGAAGAGGAAGTCTTTATCTTTAAGGAGATTTGATGCTGATGATGATGATGATTTCGAGGAGCAAAGGAAAACGAAAACAGTTACCACCCGAGCAGCGAGTTTTGATGATTCTGTCGATGACGATACTCTTTTGATGAAAAACGAGAAGAAGAGAGAAGACGGAGAAAAGGAGGAGGAAAAGAAGACGACGACGTTTGTGACGCCGCAGCGAGTGGAGAGTTGGACGGAACGGAAATCGAGATTCGAAAAGTATACACATCAGTTGGGGGAAGAAAAGAAGGAGAGAAAGAAGAAAAAAATGTGCGAAGTGTGCGAGGGAGAAGCGAAAGTCGCGTGCACGCAATGCTTTGGGTTCGGGTGGGTAAACGAAAACGAGCGATTAGAAATGAGCGAACAGGAGGATTTGAAATCGTGGTTTCCGAGTTGGTGCGGACACTGCAGAGGGAGCGGCGTTATGTGGTGCGCGAGATGTTTCGGGAGCGGCGAGTTTAGACACCCGATTGGATTTCGATTGTTCGGGAAGGAGGAGGAGGAGGAGGAGGAGGAGGAGGAGGAGGAATAGAAACGTAGTTCGTAGCCTTTATTCAATTAGTAATAATAATACAGCGATAAAAAAGCGCGCGCGCGCTTGCTTTTAAGTTTTCCGACGATGCCGGCGGACGCGCTCGCCCAAAGGAACGCGTAAAAAGAATACCGTCACCTCCCGCCCTCCGCGTCTTTCAAAACCTCCAAAATGGTATCCACCACCGCCAGCCTTTCTCGCGCTCTCACCTTCTTCTCGTTTTCCATGCACACGCGTTTGGCAATCTCCTCCATCATCGCCATCCTCTTTCGCCGCTCGTCGTCGTCGTCTTCTGGGGCGTCGTTTTCCTCTACATTTTTAGTCTCTTCTTCTTTTTGTGATGGTGCTGCGTTCACTGCTCTGTCCTCCTGACTTAACATCTCCGCCGCGCTCTGAAACGCTCTCGCGGATATCCCTAACCCTCTCGCCATCTCTTTCCTCGCGTTCATGAACGCATTCTTCGTTTTTTCGTCATCTTTAAAGTCATCATCATCATCATCATCATCATCATCTGCATTTTTTCTCAAACTCTTCCAATCGTCGTCCTCCTTTCCTTCCTTCTTCGTCTTCTTCTTCTCCACCTTCGTTTTTTCCAATAAAAGAGATTCCATCGCGATCGCTCGTATCCTTCTCGAGAAGTTCTCTCGCGCCAGTTGCTCGATCTCTTCCTCGTTCATATTAGCGTTTTAGTATATCCATGTACATCGACTGATGATGATGATGATTTGTGTGCGTCTATCTGCAACGGTTGTTTGGTTGTTTGATGTTTTTTTTTTGAAGTTTTCGTTTTGATTCACTTTTTTCACGAAGGGACGACCCACTTTTTGGATAAAACTTTGTCTTAAAACAACAACAACATATCTCATCCACACAAATTGCAATCGCACATTTAAGCGCGGGCAAAGTAATAAAAACAACACGCACACACACGCATCAACATCAACATGGTGAGGAGGGTCTTTATTCCTCTCTCTTTCGTTTTTTCGCAAATTCTTTTTCCCTCTTTCTTTTTCTTCTTCTTCTTCTTCGGGAGAAGAGATACGATTGGATCGATTGATTTTTGTTTTCCGAAGCGACACGCCTCTCTGACGGGGATAACGACGAAGACGTTTAAGAAGAAGAGGTGGAAACGAGACGACGCATCGCTCTTCTTTTTTTCGACGAGAGAGTGCTACTAAATCGCGCTCCGTTTCTCTTCTTCGTTTAATAAATCTCTTTCTCTCTCTCTCTCTCTCTCTCTCAACTCGGGAAGCGCGTTCGTTGTTTCGCGGGTTGTTTGTTTCGATTGCTTTTTCTCTAACAAGAAAGGGAAAGACCAAAGAGGAAAGAACACTAAAATGAGAGAGGAACATTTTTTTCAATCGGCAAAATACTCACCACATCATGTTCTTACGATTTAACAACAGGCTGATTTTGTGGACAAACAATTCACGAAGGAAGAAGTCGCGTCGAAAGTGCTCGAGCAATACGACGAAGAGCAGACGCGTATTTTTTATACGTACGTGATGGGCGGCGGCGGAAACGATATTCACTTTGGTATTTATCGAGACCCCACGGACGGGGTGAAAGAGTCCGCGAACAGAACGACCGAATGGATGATGACGCAATTGGACATGGCGAAAGAAATCACGAAGGACATGCACGTTTTAGATGTTGGGTCGGGGCACGGCGGCGGGTCGCACGCCATGGCGAAAAAGTTTGGGTGCAAAGTGACTGGGATAAACATCGGTCCCGGGCAAAACGCCATGAACTTGGCCAAAGCGAAGGAGTTGAAGTTGGATCATTTAGTCGATGCGGTCGTTGGGAACATCAACGACCCGTTACCGGAAGAGTGGACCGGTAAGTTTGACGCGATTTGGTCGTGCGAAGTTTTATGCCACGCCGGCGATAAGTTGGCGTTATTTAAAGATTTGTATAGATGCTTGAAACCAGGCGGGGCGTTTGTTTTCTCGGACATTTGCGGCGCGGATGGAGCGGACGAGAAGGCACTGAAAGCATTCACGGACCGAAACGCGACGACGTTTATGGGTCGCCCGAGTCAATACATTCAAGACGTGAAAGATAGCGGCTTCACGTACGTCAACTGGTGGGACGGAAGCAACCATTTGGAGAGATATTTCCGAGACATGGTTAAACAAATCGACGATAATAGAGAAGAGATGAAATCGAAAGGCATCACCGATCAGTATTTGGACAACTGGCACGGAAGCTTAACGGAAAGAGCGGCAATTCAAAACGAAAAAGGTGTCTTTGCGTGGGGCGTGTTTGTCGCGAGAAAGCCCGAGGTGGAAGGGAAGCGTTGGACGTAAACGCGATCGAGCGAGTGCGCGAGATATTAAACGCATTCATTATATAAAATCAGTATTTAATATCATTGAAAAATTAATTTGACCATCCCAAGAATCGTCGTTACCACCTCAGTGCGATGTTGTTCCGTACCTAACTATTCGCTAAAGTAATTGTATAGGGTCTATTATGAATGACAGCGCTTCCGCGCTTCTGGAACAACAACGGGCGGTCGTGCGCTTCCTCTCGGTTTATTTTTGTTCTAAAGTAGATTTTCCTCGTCATCTCTGTTTACATTTCACCCGGCAAGAGCGTATCTTCCAAGATCACGCACGACGCACCTTCAACGCCCATCAAGTGCGACACGCAATTTCTCTCGTTGCTCAACTCTTCCTCGGACTTCTTGATTCTCTCTCTTAACCAATCGTTAATTTTCAACCCTTCGACGATTTCGTAGGACCCGTCACCTTTACTTCTACACGGCATGGAGAAGACTAATCCTTCTTCGATGCCGTACGGGTTACCGTCGGTAATAACCGCGGATGAAAACCAATCGCCTTCTTTCGTCGGCGTTACCAAAGCTTTCATCGCGTCTGCGATGCTCACCGCCGTCGACGCCGCGGAAGATCGACCCCATTTCTTGATCAACAATCCACCTCTCGTTTGAATCGCCGGCGTGAAATCGTTCTCCAACCACGTTTGATCGTCGATCACGTCCGTGCACCTTTCGCCGCCGATTTTAGCGTTCACAAAGTCCGGAACTTGCGTCGTGGAGTGGTTGCCCCAAATCGTCACGTTCGAGACGGTTTCGTAAAACACGCCCGCTTTCAACGCCAATTGACACTTGGCTCTGTTCTCGTCCAATCTGGTCAAAGCGTGGAAATTTCTCCTATCTAAATTCGGCGCGTTCGCCATGCAAATCAGCGCGTTCGTGTTGCACGGGTTACCAACCACCATCACCTTACACGTTTTCTTCGCAACTTCATTCAACGCCTTACCTTGTTCGGCGAAAAGGCCGCCGTTCATCTCCAGCAAATCGCCTCTCTCCATCCCGGGACCTCTCGGTTTCGCGCCAATCAACAACGCCCAATCCGCATCTTCAAACACTTTCTTCGCATCGATGCCAAGATCCACTTCTCTCAGCAACGGAAACAAGCAATCCTCCAATTCCATCGCCACGCCTTCCAATGCCACTTGAGATCTCTCGGAACCGAGCAATCGCAACGCCACCGGTTGGTCCGGGCCGAACACTTCGCCGGAGGCGATTTTGAACAACAGATGGTTCGAAATCATCCCAGCCGCTCCGGAAACCGCAATCTTAATGATCGGTTTCCAGTTTCTCGTCTTTTCGATGTCCTCGTTGGACGCGTCGTACTCTAAGACGAACACTCCCAACGGCGCGTTCGTTTCTTTCCCCGCCGGCGTGTTCCGCGCTTTCTGTCGCTCGCCTCTTTTTACCAATAAATTCGAAGGTGTTGTTTTCGAACACGTTTTTCCCATCATCATCGAACCGTCCTTCTTCGAGGATGCGACCACCGCGTGCGCGCGCGAGCCTACGCGCGAAACTTTAGAAGAGGAGGATTTGGAGACTTTCGTTTGTAATCCTGTTTTTCAAAAAGAAGAGAGAAGAGGTATCGCGTTAAGAAAGAAAGAGAGAAAGAAAGATTTGTAGTTTAGTGTGGACTCCAAAACACCTTCGACGGCTCTCTGATGATAAAAAGTTCATCGGATCCTTTTGAAACGACGTGTAAACGAAGAAGAACCGAAAAGACATCGCTTTCGAAAAGCGGGGTAAAAAAAAGAGAAAAGAAAGATATCCTCGTCCTCACCTAAAAGTCGTCCGTTGAGAGAACAACTCGTCGTCGCCATGGAAGTAAACATCGCGTAGTATTTATTCTTTTTTGTGTGTTTTTTTCTGGCGAGACTCTAGGGCGGCAAAAGGACAAATCTCGAGAGATTTTGGAAAAATTCGTCACTCTGTGCAACTCTTTCTTCCGCGAGAGTTGTTCTCTGCGCACAATACGATGAAGAACACTCGCAACGCGTTGGACGCGCACGTTGAAAAGTTCATCGCCGCGATACACGCGCGCGACGGCGAGGCGTTGGCGAGACTGGCCAGCGTGGATTGTATTTTGAAAGATTGCTTCAATGGAAAACCAACGACGACGACTTCTTTGTCGTTGAACGAAAACGAAGTGAAACAGTGCACGCGACGGTACCAAAATCAACTGCCGAAACCGTTCGACGATGTGTGGGAGAAACTGGTGTTATCGTCGCTGGAGTTAAAACAGAGCTCGTTCGAGAAGTGTTACGATTATCACAACGAAGCGATGGCGGTTTTTATCAAAGATTTCAAAGCGAGAGAAGAACCGGAAGATGTGATTTGGACGATAAAAGCGATGAAGCGAATGACGAGAGATTCTCGATTGTGCGCGGAAAAAGCGGACAATCACTCGAGAAAAGTTGGGAAAAAAGCGACGAGGTTGGAAACGTGCGGGGCGCAACTCATGCAAGCCTATCGATGTTCGTCGCAAACGTCGACGCGGGAGAAGAAGTTGGCGCAGTTGAAAATCGTCAACGAACTGTTCAAGATTTATTTCGAGCTGAACGCGTTGCATTTATGTAAGAATTTAATCAACGCGGTGAATCTGCCGACGTTTCTACCGTTCGAAGAGTCGTTTCCGAGCTCAGAAAAAGTGACGTATCATTTTTACGTGGGAAGATTGGCGGTGTTTGACGACGATTACGAAGGCGCGAGCGAACATTTGAAGTACGCGTTCGAGAGGTGTCCGAGAGGCTCTTCGAAGAATAAAACCGCGTGTTTGAAGTATTTAGTTCCCGTGATGCTGAGTTTAGGTTTCGTGCCGAGTAAAAAGTTGTTCGTGAAATATAAAGACGCTTTGAAACCGTACGAGGAGGTGTGCGAGGCGGTAAAGATGGGGAAGTTGGGGGTGTTGGAACAAGCGTTGGAGAGAAGGAAAGCGAGATTCGTGAGGGAGGGCACGTATTTGATGTTTGAAAAGCTACGCCTTTATTGCTTACGAACGCTGTTCAAGAAAACGAGCGAAATTCAGAAAGAATTCGAGCCCGAGAAAGCGAACCAGGTGAAGTTGGAGATGCTTTCAAGGGCGTGCAAAATAGCCGCGGCGATGAAAAATCAACACGGACATAATAATAATAACAATAACAATAACAATAACAACACGGAATACGATTTAGATGAAATCGAGTGCGGTGTTTCCGAACTCATCCACCGCAAATTCGTCAAAGGGTACGTCTCGCACAAGAATCGGGTGGTTGTTTTGAGTAAAACCGACGCGTTTCCGAAAATCAGCGACGTGGTCAAGTGAGAGTTATTTTGGCAGAGAATAGCAGCGCATATAGTTGTTAAAATCAAATCAACGCGCGTTTGTATTATATTACGGTAGTATTAAAAACGCTTTATTATGTACTACACCCTTTATTAGTATTAGCAAGTGTTCGATCAAG
>Ga0255769_10004064_pt1 | contig 14424 bp, 20 predicted proteins | sample 041ome_9_FD_179637 | JGI IMG/M metagenome (GOLD analysis project Ga0255769, IMG submission 179637) | Coastal salt marsh microbial communities from the Groves Creek Marsh, Skidaway Island, Georgia - 041413US metaG (version 2) | ecosystem: Environmental > Aquatic > Marine > Intertidal zone > Salt... | reverse complement strand
AGCACCATCACATCACGTCGGCCTTCAGCGATGGCGTTGAGCACAGTGACTAACGCTTGCCATCCGTTATCGCTGGCGCTTTTCATTAAGGCATCAAAACGGTGTCGAGGTTTGGGTTCTTGCATGCTGGTCACGACATCGCAAATAAAGGCAGCATGCGCTTGAACAATTTGTTTCGAGGCCTCAAACATGGCTTAGTTGTCAGAGCGGCTACGATAGCGGGGTAAGTTGATGTTGTAGCGAATGGCTATAAGGCGAACGATAAAAATGCTGCTACCCGCGATAACTATTGACCATTCAATCGCGATACCGATAGATAATAAACCCACAAAACCAATCGCCCCTATCCACGCAATGGTGGCGTAGAGCGGGCTGTAAAATACCATGGGTGTCTCGTTACACAGCACATCGCGAAAAATACCGCCGAGCACACCCGTCATCACACCCATAAAGCTAGCTACAATCCACGGCACATCCAGCATCAGCGAAACAGTGGTGCCGGCGATCGCAAAGGTCGCCAGACCGGCAGCATCTGGGACCAAAAACCATTTGCTGGATAAATCGAAGCGCCGCGCCAGAAGAAACATGGCAAATGCGCTACCCAAGCTGGCAAAGAAAAAGGCTTGGTCGCGAATCCAGAAAACCTCGCGATCGAGCAACATGTCACGCAAAGAGCCACCGCCCAAGCCTGTCGCAATCGCAATAATAATCACGCCAAACAGGTCGAATTGTTTGGCGCCTGTTTTCAGTACCGCAGAGGCTGAAGAAACCACTACCGCAAGCAGCGTGACCCAGTAGAGCGCATTAAGCAGGTCGGGAGAAGGATTTAAGGTCATCGTTCAGTGACGCAGGCGTTGCGTCACACCTGCATCATTAGTCATTAACGATACGCTTGGTACTGACGGTAAGTCAGTTCATTACTCAAGCTTTTGCGATAGTGCATCACAGCACTCTGACCTGATGCTGCGACATCGCTCACTGCCCAACCTTGACGGAACTTCTGCAAACGGAAGTCGATACGTGGTGGATAGTAATTGCCTGGTTGCAGGATATACATCGAAACAATCGCTTCATCGCCTTCGCGGTTGTAACGAGGGCGCATGAATTTCACACCTTGGCCACGATAAGAGGTTAACTTAAGTGTTAATTCGGTCAAGAACCAACGCTTGATCTCTTCTGCCATCTCACCACGTTGCAGTGGGGTGATCTGATAGTAGTAAGCGCCACCCGCCAAACGTGCCATCTCATCAAAATTAAAGAAGTTCGCTACATTGTTATCAAGATAGTCCGCAATCTCGGCTGACTGTGGTCGCTGTCCCATAAAGGCGAGCAGCTTATAAACACCGCGCTCTAGCTGCGCAGGTGGCGACATGTCGAGCTGAGGTTGTTGCGCAAGGGCACTGATTGCCCAGAAGGCACTCACTAGAAGAACCGCGAATCGTTTTAACATGTCATTTCCTCGTGATAGTTAATACAGCGACATTAGCAAAGATGCTGCTGGATGTCGTCGAGAATACGTTGTGGATCGGTGTAATGAATTTTTAGTGAATGCGCTTGGTTTTGTGCATCCACGATAATTAAGCTCGGGAAACTGTCACCGCCAATAGACCGCGCGAAAGCAATTTCGTCGAGTAAGGTTTGATGTGTTTTAGGATCGAGCAGGTGTTGCTCAAATACCGAGGCGTCTAAACCTAACTCATTTGCCAAGGTGAGATGCGTGTCGGTATCCGAAGGATTCATGGCACGCAGGTAGTAGGCTTTTTGAAGTGCAAGGATATACGAGAGTTCACTGTCTGCTGAGGTGTTGCGCGCAGCGATTACAGCGCGACATGCCGGGTAAGTGCTACGGCGAGGTGCGCACTTATTCCAAAAGTCGAAATTAAACTCTGTGCCTGGGATACGCTCCTGAATGGTGCGCCAAGCCTTTTGTACGTAGCCTTTGGTTTCATCGGTCATGGACTCATCCGAATCTGGTGCCAGGCCGCCTAGCAAAGAGATCCATTCAATACCGTCAGGTAAATTCTCGCGAACAATCTGCCGCGTTGGCGAAAATCCCCAGCACCATGAGCACATAGGATCGTGTACGTAATAAAGTTTCATAGCACTAATGTAACAGGCATAAAAAAACCCGCCAATCTTTCGATGAGCGGGTTTTTGGCATTAAAGCGAAAGCTTACTTAACAGTGTCTTTCAATGCTTTAAGAGCAACACATTTAACAGCGGTGCTTGCCTTTTTAGCTGGGATCTTGATTTCTTCGCCAGTTGCTGGGTTACGACCCATGCGCGCCTTACGAGCAGGCTTAACTACGCGACGAACTTTAACGCCAGTCTCAGGAATAGTGAACTCGCCGGAGCCACGCTTCATGATGTTAGCGGTAACTAAGTTACCGAGACCAGTCATTACTGCTGCTACGTCTTTCTTTGTAAGACCAGTGGTCTCAGCCAAAGATGCGATGATTTGGGTTTTGGTCATCTTGGTAGCGATGGCCTTTACTGCTGGTGCCGCTTTTACTGCTGCTTTTTTAGCTGTCTTTTTCTTAGCGACTTTTTTCTTCGCAACTTTTTTTGCTGCCATGAAATGCTCCTAACTTTTGTTTGGTGGATGAAAAGCAAGGCGAACATAGCACACTAAAATGAATTAACAATAGTTTTATTTTTCATTTTTGCTGTTATTTATTGCCGAAAATATTTTCGATGAGATTGAGCCCATCTATAACTGAATTTTTGTCACACAAATTTGCAAGGCACCGTTAAGATTCGAATATGAAATTTTGCTGTTTTGGAGTAGTAAATGGCACGCATATTAACTGTCGGTGTATTAACAGAAGACATCGTTAACACGGTAAAAACCTACCCCGATGAAGATTCAAAGGTACGTACGACTGATCATCATCGTCGTGTTGGTGGCAATGCAGCGAATACAGCAATGAAGCTTGCGTGGCTTAAAAATGAAAGTTTTTGGCTAGGAAATTTGCCAGACCATACAAGCTGGGTAAGACAGCAACTTGATCATTGGGGCGTGGATTACGGTTTGGCTCAAGAACTAAAACAAGGCCATTTGCCGACTTCATTTATCACCTTGTCGGAAGAAACCGGATCACGCACGATCGTGCATCATCGTGATATGCCTGAATACGATGCTGAGCATTTTCTAAAATTAGATATCCGTGCATTCGATTGGCTACATTTTGAAGCGCGTGAATTAGTAGAAATACCGCAGATGATGTCCAAAGCACGCGGCATGTGCGGCATACCCGTGTCATTGGAGATAGAGAAGCCACATGCCGGGGTTGAAGCCATGTTTGAGTATGCCGATGTGATCTTTTTCTCCAAAGAATATGCGCAATCACGTGGGTTTTCGAATGCCAACGACTTTCTTAAAGCGGTCGAGTTTCACGGCATTGCGACCTGTGCTTGGGGCGCTCTAGGTGCTTGGGCAAAGAACGATTTTGGCCAAATGTTTTACGCGCCAGCTAAGGAGAATGTCCATGTTGTAGACAGCGTGGGCGCGGGAGATGTGTTTAACGCTGGTATGGTTGATGGCATCTGTCGCGGTATGGATGTGGAATCAGCCCTGCAACATGCGGTGCAGTTAGCGGGTGATTCGGTTGAGCATGAAGGAGTAGTTTGGTGAGTGAGTGGATGGTCATCGATGCGATGCGCGATGCCGCGGATCCTTCAGCGAAAGGCTACAAACTTGATGATCTTGTGACCTCAGGTGCCGCATTCTTTGTGGTGAAAAAAGATAGCCAGCTTCACGCCTATGTGAATCAGTGTCCTCATGTGGGTGCCCCCTTAGAGTGGATCCCAGATCAATTTCTCGATGCCGATGCGCAGTTCATCCAGTGTGCCGTGCATGGTGCCGCCTTTGTGATTGATGATGGCGCCTGTGCCGGTGGTCCGTGCAATGGTGTTGGTCTTACCGCGCTGCCACTGCTGCAAGAAGGCGATCATGTAAAAGTCGACGTCACTACGGTTCGTGAGCTTTTATCCCCTCCGGCGATCTAATGCTTAGCGCCGTTCTGCTTATTCCTCTTTTCATACTCGCATTGCGCTGGGCGAACTGGTCGCGCATGCGTGAGCAACGGCTGATCAATGTGTTTTTGTTCAGCGTGCTGGTTGTTTTGCTCTTTTGGTCACTGCGTATCCCGGTGATGGATGGCGTTAGCTGGCATGTCTCAGGTATCACCTTTTTGACCCTTATGTGGGGATGGTCCTTTGCATTACTTGGCGGTAGTTTGGCGGTGATTGTGCAAACACTTGCCTTGCAAGAACCGCTGATCAATGTCCCCAGTATGATTTTGCTGCATGTAGTGTTACCAGCAACACTAACGCAAGTGGTGTTGGGCTTAACCCGTGCGTATCTTCCAAAGCACTTTTTTATTTACACCTTTGTGAATGCCTTTTTCTGCGGGGCGCTTGTCGCCCTAGCGGTAGCCTTTGGCGGTGCTTTAAATCTGTTCTTATCGGATATGGCCAGCTGGAAAATACTCTCTGAGCAATACCTCATTTATGTACCGCTAATGTTATTCCCGGAGGCGTTTTATAACGGCATCGTGATGACCGTACTGATCAGCCTGCGCCCACAATGGGTTTGGTCCTTCAAAGACGAAGAATATTTACAAGGGCGTTAAGTTGGCTTGATCCTACTCGTTAAAGGCGTAAGCTAAGGTCAAAACGAGGGGGCAACATGACGGAATCGCTTGATCCAATCATCTTAAATATTATCTACGCCTGTATGGGCGGCTTTCTGACGCTATTGTTTATGTGGCTAGGCTGCAAACTCTTTGGTCACATTGTGAGCTTCAGCATCCCAGAACAACTGAAAAATGGTAACCAAGCCGTTGGTCAAATGATCATGGGTATTTATATCGGTATTGGTGTCGCTATGGGCTTGGTGATTGGCTTAGGCTTGAATTGATCAAAGCGTATGCGCAAGTCACTACTCATCATTTTGCTGTGCATGTCATCGGTTGTGTTGGCCTTTGGCGATCGCTCAGTACGCGATGACCGATGGACGGATAAATACGATCATCTTTTTCGTAAATACACCAAACATTACTTTGGTCCGCATATCGACTGGCATTGGTTTAAAGCCCAAGCGATTGTTGAATCGAGTCTGAAACATAAAGCTAAAAGTAACAAAGGGGCGATTGGTCTGATGCAGATTTTGCCGTCGACCTACGACGAGATCCGTGATGACCTACCTTATCTTGCCGATATCACACAGCCTCGTTGGAATATTGCAGCAGGCATCTTTTATGATCGTAAGCTCTATCGGCGTTGGAAAGATAAAGGCGAGTTTCAAACACAGGATTTACCCGCATTAACTTTTGGTAGCTATAACGCGGGCTTTGGTCGGATGCTACGAGCGATCAGTCGTGCGAAACGCAAGCACGACAATGTGGCGCGTTGGGAACAAGTTGAGCCGTTTGCGCCAAAGCAAACCCGAGATTATGTGCAGCGCATCCATCAATTAATGGCGGATGCCAAGACGATAAAACGTTAGTTACCGAGCCTGCTGCGGTGGCGGTAAGCGCTGTGGTGGAAAAGGTGCCATTGGTCTTGGTTGAGGTGCCCAGCGTTGTGTTTGAACGTGTGGCGCCTGAGGGAACATTGGGCGAGCATATTGTGGCCATACGTATTGATGATGTTGTGGTGCAACTTGCTGTGATACGGCTTTTTCTGCAGCGACTTCAGCAGGTTTTTCCTCAGGTGTTTCAGTCTGAGTAACAACTGGTTCAGTCTGTTCACTCAGTGAAGGCTTTTCTTTTGCGACTGCGGCTTTCGCAGCCAGTTGCGCCTTAGCCTCTTCGATCACGGCGCGTTGAATCGTGATCATCGCTTCCATCTTCAAAATTTCTTCTTGAGACGTAGCACTTGCCCAGGGTGGGCGTTCAGGTAAGGCGTAACCTAATTCGACAGCACGCTGCTTGAGCTGCTCGTAAGCGTTATTCCGATAGGCCTCGCGTGCTTCACCCGTGAGTGACTGCATCTTCTCGGTATGTGCTTTGACTTCTATCTCGGTCATTAATAAAGGCGCGCCATTAGCAATTGCCATGGAGCTCATTGCGTAAAAGCCCAAAGCTAATAACGACCTCATGACTTACAGACCTTCACGCAGTCAGCAATACGCTTGGCATTAACGCGAGCAGCATCGGTGGTCTCCGCTCGATTCAATGCAACACCCATGCGGCGACGTTCAAAGGCAACAGGTTTGCCAAACAGTCGTACCTCGCTGTTCGGTTCAGCTAGTGCAGATTCCAAGCTATTAAAGCAAACACCTTCTGCCTCAACGCCACCGTAGATCACCGCACTCGCCGCTGCAGCGGTATTCATCGATGCATCAACGGGTAAACCTAAGATAGCGCGCGCATGCAGGGCGAATTCGCTTTGCCATTGGCTTGCCATGGTCACCATGCCGGTGTCATGCGGCCGTGGGCTCACCTCACTGAAGTAAACCTCATCGCCTTTGATAAACAGTTCAACACCAAACAAGCCACGACCACCTAAGTCATCGGTGATCTTTTTTGCAACATCGCGTGCTTTCTCTAACGCGATGGGTGACATTGCTTGTGGTTGCCAACTTTCAACATAGTCACCTTTCTCTTGGCGATGACCAATAGGCTCACAGAAGGTGGTTTCCATCTCACCTTGAGTATTAATCGAACGCACAGTCAGTTGCGTGATCTCGTAATCAAAATCAACAAAGCCCTCGACGATAACGCGAGCACCTTTTACGCGACCGGCTGACATGGCGTAATCCCAACAACCTTGTAGTTCATCTGCTGTTGTCGCAGTCGATTGTCCTTTGCCTGATGATGACATCACTGGTTTGATAATCACCGGATAACCAATCTTCTCAGCCGCCGCTAAACACTCTTCTAAGCTATCGGCAAACGCATAAGGTGACGTTGGCAGACCTAAGGTCTCGGCGGCTAAACGACGAATACCTTCGCGATTCATGGTCAGCTGTGTTGCGCGTGCGGTAGGAATCACCGTCGCGACACCATCTTGTTCAATCGCGGCTAACTCATCGGTAGCAATCGCTTCGATCTCTGGCACGATCAGATCCGGCTTCTCAGCATCAACTAAGGCGCGCAAGGCTGCACGATCAGTCATATCAATCACATGCGCTCGATGCGCGACTTGATGTCCTGGGGCATTGGCATAACGATCGACCGCAATTACCTCAACGCCATACCGTTGCAGCTCAATAATCACCTCTTTACCCAGCTCGCCAGAGCCGAGCAACATCACTTTCGTGGCAGAAGCACTAAGGGGCGTACCAATCGTCATCACTATTCCTGATCGTTTGTAAGGTCGCCTAGCGTATCAAATAAGCGCGATTTCATGCGCACACAGCCAAGCGGGTAAACTAGAGAAAATTTTGGAGCACCTTATGACCACACATCCACTTGATGCCGTTATCGAGATTATCGAACAAGGCCCGCATTCTGCGCCGGCACTGACGTTGTATGCGCTTATTAGCACCCTAGAATTCAAAAGTCAGGGCTATCTGTTCAAGCTCGATAAGCTCAAAGACTTAAACGCAGAACAACGTCAGATCGCCTACGCGCTGATGGAGATGATGGTAGATGAGCAAATTGGTAGTGAGCAGTGGGAAGCGGCCAAAGCCAAAATGGATAGCTTAGTTCGCGGTGGGTAGGCTCGCTTTATCAAATGCGACAGCACCTTGAGCCAATGAAAAGCGAGAAGGCTGAATGTACTCAATCACCTCGTATGCTTCTTGATCGATCAAAATCGATAGCCCTTTCTCAGGATAGAACCAACTCACCGCATGCTCGCTTTCTTGCAGCATCATCGAAGGCTCACCAAAGCGCTTCAAAAAGAACGCATGATCTAGGCTGCGCGTGCCGGGGATATAACTTAGGTTGAGTAATTTCTGTTGAGCAAGCCATTCGCGATCGTAATTGCGTAGCGCAAATTTCCAATCACCTGTCGGTGAGCCTTCTCTCTCTGGATTAAGAGTCATCAGTTCGTTGAGCTTGTTTTGAGGTACGTCCAAACGCGACACAATCTTTGCTTTAATCGGCCCGAGCATCACAGAACCAAAATAGAGTTCAAGATCGAGCGTGCCATCTTGATGCTGGAACAAGGCCGCATCTTCAATGTGGCCAAATTTTTTCACCGCATCAGTTACGGTGCTTGTGCCTAATGCCAGATCAAACACGCCCAAGGTGCCATCTGTGTTCAGTGTGATCATCCACGGCAGATCGTTACGATGTTGGTTGGCGTTATTGGGTTCTTGTAACAAAAGCGAACCGCCTAATACGACGGCAATGATCAGCAATAAGATCAGCGGTATTTTCATGCGTCGATATCGCGGTCTGCAATGCCCAGTAAGTAGAGTAGGGCATCTAAACCTAAGGTGGATACGCTATGTTTCGCTTTCTCTTGCACCAATGGCTTGGCATGAAACGCCACGCCCAAGCCAGCAATGCTCAACATGGGTAGATCATTCGCCCCATCACCTACGGCAACAGTTTGTGCCATATGAAAGCCAGCTTCTTCAGCCATCATCTTTAAGCGACGCGCTTTCTCATCACCATTGATGATTTGACCTTTCACTTCACCGGTCATCTTGCCGTCGACAATCTCGAGCTTGTTGGCTGAGATGCAATCAATGCCCCAGCGTGCTTTCAGGTGCTCGGCAAAATACTCAAAGCCGCCCGAAAGAATGCCCACCTTGTAACCAAGGCCTTTTAGGGTTTTCATCAAACGGTCAGCACCTTCCATGATCGGAAGATTCTCCGCGATGTTTTTTAGCACGGTTTCATCCAGCCCCTTTAAGGTGCCAAGACGGGTGCGGAAACTTTCATCAAACGGAATTTCGCCGCGCATTGCCGCTGCCGTGATCGCAGCCACCTCATCAACGGTGCCTGCAGCACGTGCCAGCTCATCGATCACTTCGCATTTAATCAGCGTCGAGTCCATATCAAACACCACTAAGCGGCGATGACGACGATAGATATCATCCTCTTGAATCGCGATATCAATATCTGAGGCTTGGCTGATCGCCAAAACATCTTTACGCACAGCAGTAATATCTTCGACCGCCCCCACCAGTGCTAACTCCACACAGGCGCGCTCGGCATTAACCGATAAGTTTTCAGACAAGCGGCGAATACGTTCAAGGCGCAAGCCATGCTGCAGCGCTACGCTGATTACTTGCTGAATATTGTCAGGTGACAGGGTGCGACCTAACAGCGTGGCGATAAAACGCGGCGCAGTTTCATCAGCTTGCAGATGCGCAAAGTCATCCGGTGAGAGCTCTTGCAAATCGATTTGCGCATCACTCAAGCCCGTTTGAGCATCAAGGTGTTGCTTCACGCCCTTAAGATCGTGATCCGATGCGGTATCAATCACTAGGCTGGCAAAGCCTGTGAAGTGCCCCTCGTGCTGCTGTACATCCACGATGCGTGCATCGAGTGTCTTTAAAGCATCAAGTAAATGCTGCAGGTGTTCAGCAGAACGATCACTGAGTAGCGATACAGAGAGTAAGTGGCTCATCAGTCTTCATTCCCGTGATACAGGTCCGGCACTAAGGTCGGTGGCATCTGGAGGTGAAAGCCTTTATCCGCAAGATTCGCTTTTACTTTCTCAACGTCTTCACGCGCCAGTTTCCGCTCAGGGGTGAGCGCCAGTTCCATGATCTGCGCTGGGGTGCCAAAACGCTTGAGTAGCTCTTCTGGCACGACATCAAAATCATCTTCTTTGGCGAGATACAGGTACATCTCGTCTTTTTTCGGGCTGCGGTAGATCCAGCAATTCATGGCACATAGTTTAGCTAAGTAACAATACGTGCAGTTTACCCGATGTGTGTTGATGCCGCTTATAACCTCGATTGAATCAAGGCCGCTAATTCACCATTGGTGAGCTGAACCGGGTTGGTCTTCATACTGTTACCGCGAGCATTCTTCACGACGCGATCAATATCCTTTTCGGTCATGCCATAAGTAGACAGGCGGGGTAGCTGCAGCTTCTCTTGCCAATCTTCTAGCACTTCGATCAGTGTGTCTTGTGCTTCTTCTGCACTCGAGACATAACGATTACTCAGCAGCACGCCAGCTTCGGCATATTTCACCAAGGCCGGGTTTTGATTATCACGGCGACGCATGATTTCGATGTTGGCTTTGGTTGCCGCAGCCAGGAGGGTGCCGCAGACCTCGCCATGTGGCGCAGGGAAGAAGGCGCCAAGTGGTGCAGCCAAGCCATGCACCGAGCCTAAACCGGCTTGCGCGAGCGTGATACCGGAGATCATCGAGGCATAAGCCATCTTGGCACGCCCCTCGCCAGCATTCTCATCGTTGTTATACGCCGGCCAAAAACCATCACGAAAAATCGCCATCGCATGACTTGATAAGGCATCGGTAAACGGACTGGCGCCTAGCGATACCCACGATTCGAGTAGCTGAGTAAAGGCATCCATACCATTCGCCGCTAGCTGCGCTTGAGAGCAGGTGTCGAGCAGGTCGGGATCGATCAAAGCAACTTGTGCGACAAGCTGTTCATCGCGGAATGATTTCTTATAGCCGGCTTCGCCGCGGGATGAGAGCACTGCATTTTTTGTGGCCTCACTGCCGGTACCGGCCGTGGTAGGTACCGCAATCCAGGGAAGCGCTGGGCCTTGATAGGTTAACCCTTTGCCCACGCCTTCAAGGTAGTCAAGCACCGAGTCGCCTGAAGGCAATAAGCCCGCAATCGCTTTGGCGGCATCAAGCACACTGCCACCCCCAATCGCCGCGATCACACCAATCTGATGGTCGCGATGTTCCTTCACCAGCGCATCGATTTGTTCGGGAGAAGGTTCATCGCTAATGCGTACATGATGCCAAGTGCGACCGGCAGCATTTAGCGTTTGAGTGAGATGCTGCCAACGAGGTGAGTCGGTAAAAGCCGCTTTGCCAGTGACTAAAAGAATATTGCCAGTGTAGGGCAGTAGTAGAGAAGGCAGCTTGTCGATTGCGCCAGTAGCAAAATGTACCGCAGGTAAGCGGGCGATCTGAAAATCTTGATTAAACACAGCAGAAGTCCGGGTTATTTTTTACATCATGCCAGAAGCAAAAAGGTTTGCCGAATTACTCACCACTCTCAGCCGACTGAAATGAATAGTTAACTGTTGCAAGCCCCAATGAAACTGCTGGCCCGATCAAGATGGCAAATAAAAGAGTGCCAATGCCCATGGTCCCTCCAAGTAGCCACCCTGTGATAACGACAATGAGCTCAATGATCGTTCTAACCCATGCCATAGGCAGTTCAGAGATACGTTGTAGTCCGGTCATTAAACCATCTCGAGGACCGGCACCTAGATGCGCTATTAAATAAATACCGCTTCCAAACCCTACAACAAAGATCCCAAGTATGCTTTGCAGTAATTGAAATTCAAAAGTGGTTGGTTTTGGCAACAAAGGCAATGAAAGTTCAATGCTAGTGGCAATAATAATGGCATTTAACAAGGTCCCGATGCCTGGCACTTGTTTAAGTGGTAGCCATAAAAAAAGAACTGCGATACTGATATAAAAGGTCGACCATCCAATGCTTTGTGATGTGGATAGGCTGACGCCTTGTGCGAGTACCGTCCATGGACTTACGCCAAGATGGCCATTAATCAGCAGCGCTTCTCCAACACCAAAAATCACCAAACCCATACAAAGAAAGACTAGCGTTAGAGGATGAGGCGTAAAGTTTAGTGGATGGTGTGAGCTCCAGCTGACTGTAGGTATTTTTTTTATAAGAAGAATGTTTTTCATTTACAGTAAGGCGCTAACCACAAGCAAGAAACTTCTTCATTAAAATGCATATCTCTCAACTTTGGCAATATCCTGTTAAATCCTGTCGCGGCTTACAACAACCAATGCTGCCTTTGGTGGCGGGCGGTTTGTTTGGTGATCGTCGCTGGATGATTGTTGGCAATCAGTATCAATTTCTCACCCAACGTCAGCTGCCCAAGATGGTGAAGATTTTTGCTGTACTCGAAGAGGGTGAGCTGCGACTCCGTTTCGATGACCAAAAACTTAGCGTGCCAGCACCCTCAGCCGACAAGCTGATCGATGTCACCGTGTGGGAGGATCAATGCCAAGCGATGAGTGTTGAGGCATCGATTGATGCGGTGTTAAGTGAGTGGTTAGAGCACCCGGTGCATCTGGTGTATATGCCAGAAACCGCATTGCGTCAGGTGGATAAAACCTATGCGCAAGAAGGTGACCAAGTGAGCTTTGCCGATGGCTTTCCATTGTTATTGATCAGTGAAGCCTCGCTTGAAGATTTGAATAGTAAGCTTGAGTCACCGGTTGAGATGGAGCGTTTTCGCCCGAACATCGTGGTTGCTGATTGTGAGCCGTATGCTGAGGATAGTTGGAAGACGATTCGTATAGGCGGCATTTTGTTTGATCTAGTGAAACCTTGTTCGCGTTGCGTTATCCCCAGTGTGAATTTATACAGCGCAGAAAAAGAACAGAAGGTGCTCGAAGGTTTGGCCAAGCACAGAAAGCGCGACAACAAAGTGTTCTTTGGCCAGAACGTGATCCAACGTAATTCGGGTATCCTCTACCTGAATGACACAGTTGAGGTAGTCGCATGAGCCAAGAAGTGATGCAAGCAATGCAGCATTGGATTAACCAGATCGTGATGGGCGAGGGCTTATGTCCGTTTGCGCGCACCTCGATTTTGAATAACCACTTTGCCATGCAAATGAGCCAAGCCGATTCATTCGAAAGCGCGTATCAAGATTTCTTAGGTGGTTTGCAGCACTTTGCTTCAGATCACGGTGAGCATCTCGAGAGTGCAGCACTGGTTGTGCCATATGCTCTGGGTGATTTTGATGAGTACCTTGAGTGCTTAGGTGCATGTGAGCAGGCGATTGAAGATTCGGGCCTATCCGGCGAAGTTCAATTGGCAAGCTTTCATCCGCAGTATGTGTTTGATGGTAATGAAGTAGACGATCATGCTAACTGGACCAATCGCGCGCCTTACCCGGTATTCCATTATCTACGTGAAGGTCCGATGGCGGCTGCGCTAAAACGCTTCCCAAAGCCTGAGATGATTCCCGAGCGCAACATGGCGCACTTCCGTGGCAAGTCGAAAGAGGAGATTCAAAAGCTGTTCAGCTTTTCATCGACGTACTAAACCGATTTATTGGCATTCGCAATGATCTAAGTGTCAGATTGCATGACACAATGCGCGCTCATTGCTGCTGGAGCTGGGTGTGGACTTTTCAACGACTGAATGGATTTTGATCATCGCTATTTTTGTGTGGTCAGGTTTTGTTCGCACAGCAATCGGTTTTGGTGGCGCGGCACTCAGCATGCCCTTGCTACTGTTAATTCGTGATGATCCCTTGCTCTTCTTGCCAATCGTTGCGTGGCACTTGTTGATCTTTTCATCCACCACTGCAGTCGGTCGTCTTAAGCATATCGATTGGGGCTTTGTAAAACGCTCGATGGGTTGGATGCTGCTACCCAAGTTACTCGGCGTGATTGGCTTGATCAGTTTGCCCGCACGTTGGATGGCGATTTTTGTCTTTGCGATCACGGCCTTCTATGCCATTGCTTGGATACTCAAACGCGATTTCCGCGGCGATTCAAAATGGTGGGATCGCGGACTGTTGGTGATCGGCGGCTATGTCAGTGGTGCCTCATTGGTTGGTGCGCCGTTAATTGCGGCGGTGGCCATCAAAGAAGTGGTGTTAACCGCTTATCGCGATACCTTGTTTGTGATTTGGTTCTTGCTCGTGCTGATTAAGATGGCGGCCTTTGTCATCTTTGATGTCGATCTACAATTTGAGTGGGCGCTTTATTTGATCCTGCCCGCAGCGATTGGCCATTTTGTCGGCTTACGTTTCCACAAACATCTGATTGGGCATAACGCAGCGGAAGTGAAGCGTTATCTGGGTATCGGTTTGTTGGTCGTTTCAGCTTTCGGTTTATGGCAGTTGTTAGCCACAGCGCACTAAAGCAGGGTTTGAATTAAAAAGCCCGCAAGCGCGCTTGCGCCAATTACCCTCATAACACTTTGGCTAAAGCGAGATAGCGCTAAGAAAGCGATCAGTGCAATCACAATCGCTGTGAAATCTAAGCTGTCAGCAAAGGGGGTCACTTCAGTGCCTTGTGGCCAAAACACATGCCATGCAAAGAAGGTCGCAAGGTTCACAATGACACCTACAACAGCTGCTGTGATCGCGGTGAGCGGTGCCGAGAGTTTCACATCGTTACGCGACTGCTCGACTAAAGGCGCGCCAATTAAGATAAAGATAAATGACGGCAAAAAGGTAAACAGGGTTGCAACGCTCGCACCAGCGGCACCGGCTAGGAGCTGCGTTTCAGGTCCAAACAGCTCTTTCGTCCAACCACCAACAAAACCAATAAAGGCAACGATCATGATCAGTGGGCCAGGTGTGGTTTC
>Ga0255769_10004032_pt1 | contig 14510 bp, 7 predicted proteins | sample 041ome_9_FD_179637 | JGI IMG/M metagenome (GOLD analysis project Ga0255769, IMG submission 179637) | Coastal salt marsh microbial communities from the Groves Creek Marsh, Skidaway Island, Georgia - 041413US metaG (version 2) | ecosystem: Environmental > Aquatic > Marine > Intertidal zone > Salt... | reverse complement strand
TGAATTAGATAATATTGAAAAATTAAAAAAAGATGTTGTGTATGGAGAAACCAATGATCTTAAAAATATAGCATTAAATGATTTAAATAATATTTTAAATTCAGAGAAGTTTCAAAATTTATTTGGTCCAGACTCAGAAAAAATTAAAAAAGGTTCTTTTGCCGATATAGAATTTTATAAAGCAAAAAGAGAAATAGACGTTAATCCAGAACAAGGTTTAGAAAATGCTAAAGCTAATAAATTAATTAATCTAGATAATTATGAAAAACTAAAAGCTTATGCAGGAAAAAACAGACAAACTATAAATGAAACTGCTAAAGAAACTTTAAAAGTTATGGAAGACCAATTGAAAGATTATAGTATTCCAGATGTAAGTGTCTTAGAAAATATTATAGATAATGCAGCAGCAACTGGAGATAACTCTGTTTTAGATAGAGCAAACAAAGTTTTATTAAAAGGACAAGTGTTGTCTGAATTAAAGACAATGAACTACCAAGAATTATCACAAGCTAACTCTGCAGCAATAACAGTTAAAGAAGGTGCTGACCCAGATGTTGCAATGAAATCTGAAATTATTAGAGATTTTTATAATGAAATATCTAGCAGTTTAATTAATGACCCAATTACTACCGCTAAAAATATTGGTGTATTTAATAATATTAGTACCTTACCAATTAGTGATTTATTAAACAATCCTGCACAATCGGATACAGTTGCTAATGCTATTAGTCAAAGAATTATCCAGGCTAAATCTATTTCAGCATTTTATGGTGTTCAAGCTAAATATTTTAGTGAAGATGAAAAATCACAACTTACTGATTTTTTTGAAAACAACAGAAATAAAGATCAGTTAGTTAGAGTATTATCAACAATTAATAAAACATTTGGTAAAGATGCTGGACGTGTATTTTCAGAAATAGCACCTAAAAATAAATTCTTTGCTTATATTGGTGGATTGGTTAATCAAACAGGTGAGTATGGAGAAGGATTTAAAAAAGCTATTAATGGTTATGATATTGTAAAAAATAAATTAATAGACCCAGGTATTAAAAAATCTGAAAGCACCTACAAAGCAACTGTTGCAAAATACAGAGAAGCTTATCCCAATAATCCAGAAACTTACAATGCAATTATTGAGGCTGCTGAATATATTTATGCTTATGAGATGTATGCAAAAGGAGAAACGGATGTAACTTTTAAAAAAGATATTTTTGAAAAAGCAATTAATTTAGCTGCAGGTCAAATTAATAATTATGGTGGATTAGATAAATATAATGGTACTTTTATTTCTATTCCTTCATTTGTAAAACAAGGACAATTTTCAAGTATTGTAGAAAGATTAAGACAAGACCCAGAACTATTTAAACAAGCTATTGGTAATCAAGAAGGTATTGGAACATCTACAAGAGACGGTTCTATAAGAGCAATTGATATATTTAAGAATAATGAAAATCCAGAATTTGTTGCAGTAGGTAATGGTCGATATATGATTTCTTTAACTGACCATCCATTTAAAGGTAAGCCTAGATATGTAATGACTAAAAATTTTGATTTATTTAAAGGCACTCAACAACCATTAATCCTAGATTTAAATTTAATAAAATCTAAAATACAGGAGTAATCTATGTCTTTTTTTTTAGATGAAGACAAAGCAACTAGAGTTAGTCCAGATGAATACGCAACTGGTAATAAAACTAACTATAATGAAAACCTTGCTGCTGCCTGGAACTATGTAAAGAAAACTCAACTATCTACTTCTGAACAATGGAACCTTATGAATAAATATGGTGAAGTAGTAGATATGGCGCACACTTTAGGTCATACAGATTTAACAAACCCTATGATTGGTGAAGGACAATCTTTTGATGAAACTAATTTAGACATTTATACATCTGAAGATGTAGACCCTTTAGAAAATAGAATACAATTGTTCCATGAACGATTAAATAAAAAAATAGAAGAAGATGTTAATTTAAGAAAACTTTTAAAAGATAAAGGTTTAGATAGTCAAGAAGCTTTACAAAAACAAATAGGATTTGAAGCACAACAATCTTTTGAAAATTTACAAGATATAAAAAGTCGAGCAAGTGGTTATGGTAAATTTGGTTCATTTGTTGGACAAGCAGGAGTAGTTGCTGACCCATTTATCGTTGGTACTTTACCTATTGGTTTTGCTTATCAAGTTCCTAAAACATTTTTAGCAGCTGCTGGACGTATTGCGATGATTGAAAGTGTATTAGCAGCTACAGCAGAAACTGCAATTCAATATGGTTATGTTGGTGAGTATAGAAAACAACTTGGTTTTGAAGACCCAGATATAGAAATATTTGGTTTAACTCTTTCACCCGAACAACAAAAAATAGCCGCTGCAACTTTAGGAGCTGCAATTGGTGGTCCTGCATTACTTGGTTTATTTAAAGGATTAGGTAAAGGATTTGATTTAACTGGTGATGGTTTAAAAATTATTAGAGATAAACTAGATGAAATTCCAACTCACAGATTAAAAAGAATGTATAACGAAGTAGTTAAAAAAAATCCAAAATTAAAATCAGAGCCTGCAGAAGTTGCAACTAAAACTGCACTAGCCGATGATGATAACCCTTTTCTTGATACACCAGCAAGCAATAAAGAATTTGATGAACGTATAGATGAGATGGCAGATGTAGTCTTTGCTGATAAAAAACCAAACAAAATCCTTGAACAACCAACAGCAGAAGTAGATTTAAAACTTTTAGATGATTATAAAAGTACCGTAAGAACTTTAGACCCAGACGAAATTGAATTTAGACCTGGTGAATTTCAATATAAAATGGATGGTGATGTATTTGGTGTAAGTGAAAAATTAAAAGCAGTAGAAGCTTGGGACCAACCTTCAGCAGGTACATTGTTAATTTATGAATTTGCAGATGGTACAAAAGCAGTAGTTGATGGACACCAAAGATTAGGACTTGCAAAAAGATTAAAAGCTAGAGGACAAGATGTTAAAATTATAGCTCATGTATTTAAAGAGGTAGATAATATACCTAAAGAAATGATGTTGGTTAAAGGTATGTTAGTTAATTTAAGAAATAATACTGGTTCAGCATTAGATGCAGCAAGAGTATTAAGAACTACAGGTAAATTAGATTGGGATAAAATTAAAAAAACTTTACCTTTAAAACAAAAATTAATTAGAAATGCAGATGGTTTATCTAAATTATCAGATGATGCTTGGGGTTTATTTTTAAGTAAAAGAATAGATGAAGATTTAGCAGCTCGTATTGGTTTAAAAATAGAAAATAAATCTATTCATAATAAATTATTAGCAGCTTTATCTGCTCGTAAATTTTCATCTTTGCAAGAAATAGATACAGTATTAGATCAAATTAAAAGAACACCTACTGTTAAATCAGAACAAGAAACTTTATTTGGTAAAGAATTTTTTGAAGAAACATTAATATTTGAGAAAACAGCTTTAATTAAGTATGTAGCTCAAAACTCAAAAAAATTAAAAGATGTATTTAAAACTGTACTTGCAAACGAAAAAGATTTATCTTCTGCTGGTAATGTTTTAAATAAACAAGAAAACTTACAAAGAGGAATAGACAATGAAAAAATCTACGAAAGACTTAGTAACATCGCAACCCAAACAGGAAGACTCTCAGACGACTTCAACGCAGCCGCAGGAATCTTTAAACAGGGTAACAAGCAAGAAGCTAGGAGACTCGCTGAAGAAGCTGTCAGACGAGCAGTTAGAGAAGGCGATTTTGATAGGTTCTCAGCTGGGGGACTTCAACGAACTAATGAAGTTGAAACTCCGTCATCATCAATATCTAAAGAACCGCCAGTTGAAAAAATCGACATAGCAGAAGATTTAAAACATAAAGAAATATCTAAAAATCCAGAAGTTGTTGAAAAACAAATTGAAGATTTAAACACTAATTTATTTGGTGAAGAATTACCGACTACTGGTCCTCGAACAATTTTAAATTTAAATGAGGAAAGATTAATTGATGAAATTAAAAATGCAGAACCTACAATTGCTAATGCAAATAAATTCTTAGATCATCCTTTGGTTAAACAAAAGTTTGATGAAAATTCTAAATTTTTTAACGACACATCTGTAAGAGCAAACTTTGGTACACCAGAATATTTTAAAACTAGAGATTTTGGAAACTTAGGAGTTGGCTTAGATGAGTTTATAAAAAGAGTTTATGGTACAGGTGCTGCTAAAAAAGAAAGACAATTAACTATTGTTATGGGACCTACTGCATCTGGTAAGTCTACATTTGTTACACAAGAAAAAGATAAACTAGGAGCTATTGTTGCAGATAGTGATGATATAAAATCATTGTTACCAGAATTTCAAAAAGGTGCTAATGCTAATGGTGTTCACATTGAAAGTAGTATTATTAATTATCAAATTATGAAGATTGCATCTAAAAATGGTGATAATATTATATATCCAACCACAGGTAGATTTTCAGAAAAATTACAAAAAGTGATTAGTAATGCAGAACAAGAAGGTTACACAGTAAAAGTTAAATTAATAACAGCAGATGTTCCAGAATTACAAATGAGGAACGTAACAAGAACATTTACTAAAAATAGATTAATTGATGGTAAAAAATTAATTACAGATGATGTTGTCAAAGCAATAGAAAACAACTATAATGCGCTTAATGAAAAATACAAAATCGGAAAAATTGACAACTCCAAAAGAAACTTCAGCGGAACTGGCATTAAAGATGGAGAACAACGAGCAGAAGTGGTTTATGAAGACAGCGGACTTGAACTTGGTGTCCGAGGATACTCAGAAGACATTGTTGCAAAACTCAGTCCCGATGACAAAATCCCAGATCAAACAATCGTAGACAAAGATACTGGTGAGTTAAGAAACACCAACATTACAGTTAAAGAAATCTTACAACGTGAGCAACAAGATGACACGTTCTTACAACGATTAAAGGATTGCACATAATGAGTTACAAACAATGTTTATCAAATGGTTTAAATGAAGGTTTAGTTACTAAAGAACAATACGATGAGCAATTAGAGTTCATTGGTATGCAAGAAAGATTTTATAAAGGTCAAGGTATCAATCCTACTGAAGCAAGTATTAAAGCTGCTAAAGATGCTTATGATAATTTTAAAGGTCAAGCATTATTAAAGAAAAGACGTAATCGTTTACAAATGCAAAGACAGGTAGAGATTAGACGTAAACTTACAGAATATAGAAATGCTAAAGGAGAACCAGATATTAATAAAGCAGCAATCGCAATTTATGCTAGAGATGATATGGCAAACTTTCAATCTTTAGAGAGCGCTATACAAGAAGAAACTGCAATTGTTCAAAGATACTTAGATGAAGTATTGGCTGAACTTAGAGAAAAACCTTTAGAAAAAGTTGGTTTATTATTTGGTAAAAAAAATAAAAAAAAACAAACTACTGAAACTAATTTATTAAAAGCTTTATTTAATGAAGATACTAATGATGCTGTTGCTATCGAGATGGCAAAAGCTTATAGAAAAGCTAATGACCTAGTAGTTGCTAGACATAATAAATATGGTGGTAACATTGTTGTTAGAGCTGATTATCATTTACCACAACCTCACGATTGGGTTACTATTAGTAAAGCAGGTAAGGAAGCCTGGACAGATTTTATCTTTCCATTACTTAATCGTTCACAAATGATTGACCATACAACTAGCAAAGTATTTGCAAGTGATGAAAGTTTAAGATTAGCCTTAGCTGATGTTTGGGAAACTATTACTCAAGGTGGTTTAAATAAAACTGGTAACATCTTACAAAAAGGCAAACTTTATAATAAACGAATAGATCATAGATTTTTAGTTTTTAAAGACTCAGATGCTTGGAAAACATACCAACAAAAATTTGGAATTAAAGAAGGTGGTTTACTTGGTTTAGTAATGAAACATATTGATAGTGTATCAAGAGATACTGCAATGATGAGAATTTTAGGACCAGACCCAGATAAAACTTATATTGAATTAAAAAATACAGTTTTAGCAGCAGGTAGAAAAGCAACAGGAGATGAGCCTTTAAAACCTTCTATATTAAAAGCGACTAAAATGGATAAAGCAGAAGCTGCTGTAAAAGGTAGTTTGTTCAAAGCTGGTTTTGAGAATTTACATTTATATTTTAAAAATCAACTTGGACAACCAGGCAGTCCTTTCTGGGCAAGAACTTTCTCAAATTTAAGACAAGTGTTAACTTCATCTTATTTGGGTTCAGCATCTATTGTTGCCTTAACAGACTTTAACTGGCAAAGGGTTACTAATGGTTTCAATGGTTTACCTGCGTTCAAATCTGCTAGAAAAACATTACAATTATACAAAGAAGGATTAACAGCTAAAGACCCACAAATTGCTAAACTTGCAATACGAACTGGTTTGATTGCAGAAAACTGGGTTCCATACTCACAACAAGTTAATAGATTTATGTTAGAAGTTAATGGTTCAGAATTTACACAAAGATTAGCAGATGCAACACTTACTCTATCTGGACTACAAGGTCATACACAAGCTGGACGTTGGGGTTTTGGGATGGAGTTCCAGGGTTATCTGGCAGATAGTATTGGTAAAACTTTTAATGAATTAGATAAACCATTACAAAGATCATTTAAAAGATATGGTATTACTGAAGATGATTGGAATGTTGCAAGAACAACTAAGTTGTATGATGCAGGTGAAGATTTACCTGCTTATCAGGGAAAAGAAGCAAAATTTTTAATACCCGATGAAATAAGAATGAGAACAGACATTGATGATTATACGAAAGAAGGTATTGCAGCTAAATTTTTTGATATGATTAAAACAGAAACTGAATTTGCTGTACCATCTTTATCAGCTAAAGGACGTGTTGCTTTACTTCAAAATGCTAGACCTGGTACCTTTGCAGGAGAACTTATTTTATCTGCTGCTATGTTTAAACAATTTCCAATTACACTAATGTTTACTCACATTGCTAGAGGTATTTCACAACAAGGTTTAGGTAAATTTAGATATATGGGAGATTTAATTTTAAGTGGAGCTTTATATGGTGCCTTTACTATGGAACTTAGAGAAATTACTAAAGGTAGAAATCCAACACCTGTTGATTATGTAAAAGAAAATCCAGGCGAATATTTTTTAAGAGCTTTAGTTACAGGTGGTGGTTTAGGATTGTTTGGTGATTTCTTTATTAATGACACGAATAGATATGGTAAAACTATGGCAGAAACTTTACCAGGACCTGCAATGGGTTTCTTATCTGATTTATTAGGTATTCCAAAAAATGCTGTATTCGATCATCTTAATGGTAGAGATACTAATGTGGTAGGAGATAGTTTAAATTTCTTAAAAAGAAATATGCCAGGCTCATCAATATTCTATTTAAGATTATTATGGGAAAGAGTTATTATGGAAACTATCCAAAGACAATTAGACCCAGATTTTGATAGTAGAAATAGTCGTATAATTAACAATTATATGAGAGATACACAGCAAGATTTTTGGTGGTCTCCTGGTGAAAGCAAACCAACTGAACTACCAAAGAGAATATTTAATTAATAAAATGGTTGCTAATAGACACAATTTTTGGCATACAAAAAACTATTATCAGCTAAAAAATAATATATAAGGATAGCATGACAATATCGACTACAATTGTAAAAAACAGTTATTCGGGTGATGGAACTACCACTACCTTTAGTTATACTTTCAAAGTATTAGCAGACTCTGACCTAACCGTTATTATTAGATCAGCTCTAGGAACTGAGACTACAAAAACTTTAACTACTCATTATACAATTACAGGAGTAGGTTCTCCATCTGGAGGAAGCATTACGTTTACTGCTGGTAATATTCCAAGTGCAACAGAAACAGTCGTGTTACTTAGAGATACCACGCAAACACAAGCAATTGACTATATTGCAAATGACCCTTTTCCTGCTGAAACACATGAAGAAGGTTTAGATAGATCAGTTATTTTAGCACAAGAACTTCAAGAAGAAGTTGATAGATCAATTAAAATTTCTAGAACAAACACTATGGCTAACACAGAATTTACTGTGGGTGCTGCAGACAGAGCAAATAAAGTATTATCTTTTGATAGCACAGGTGAATTAAATGTTGCACAAGAATTAGGAACCTTTAAAGGAAATTGGTCTTCTGGTGAAACATTTGCTGTTAGAGATATTGTTAAAGATACAACCAATAATAACATTTACATTTGCCAAACAGCTCACACATCATCTGGTTCTTTACCTTTAAGTTCTAATGCAGATATTGGTAAATGGTCTTTAATTGTAGATGCTGCATCAGCAACTACTTCTCAAAATGCTGCCGCTGCAAGTGCTGCAGCAGCTTTAGTTTCAGAAAATAATGCTGCAACTTCAGAAACCAATGCAGCCACTTCAGCAACAAATTCTGCAACAAGCGCTACATCTAGTGCTTCAAGTGCTACATCTTCTGCTAATAGTGCTACTGCGGCACAAACTGCACAAGCAGCAGCTGAAGCTGCGTTAGATAATTTTGATGATAGATTTTTAGGTGCTAAAGCTTCTGACCCTACACTTGATAATGATGGTGATGCTTTAACTGATGGAGCATTATACTTTAATACTACTGATGATGTAATGAAAGTCTATGACTTGACTAACACTACATGGAGACAAATTCAATTAACAACTTCAGATCAAGCAAATGTAAATACTGTTGCTGCTGATCTTTCTGGTTCTAATACAATAGGAACTGTCGCAGGTTCGATTGCAAATGTAAATACAACTGCAACTAACATAGCGAATATAAACACAACTGCAGGAATAGATACTGAAATTTCTAATGTATCTTCAAATAGTGCTGCAATAGTTGCTGTTAATAATAATGAAACCAATATTAATGCAGTTAATGCAAATAGTGCTAACATAAATTTAGTAGCTGCAAATGATACTAATGTTACGAATGTTGGAACTAACATAGCTTCAATCACAACTGCAGCAACTAACCTTGCAGATATAAACGCTTTCGCAAATATCTATCTTGGACCAAGTGCTTCAGCTCCAACTCAAGATCCAGATGGAAGTGCATTAGACTTAGGTGATTTATATTTTGACACTACTAGTAACACTATGAAAGTATACTCAGCTACTGGTTGGGTAAATGCAGGTTCAAGTGTTAATGGAACTTCAGCTAGATTTACTTACACAATATCTGGTACACCAACAACAGTATCTGGCGTAGATGATAATGGTGAGACTTTGGCATACGATGCAGGATTTGCAGATGTGTATGTTAATGGAGTTCGTATGTCATCATCTGACATTACAATTACTTCTGGTACTTCAGTTGTATTTGCTTCAGCTTTAACTAATGGTGATATAGTAGATATTGTTGCTTATGGTACATTTGATGTAGCTTCAATAGATGGTTCTAATATTACATCTGGCACAATCTCTAATGCTAGACTAACTGGAAGTGGTGCAATCACAATCAATGGTTCAGCTGTTGCTTTAGGTGGTTCAGTTACTATTGGAGAAACAAAACCAACAATTAGTTCTATCTCTCCAGATACTATTACTAATGCTCAAACCTCAATTACAATAACTGGTTCAAACTTTGCATCAGTTCCTCAAGTAGAATTTTTAAATCCATCAACAGGTATATGGTATGTTGCAGATACAGTAACATTTAACAACTCAACATCTTTAACAGTACAAGCAACATTAACTGTAGATGCACAATATAAAATTAGAATTGAAAACCCAGATGGTAATTCAGTATTATCTGCTACAAATATTTTAACAGTTTCAGATGCTCCTACCTGGACAACTGCTGCTGGTGACTTAGGAACTATTGCTGGAGATTTTTCTGGAACAGTTGCTACAGTTGCTGCTACTTCTGATAGTGCAGTTACTTATTCAGAAACTACTTCAGTATTAACAAATGCTGCTCAAGCAAATTGTTCTTTAAATTCTACAACAGGTGTGATAACAACAACTGACTTTGGTGGTAGCTCTACAACAGCAACTACATATAATTTTACAATCAGAGCAACAGATGCTGAAGGTCAAACAGCAGACAGAAGTTTTAGTTTGACATCATCATTTGGAGCAACAGGTGGGGGACAGTTTAACTAATGGCTAATACATACTTATCAAAAAACATAACACCTTCTAATTATAATAGAAGAAAATTTACACTTTCAGCTTGGGTTAAAAAAGCAGAAGGTGTTGTAGGTGCTTCTCCAATTTTAGGATTTCATGGTTCTACAGATTATACAATGATAAGAGTAGATGCTTCTAGTGGTATTGAATTTATTTGTTATCAATCTTCATCAGTTGTTGCTAGAAAACAAACCAACATGAAACTTAGAGATTTTTCTGGTTGGTATCATGTTGTTGTCGCTGTAGATACTGACAATGGTACAGCTTCAAATCGTAATAGAATTTATGTAAATGGAGAAGAACAAACAAGTTTTGTTATAGATACTAATGCTAGTTCTGGTTTAGATTTAATTAATAATAATCAAACAAATTTTGATATTGGAAGTGGTGTAGACCAAGGTGGTAGTAGAGGTTATTTTAGTGGTATTTTATCTCATGTTCATTATTGTGAAGGTTATCAATATTCTGCATCAGACTTTGGAGAATATGATGCTAATGGTGTTTGGAAAATTATAATTGAACCAAGTGTAACTTATGGAACTAATGGTTTCTTTATTTTAAAAGATGGTAATAGTGTTACTGACCAATCTGGTAATAGTAATAACTTTACAGTTGGTGGTGGTACATTAACGAATACTGAAGATTCTCCTTCAAATGTTTTTGCTACATTTAATGCTTTAGCAAAATCATCAACAGGTACTGCAACATATTCAAATGGAAACACTACAGTAACTACAGATGATGCTTGTCTTTTTGGTGGTATGAGTACATTAGGAATGACATCTGGAAAATATTATGCTGAAGCTAAAAGAATTAGTCAAAATAGTGGCACATCAGATGATGGATTTAGAATAAGTTTTGGAGTAACTAATGTAACTAATCATTCAACAAATGCTCCACCATCAACATCTGGTAATTATTTTATAATTGGTAATGGTACTGTTTATAATGGAGGAACAGATTTAGGTATTCTTGGTGGAAGTGCTAATATTTCAGATAATGGTGTTCAACAAATAGCTTTAGATTTAGATAATAATAGAATTACATGGGGATTTAATGGTCAATGGATGGATGGTTCTGGTAATTACAATCAATCCTCTCCAAGTAATTGGGTTACTATAACTGACCCAGCATCTACAGAAGCTGGTTATTTCTTTTTAACATCAGATGGTTCAAGTGGTAGAGGATATACTGCAAGTTGGAATTTTGGCAATGGCTACTTCGGAACTACAGCAGTAGCTAGTGCAGGAACTAACGCAAGTGGTATAGGAATATTTGAATATGATGTACCAACAGGCTATACTGCTTTATCAACAAAAGGATTAAATTTATAATGGCTTTACATTCGTTACACTCATGCAAACAAATTAACTACAAGGAGATAGTTTAGTCATGGCTTACACTACAATTAAAAAACCTTCGGATTATTTTAATACTAAACTTTATACAGGTAATGGTAGCACACAAAGTATAACTGGTGTTGGATTTCAACCAGATTTTACATGGATAAAAAGTAGAAGTTCTGGTTCTTGGCATCATATGGGTGATGTTTTAAGAGGTGCTGATAAAAGATTACAAACAAATTCTACTAATGCAGAAAGTACGGCTACTACAGGAATAACTTCTTGGGATAGTGATGGATTTAGTCTTGGAGATAATGGAGATACTAATTCTAATACAAATAATTTCGCATCATGGAACTGGTTAGCTGGTGGCACAGGTGTATCAAACACAGATGGAAGCATAACCTCAACTGTTAGTGCTAATACAACAAGTGGATTTAGTATTGTGTCTTATACTTCTACAGGAAGTAATGCTACAGTAGGTCATAGTTTAGGTGAAGCACCTGCAATGATTATTTTTAAAAGGCGTTCTGGCGATACAGAAAATTGGGTAGTTTATCATAAATCATTAGGTGCAACAAAAAATATAAAATTAAATTTAACTGATGCAGTAAGTACATCTTCTACAAGGTTTAATGATACAGAGCCAACATCTTCTGTATTTTCACTTGGAACAAGTGGTGACACTAATGGTGGTACTTCTCCATTTATAGCCTACTGCTTCGCAGAGAAAAAAGGATTTAGTAAGTTTGGAAGCTACACAGGAAATGGAAGTTCAGATGGAACATTTGTTTATACAGGATTTAAACCAGCTTTTATTATTATTAAAAATTCAGCTAGATCAGATAACTGGTATTTGTTTGATAACAAAAGAGGTGGATTTAATGTAGATAATGATTTTGTTTTTCCAGATTTAAGTAATGCTGAAGTTACATCAGATCAAATAGATATTTTATCTAATGGTTTTAAATGTAGAAATGGTAATGATGCTATTAATAGTTCTGGAGAATCCATAATTTACATGGCATTTGCCGAAGAACCTTTAGTGGGAGATAACCCAGCAACAGCTCGTTAATTATGATCGCTTCGCTTTACATAATCAACGAGAATAAAACTAAAAGTTTTAAGCAAGATAAAAATAAGGTATAAAAAACTATGACAAAGACAAGAAATTTATCAGATTTACTAGATGCTAATGGTAAAGTAGATAATGCAGATATATTAAATGTAGATGCAGCAAAAATTACTACTGGTACTTTAGATGCTGCAAGAATTGATAATAATTCTTTAGCTAATGTAACAGCTTTACCTTTTAGTGCTGGTACAGATTGGCAATCAACTATTGTAACTGGAACAACATTAACAGCAGTAGCTGGAAATGGTTATTGGATTGATACAACATCTAATGCTTGTACTGTTACATTACCTGCTTCAGCAAGTGTTGGAGATTTTATAGAATTTTCTGACTATGCAAGAACTTGGGGAACTAATGCAGTTACTCTAAATACAAACAGTTTAAATTTTCAAGGAAACACATCTCCTAATCCATCTTATAATACTACTGGTCAATCAGTAAAAATTATTTACTCTGGTGCAACACAAGGTTGGATTCCAACTTCTGATGATGATGTATCTAATGAAACTGCACAACCTTATTCAGCAGATTTTTTAGTTATCGCTGGAGGAGGTGGTGGTGGAAGTAATGATGATGGTGGAGATGCACCTGGTGGAGGAGGTGCTGGAGGATTTAGAACTTCAACACAAAACCTTTCGCCTGGAACAACAATTACAGTAACAGTAGGAGATGGTGGTGCTGGTTCAACAAGTAGTTCAGTTGTTGGGTCAAGTGGTAGTGATTCTTCTATTTCAGGAACAGGATTAACAACTATTACTTCTGCTGGGGGAGGTGGTGGTGCTAAGGGTCAAGATCCAGGTAGAAATGGTGTATCAGGTGGTTCAGGAGGAGGTGCTGGTTTTCTTGGTACTGGAGGTACTGGTAACACACCTTCAACTTCTCCAAGTCAAGGAAATAATGGTGGTAATAATTCTGGTGAAAATGGTGGTTCTGGTGGAGGAGGTGCTGGTGCAGTTGGTGTAGCTGCAAGTTCAAACGCTGGTGCTGCTGGAGGTGCTGGTACATCTTCTTCTATAACAGGTTCTTCAGTAACTTATGCTGGAGGAGGAGGAGGAGGTGCTTATGTAGGTTCAGGTGGATCTGGTGGATCTGGTGGTGGAGGCAATGGTGGTGCTTCTGGTAATGGTGCTGTAGGTTCTGGAACAGCAAACACAGGTGGCGGAGGCGGAGGCGGAGGTTCTTCTGTTGATGGTGCATCTGGAGGTAAAGGTGTAGTTATTTTAAGTGTTCCAACAGCAAATTATTCTGCCACAACAACAGGAAGTCCAACAGTTACAACATCAGGAAGTAATACAATAATGCAATTTAATGGATCAGGGAGTTACACAGCATAATGGCTAGTTTCGCAAAAATAGGAATGAATGGAAAAGTAATTGAAGTTCAATCAGTAAATAATGAAGTTTTACATGATAGTAATGGTGTAGAACAAGAAGTTAATGGAATAGATTTTTTAACTAAATTAACTGGTTGGTCAATTTGGAAACAAACATCTTATAATACAGTTGGTAATATTCATAAATTAGGTGGTACACCTTTTAGAAAAAATTTTGCTGGAATAGGTTTTACTTATGATGAAGATAGAGATGCTTTTATTCCACCAAAACCTTATCCATCTTGGTTATTAAATGAAAATACTTGTCATTGGGAAGCACCAGTTGTTAGACCAGATGATAATAATACATATACTTGGAACGAAGAAAATCAAACATGGGATTTAGTTGAAGCATAATGAAATTTGTGTTAGCTTATACTATCTGTTCGGCTATCACAGGGTTTTGTAACAACACAGCAATATCACCAGTAGAATTTAATTCCTGGACAGACTGTACCAAGTCTGGTGCAGCAGCTACCATCAAAGTTACTAATGAAAACTTAGAAGCATTTAAC
>Ga0255769_10004004_pt1 | contig 14566 bp, 44 predicted proteins | sample 041ome_9_FD_179637 | JGI IMG/M metagenome (GOLD analysis project Ga0255769, IMG submission 179637) | Coastal salt marsh microbial communities from the Groves Creek Marsh, Skidaway Island, Georgia - 041413US metaG (version 2) | ecosystem: Environmental > Aquatic > Marine > Intertidal zone > Salt... | reverse complement strand
TATAGATAAACACTACATATAAAAAACAATTGGAGGTTGAATAATGGAATTAATATTTGGTTTGATACTTGGAATATTCTTAATAGGCTTTATGGCTTATTTTGGAATAATGGGAACTATTGAAATTATGAATTTTAATAATAGCAATTATGAGTATAATGAAAATTGCCATTGTGAAAAATGTAAAGAATATAGAAGTAATTATTAACAATAACAACTGGAGGTTGCATGAGAAAAAATGATAAACTTAAAAATTTTACTAACTATAAAATGGATAGTGAAGTTTATAAACTAAGACGGAAAGTTATAAACCTTATTTATGAATTAAAAAATGAGGGTTTTCAATTGCCCAGAATAGATGTGAGAATTGGAGAAAATAAAAATTGTAATGTACTTGGAACGGCAAAATTACATGGCAATATTATTTGGATAACTAAAAAAGCTGTAGTTAAAAGTGAAAACTATTTGAGGAATGTTGTTTATCATGAATTACTACATACAATCTATGGTTGTGAGCATGATGAAACTTGTCCGATAATGTGTAGTAGTTTAAATAAAGTGATAAGCAAAAATAAATGTTTACAAATATTTAAAAACTACTATAAGAAATATAACAATATAAAACAAATGGAGGTTGCATGAGTATTTATAAATTAAGTATAACTTTAAATGATAAAAGTTATGTGTGTAATAATATAAATGATGAAGATATTATAATTGCAGAATTTGAAGATTATAATAGTGCTGTAAATTATATTGATAATAATTTTAAAAAAATAAAAAACGGAGTTAACTATAACTTTTATATAAAAACAAATAAACAACTGGAGGTTGCATGAATATAAAATATATAGTACCAGTAGGCTCTAAAATTACTAGAAAATTTTATTGTCCAGTACTTAAAAAACAAGTTGCATTAACAGAAGATTTTACTGAAGATGAAATTGTTTTTAATGCTAATGAATTGAGAACGGTTGATAGTGGATATAATTTTAGTTATTTTAGATTTACTGTTAGTGCTACAAATTATGACGGTCAATTAACTATAAAAAAATTTGATGTTGATTATTCAGTTAGTGCAGAATATATTGAAATCAAAAAACAAATGGAGGTTGCATGAAAATAGAAGATAAAAATTTTGATATAGCTTGTCAATTAGCAGATGATTTATATTTTAAATTTATAGATAGCTTAGAAAAAAATATAGCAAATCAATATGTAATAGAAGATAAAGACAATATAGGTTGCACCAAAAACACAGAAAAGGGTAGTGAATTATATTGGGATATAGAAAATACTATAAAAAATATATTAGATAAACAAATGGAGGTTGCATGAAAAAACAATTAGAATATAGTAAACCAAACAAACTTTGTTTTAGAGAAGGTAATCCTAAGACAGATAAGAATAAAAAAATAAAAGGCTTAGAGAAGTATAGAATACTAAGATTAAATTTAGCACCTTACAACTTGTCAGGGTATCAAGTTTGCCCAATGGCAAGTTTGGGTTGTGCCAAAGCTTGTCTTCATACAGCAGGTAATCCAGTATTTCAGGCTCAAAAAGATAAAGGCAGAATAAATAGAACTAGATATTATATGCAGAATAGAGAAGAGTTTTTGAGTAGGTTGTATAAAGAATTAAAAAACCATGAGATATACTGTAATAAAAATAATTTAATTCCAGTTGCTAGGTTGAATACAACATCGGATATTTCATGGGAGGTGCATAATATATTTAATATGTTTCCTAACATAACATTTTATGACTATACAAAAATTCCAAAAAGAATTTTAAAATATGTTAATGGTGAGTATCCTAAGAACTATCACCTAACATTTAGTTTAAATGAAAGTAATAAAGAAGATGCATTTAATATTCTAAAATCTGGTGGCAATGTTGCAATTGTTTTTAGAAATCAATTACCTACTACTTACAAGGGATATAAAGTAGTTAATGGTGATGAGCATGACTTGAGATTTTTAGACCCTCAAAATGTTATAGTGGGTTTGAAAGCTAAGGGCAAAGCTAAGACAGACTATTCAGGGTTTGTCTTAGATTAATTATAAACTAACAATGGAGGTTAAATGAAACTAAAAGATATAATTAAATTGATGAGTATAATACATGGTAGTAAAATACCTTGTGATATACCAGAAATTTTAAATGAGGAATACTACTCAAAATCTAAAGACACCTATATAAAATATGGTGAGTTGGATATTACACATTTTTTAAGGGTTGTTAAAAATAATAACTCTAATGAATTGTATGATGAGTTAGTAAAGAGTAAACAAAAAATTATTAAGTTAGAAAAAAAACTTGATAAGGTTAAAAGTATCCTATAACAATGGAGGTAATATGGATAATAATAAAAAAGTAAATTGGAATTATTTGTATGCTCAAATTCCAATGTGGTATGAAGATGAGTTAGTTGGAGAAGATGTTGAAGATATAATTGAGAGACAAGGTTATATTTCAACAGACCCTCACTATCAAAATGAAAAAAGTAAACAATAAACAATGGAGGTATAATGAAAAATAAAACAATAAAATATAATGGTAAAGAATATAAGTTGCCGTTTGCTGTTGCATTATCTAATGAGCCAACAGCATTAACAACTGTTAACAATAGATTTGGAGGTGAGAGTTGTGAGTTGCCTGAGTTTGCTGTTGCAGTTTATGATGTGATTATGGGAAGTGAACTATTTAAACAATGGGATACTCACCGTAAAGGTTTGGACTGGTTTATTAAATACTTTCCAAAAGAATATGGAGTGTTATTAGACTAATGACTAAGCTATATCCTTTGGATGAGTTAGTAAAATATGATTGGATAAACAATGAAAAAAAATAAAGTAATAAGAAGTAAGCATGATGACTTGTTAAACTTTTTACTATTTGAAGAGCATGAGTTATCAAAAGAATATGTTGACAAATGTAAAAAATTCTTTAAAGAGTTAGAGAATAAACAAAAACAAATGGAGGTTAACAATGACGGCAGATGAAATAAAAAAAGCAGTTGAGTATAAACAAGGACACTTCAATATGGTGCAGTATATATTAAACAATAAACCAGACTGGACTATAAGTGTTTATGATAAAGAGGAAGATAGATTTTCTGTTGAAAAATCAAGGGTTTACAAGGATATACGGAAAGCTATTAAAGATTATCAGACTGAAATATTATTGTATAGTAAAGAGGATAAGCAGATTGGTTGGGCTTACTTCATACCATACAATGAGACTGATGAGGATATAGTTAGTGACTATTCAAACACACTTACACTTAACAAGTGGGCAGAACAATTTGAAGAGTTGCATCAACAATTAAATATGGAGGAGTAATGATAAGTAAAGAGGACTATATACAAGGTGAAGTTGAGAGTGCTTGGGAAGACCCTAAGTTTGTGAATGCTGTATTGTATGAATACTTTGAAGATAAAATATCTTCATTAAACAATGAAGAGTTTAAAGAATACTTGCAAGACTTAGGTTGGGAGGTTGAAGATGACTAAAGAACAAGCTATTAAATATCTATATCAAGATTGGTTAGATTATAAAAACTATTATTTCAAAATAGGATTTGATATGAAAGAAAGTTTTATTGAATACTTAGCAAGAGAAGTACCAGAATATATAGAGAGTGAGAAGTAATGATTGAATTATTTTTAAGTTTACCTATAGATTTAAAAGTATTAATCTTAGCACCATTAACATTAATAGTAATAGAAAAAATAAAGGAGAAGTTATGATAATAAAAGGTAAAGTAATACATCAAAGATATGTGAAAGCTATTACATATATCTTTGCAGTAGTAATTATATTAACAACACTAATAATATTTATTTAATATGAATATATTTTTCTTAGATAAGACACCAGAAAAAAGTGCTGAGTATCATTGTGATAAGCATGTTGTTAAAATGATATTGGAAACAGCACAGATGTTGTCAACAGCTATCAATAAATATGCAATGGGTATTGATAGTAGTAGGTTGTATAAAAATGCTCATCCCAAACATCCAAGTACAATATGGATGGGTAGTACTAGAGATAATTTTATGTGGGGTTTAAAACTTGGACAGGAATTATCTAAAGAATATACAAAACGATATGGTAAAAAACATAAGTCATCTAATATTATTGATAACATAATCCAATCAAAATATTATGAGGTGATACCAACTGGCGAACTAACAACACCTCCTCAATGTATGCCTGATGAATTTAAACATGATGATTATGTAATAGCATATAGAAATTATTACAAAGGTGCTAAGAGATACTTTGCTAAGTGGGATAAACTAAACAACATACCTGATTGGTGGGAGGTACAATGAAAATAGAAATTAAATTATTAAAAACATTAGACTTAATTCATAATCAAAAGGTTAGGTTATTGAATAAACAAGAAATAAAATATGAAGACTTGCATAAGTTATATACTAGAATTGAAGACATCTATTCTGTTGTAAGTAATAACAGATACAAACCAGAATTTTTTGAAGTGAATGGTATGTTTCAAGAAATAAATAGCATAAGAACAAAAGGAGAACAATGAAATATTATTTTGAAAATGGTTGGACTTGTATAAGTTGTGGTGATGAATATTTGAAAGATATTTATGGACATGAAATATATAATTATGAAGAGGGAACTATTTGTAAAAAATGTACAAAAGATAAACAAGAGGAGAACAATGAGTGAACATAATAAAATACATATGGTATTAAGAAAAGATGTTAAGTGGGGTAGGGTTTTATATTACACTACTAAACAGGAGGATGTTTGGTTGCCAGTAATACATAAACAACAATCATTAACTCAACATGATATTGATTACTTAAAACAAACTGGAAGATTTTCATTTGAACTAATGAGAGAGGAGATATAATGGATAAAGATAAATGGACACTAGATAGTATAAGAATTTATCTTACTAATCAAAATGGTAAAGAGATTATATTAAATAGTGGAGACTTAACAGACTATACAATGACAGAAATTATAGATGATGTTGAGAATTATGTTGACGGAATGGGAGGTGAACTAGAATGAATAAGAAAAAACAATATGTATTCTATAGGGATGTAAGAAGACATGTAAGAGAAGAGTGTGTCATAGAGGCTAACACACTTGATGAGGCAGTTGCAATTCATAATAACGGAGGATTAAATTATGAAGAGGTTGATTGTTTTTTTGATGATATAATGGATGAAGGAATAGAGGAGTTAACATGATGTTATATTTTGTTTTATTTAAACATAAAAAAGATGATAAGAAATATAGAATGTTTACTAACATGTTATTTGATGAGGAGAAAAAAGCTGAAGACTTTGGTAAGAAGAGTATGAAGAGAGGTTATGTTCACAAAGTTGTTGAGTATAACAATGATAATGTTAATAAGTATTGGACAAAGTTATAGAGATAATTAAACATTGTAATGTTGATGATATGATTAATATTCTTAAATATTCCTATATAATCTTTAGCAAATTTTTTTGTTATCTAATATAGAACATTTATAGAATACACCATGTTATTATTGCATAGCTGTTATGTTAATAAATCATAGGTGTTAATCATAATGTTGCCACAATTATTTAATAGGAGGTTAATATGAAAACAGTTAAAGAAATAAGAGATACATTTTCACCTGATGAAATAAAAATCTTAATAGAAATTGTAAAAGGTAAACAAGACTTTGATGTAATGGGTGATGAGATAAAAGATTTTTATTCTGATGAGTATGAATTTATTGATGAGGAAGATGATAAACAATTCTTATTAGAAAAATTAGAATTTGATTTAGAAATGGGAGGTATAATATGAAGTACAAAAAAAGAAAACAAACAGCAGATGATAGGAAGACGGTTGCTCAATTAATATATGAGGACAATCCAATGACAAGGGGTTTATCAAAAGCTTTAAGAATAACAAGGGAGGATATAATTAAATGGGTAAAGTCAAGCACCTAGTTGAAGAAGTAAGAGAGCATGTATCAGATTTGTTTTATGACAATGATGATATAAGTTTAGAGGAAGTAAAACAAACATTAAGAAATTATTATTTCTTTGTTGATAAAACTAATGGATACTTTATTGATGAGAACTTAGTTGAAGAAATATATAATGAACAAACGGAGGTACAAATATAATGGTTAGTTTTTTCTATGATACAAAAAAATTAAGAAGAGAATTTACTGAAGCTAACATGACAAACTACGGTGAATTTCTTGCTGAATGTTTTAGGTCAAGTAATTTACACAAAGACGGTTGGTGTGAGAGCAAAGTAATTGATACTAATAAAGATGAACAAGGTAATCTAACTTGGATACAGATACATTTAAGATGGGGATTAGATGAAGAAGGATACAAGCAAGAGTGGTACGAAACATTAGACTATGAGAGAGATACTTTTCTAAGAGAGTATGATAAAAACTTTCCTATATTGGAGGTAGTAAAATGAGTGTAGATGAAAGAGGAGATTTAAGAATAACAGGTTGGAATATTAATATTACTTGGAGCAATGGTAAGGAAGAAGTTTTATTAGATATGCCTGATGATGTAGCATCAACAATTGATGAGTGGTTAAGTGAATTAGAGGAGGAAGTAAAATGAAAAAACAAAAAGAAACAATTAGTGTTGACATAACTGTAGAACATTATGGATTTTATCATAGTGATGAACACTTTGGTAATGAACATAAACCTTATAGAGATTGGATTATAAAAAAAGCTAATATAAAAAGTTGGGATGATTATTCATCTGGAATGTGTATGACAGATGTTGAAATGATTGATGATTGGATTGAAGAAACTAATCAGCCTTATCAAACATTATGGTCAGAAAGATATGATGGAATTTATTTAGTTGATAAAGATTGGAGGAAACAAATATGAAATATTGGATGTGTGAATTTCATGAGCAGAATGGTGAGCATGAATATAAATATCAACATATATACAACGACCAACAACTTGATGATATAGGACATGAGGGTGATGACCATGACTATAGAATACTTAATCATTTTTTTATTGAGAATATAAAAAAAGATGATGAGGATGGGTCAGGTTATTGGACTGGTGATGGTTGTAGAATAGTTAGGTTCGATGGTATGATTGAAGTTAAAAAGAAAAACTTTAAACACTATCAATTGTGTGGTGTCTATTATGTTGGTGATAACATTAGATTAAAATGGAATGAAGAAAAGGAATGTTATGACGAATATACTGATAAGGAAAATAAAAATGACTGAAGAAATGATGGAAGAAATATTAGATAACTGGATTGTATGGAGTAAAGAGATACAACAAAATAATAAATCAACATGGTCTCAAAGAGACGATGCTATTGTGAGAGCAATAACAAAAATACTGGAAGAAAAATTATATGAATACAAAAAGCAATATTGATAGCATGATTAAATGGGCAAGTGGTTTTATAGATGGTGAAGGTTATCTTCAATACAAACAAGAACCTTATAAAAGAATAAGAATAGAAGTTTGTAATACAGATTTCACACCAATAAAAATACTACATGAATTATTTGGTGGTAAAATTTATGATAGGAAACCTAGAGTATCAGCTATAGGAACTATAACTAAACCACAAAAAACATGGGTAGTTTTGAATGAGGAATGCTATGAAGCTTGTAAATCTTTGTTGCCTTTTTTAACTACAGAAAAAAGAATTAACACAGCAAAGGAAATAATAAATCATTATGAGGAAAAAAGTGAGGATTAAAAAAGCTATTTATGGTAGGAAAGTATTTAGTAATAAGTCTGAATTACAACACTATAAATTATATGAACAATTAAAACTACAAAAGGAGTTAGTAATGGAACTACATCAAGCAGTTGGAATATGCGAGGGTTATATTAGATGTGATAAAGCAGAAGATGAAATTAAAGCTTGGCAATTTTTAATTGATACAGGCATGGCTTGGAAACTACAGGGTTGGTTTGGAAGACAAGCACAGAATTTGTTAGACATGGGAATATGTAAAGAAAAAAACTTACAATAAAATGCTTGACAAATATTTTAAATGTGATAAAGAAAAGATATGAAGACAAATATAAAAACAATAATAGTTAAACTAAGAATGAAGTATGCTGATTGGAGAGGACATCATGGTAAACGATGGAACTATGAACCTGGTGATTGGTATATTGGAAGACATAAGAAAATAAAAAAAGAACAAGAGCCTTCACTAAGACATACAATCTTTGGTGTAGTGTTTATCTTGTTAGCAATATTATCACTATCAATAATATTAAATATTTTACAAGGAGGTATATAAATGTTTATAGATAAATATAATATAAAAGTTATAGGTCAAGAGTACAATTCTAAAAAAGAAAAGTATGATAATGATTTAACTAAGTTAACTTTAAATTCAACTGATGGTGTGCACCACAAAAAATTTATAGCAATGCTAGAAGAACTATGTGATGCTCATGAAGGAACTCATTTAGAGTTAGATATTAAAATTAAACAACATCAATACACAGACTAAGGAGGAAATCATATGTTTGGATTTGGTAAAAAAGAAAAAGAAAATCAATTAAGAAAATATATTGTCATGGGTAAATTTAAATTTAGTGATAGATATATTTTAGAAAAGCAATTCATAAACAAACATAGTGCTGACGATTATGTTAACATTATGAAAGAGAATAGTGAGTATAATGATTATGAATACTTTTTATTTGAACAGTCGAAAGACTACAACTATGAGGAAAAAAATGACTAATGATATTACATCTTATGGTGATGTTTACTTAGAAGAGTTAAGTAAAAATCTCAAAGAAAATAAAGATGAGTACTCTAAATTATTAGACTGGACTTCTGAACTTTCAGAAAATAATTTTAATCTTATAAAAGAGATTAAAGATTTAGAAGTTAAGTTTACTAATTTAAAATATAAATCTAATGACTGGATAGCAGACTTAAAACATGCTGAAGAAGTTAGATTAAAACTTGTTAAAGAAAATATTGCTTTAAGAGAAGAGATTAAAAATCTTAAAGATGATATTAAGTATGAGAGAGAACTAAGAATAGCAGGTGCTAAATATCATAATGGGTAAAAACTATAAATGGTTGGAGGAAAATGTGCTAACACCGAGACAAGTAAAACTTTTTAATTTCTTAAAGAAATATAAAAAGGAGTATAACTATATGCCTTCATTTAAAGAAATGAAAGAATACATGGGAGTAAAATCTAAGAATAGTATTCATCAAATGATAGGACATTTAGAGTTTAAAGGTTATATTAAACGATTGCCTTATCGAGCAAGGGCACTAGAAATAATAAAGGAGTATAGATAATGATGTACGATGAGTCTAAAAAATATAAAGATGTACCATTAGATAGTGAAGTGTTTACATATCTAGATAAATATGATAACTTGGAGACAGAAAAATTAGGTATGCTGTTAGCTAACCTAAGTATGCCTAAGATGTGTTATAGTTGGAGCACAACTGAAGACTTTAATACTCTATTAAATAAATATAAGATAGATGTTTCTAAGTTTGAAAAAGAAAAACCAGTTGTTGAGAAATCTGTTAAAGCAGAAATATCAAGTACACTATTTTCTTTAATAGAAAAAGATAATTATAAAAAGAGAAACTTAATAAAAGCATTAAGGGAAAAGTTTCCTGAAGTTAATCCAGGTGTAATACAAAGACTAATCAAAAAGTATTTGTCTCTAAGAATATTAGAAATAGATACAACATATAAAACTAAACGATACATAATAAAAGGGAAGTACTACATTAAATAATTTATGAGCAAGTATATATTAAAAAAATCTTACGTTAGTTTAGATTTACAAATTGAGGATTACTATGAAGATGTAAAAGATGAAGAAAAATTAAAAAAGAAAATTAATTTTACAGAGAATGCTATTATCATTAACAAAGATGTTAAACAAACAAGAGCAACGATAGAGGAGATAGATGCTAAAACGTATAAAGAAAAAATTAAAAAGGTTAGCGACAAAAATAAAACAGTCACTACAAAAGATATTAAAAAGGATTAAGTCATGATAATTAAAACCGAATCATTTGTTAACCCATTAGGAGATTCTTCTGGTTATCAAATAACACCTGAGATATTATTATGGAGGTCTGTTCTTGTTAGAGTTATTCTAGATGCATTAGGAGTAGACATTCATGCTTGGGGTTATGTTAAGAAAAGAATAATAGAAGATTCTAATGCATGGTTTAACAAAGACAATGAAGACTTTATATTAACTTGTGACTATGCTGATTTAGAATGTGACTTTGTATTAAGATTAATTAAGAAAATTAAAAAGAATAATGCAGAGAAACATTTTAAAAATAAAAATCTAAACAAATTTCTTTTAGAATATATTTGTTCATTTGCAGGTGAGCAATAGTGAAGTTTAATAATACATCAAAGTTTGACATTGATTTAAAGTATGGTCAAATTAGAGAGAAGAGAGTAGCAAATCTTCTTGGTAAAGAACAAGTTGAAATTAAAACTGAAAGGAGTTGGTGGAGAAAGACAGGTAACATAGCAATTGAATATGAATACAGGGGAAACCCATCTGGTATTGATAAGACTGAAGCTAAATGGTGGTTTCATATTTTGGAACTAGATAAAAAAGAACATTGCATTTTAGTATTCAGAGTATCAAGATTAAAAAAGATAGTTAAGAAATATAAAAAGACACACACTAAATGTATAGGAGATTACCGAGCAAGTAAGTGTGTTGTTATTCCAATCAAAGAATTATTTAAGGAGGATTGTTACAGTATATAGTTATGGCTGATAAAGATTTAATTAGACAGTATAAAGATACAATAGTTGAGTTAACTAAAGAGAAGGAAGAAAACTTTAAAACAATTAAGGATAAAGATTTAAGAATTAAAAAAATCTTAATTGAATTAGAACAAGCTAACGATGATATACAATCTATGGGTAGAAAAATTAATGACTTAGAAACTAAACTAAATAAAAAGCAAGATTTATCTAAGAAAATAGATAAAGTATTAAGTGAACAAAGTGAAAAAAAAGTGTCAGATAGTGTTGACATGGATGAAAAAATTTGATATAGATTCTGTCATGTCAAATAAATTAAATAACATAAAAGGAAATATATTATGGCAATAGTAGAAGGAACAGCTTATTGGGCATCTATAACTAGACCCAATGAAAAGTTTGAACCAATGTGGAGAATAGACTTAGCAGTTGATGATGCAACAGCATCTGAATTTCAAAAGCAAGGTTTCTCAGTTGGTGAAACAACAATTAATGATGAGACAATTAAGAACATCATTAAGTTTAAAAGAAAAGTATCTAAGGCTAACGGTGATAAAAATCAACAGCCTCAATTAGTTGATGCAGAAAAGAAACCGTTAGATAAGATAGTCGGTAACGGCAGTAAAGTAAAAGTAATGTATAAATCTTATGACTGGAATTACAAAGGTAAGACTGGTAAAGGTTTAGACTTACAAGCAGTACAAGTTTTAGACTTAGTTGAGTACACTCCTAATGAGGATTTCACAGTTGAAGGTACATCTTCTGACGGTGAATCTATTAATAGTGATTTTTAAATAGTCTAAAAAACCACAAGATATAATGTTCATAGTTGTCATTATACTTAACTCCTACGAGAGAGTCGGATACCTCCATCTGGCTCTCTCACAAATAACTAAAATTTTAAAGGGCGACAATGGAAAACATAGACAAGAACGGATTTGTTAAATATCATTTACCATGTCCACTTTGTGCAAGTAGTGATGCAGTATCATTAAACAAAGATGGGTCAGCTTATTGTTTCTCATGTCAGCAGTACATTAGGGAATACAATATGGAAACAAATCATGAAACAACAAATAGAGTAAATGAATATCAAGTAAAAGACTTTCTAAAAGAATCTAACTTTGCAGAAATCATTGACAGAAATTTAAAAGAAGATACCTGTAAACGATATGGTGTTACAGTTAAGATGGATTCTGTTGGTAGTATAACACATCATTACTACCCTTATCATGACAAGCAAGGTGCAAAGATAGCCACAAAAACTAGATACACTAAGCTAAAAGAATTTAGTATACAAGGTAATACAAAAAATTCTGGATTGTTTGGTGAACATCTTTTTACAAAAGGTAAATACATTATAGTAACTGAAGGTGAGTTAGATTGTTTATCAGCTTATCAAATGTTTAAGACTGATAAGTATGACACACCTGTTGTTAGTATTAAGAATGGAATTACTTCAGCAGTTAAGGATGTTAAAAATAGTTTAGATTATCTAGAACAATTTGATAATGTTATTATTAATTTTGATAATGATAAACATGGTCAAGAAGGTGCACTAAAAGTTGCAGAATTATTTAGTCCAGGTAAATGTAAGATTATGTATTTACCTCAAGAATATAAAGATGCATCTGATTGTTTAACTAAAAATAAAATTCAAATTTATACTAAAGCTTTTTGGGATGCTAAGTTATATGCACCTGATGGTATTATAAATGCAAATGTTTTATTTGAAGAGATAGCTAAACCAACAACAAGAGCATTTGTTCAGTATCCATTTGAGGGTATGAATAAAATAACATATGGTATTAGACCTGCAGAGTTAGTTACATTTACAGCAGGTTCAGGTTTAGGTAAGACACAAGTAATGAGAGAAGTAGTATATCATATGTTAAAATCTACTGAAGATAATATTGGTTTACTTATGTTAGAAGAAACACCAGTCATTACTTCTAAAGGTTTGATGAGTATTGAAGCTAATCAAAGATTACATTTACCTGATGTCCATGTAAGTAAAGAAGAATTAAAAACTTACTTTGATGCAACGGTAGGTACTGGTAGAGTTTATATGTTTGACCATTTTGGTTCTAACTCTATTGACAATATAGTTTCAAGAGTAAGATACTTAGCTAAAGGTTTAGATTGTAAGTATGTAGTGATAGACCATGTTAGTATTATTGTATCAGACCAATCTCATGGTGATGAACGAAGAGCATTAGATGAGATTATGACTAGGTTAAGAACACTAGTTCAAGAGACTGGAGTATCAATGATAGTTGTATCACACTTACGAAGACCAGACGGTAAAGGACATGAGGAAGGTGCAGCAACATCTTTATCACAGCTTAGAGGTTCAGCAAGTATAGGTCAACTAAGTGATATGGTTATTGGATTAGAAAGAGATGCACAGAATGATGACCCAGAGATTAGAAATACAACAAGAGTTAGAGTATTGAAGAATAGATTTTCTGGGCTCACAGGACCTTGTTGTGATTTAAGATATGATGTTGATACTGGTAGATTGAAAGAGGTTAAAGTAGATGACCTTTAATAAAGTAGTCTTTGATATTGAAACTACAATGACAGCAGATAAAATCTGGTGTATCATTTGTAAGCATGAGAATACTTACTATCAATTTGTAGAAGGTAAAAACTTAAATAGATTTGAAGAGTTTGCAAAACAAACTAAAGAATTTATTGGACATAATATTATTGGGTTTGATGTACCAGTAGTTAAAAAGTTTTTAGGTGCAGACATATTTAAGAATTGTAAACTTACAGATACATTAGTATTATCAAGATTACTTAATCCAATATTAGATGGTGGACACTCATTAAAAAATTGGGGAACAAAGCTAGGTCAAAACAAAATAGAGTTTGAACAGTTTGATTATCTTAGTGATGACATGTTAAAGTATTGTCGTAATGATGTTGCATTAACAGAAAAGCTTTATAAATTTTTAATGAGAAAGATGACTGACTTTGGTGAGTCAATTGAATTAGAACATAAGGTAGCTGAGATAATTCAGAAACAACATGACAATGGATTTCTTATTGATGTTGTTAATGCATATGGATTACAAGCTAAGTTTCAAGAAGACATGAATGAATTAACTACTGAAGTTAGAAAATCTTTTCCACCAGAAAAGATAGAAGAAACATTTATACCTAAAGCAAACAATAAAGCTAGAGGTTATGTTAAAGGAGTTCCGTTTACAAAAGTAAAATACAAAGAATTTAATTTAGGTTCACGACAACAAATAGGTGAACGATTAATGAAGCTAGGTTGGAAACCAAAAAAGAAAACAGATAAAGGACATGTCATTGTTGATGAGAAAGTTTTATCTGAAATAAAAAATATTCCAGAGGCTGCATTAATAAACAAGTTTCTCTTGCTACAGAAAAGGATTGCTCAAGTCAGTTCTTGGATTGAAGCGATTAGAGAAGATGGGAGAGTACATGGAAAAGTGATTACTAATGGTACAGTCACAGGTAGAATGAGTCACCAGTCGCCCAACATGGCTCAGATACCTGCTGTGTACTCTCCTTATGGTAAAGAATGTAGGGCATTATGGATACCAAGAAAACAATTTAAACTAGTAGGTGTTGATGCATCTGGACTTGAGCTAAGAATGTTAGCACACTACATGAATGATGAGGAATATATAAATGAAGTCGTTAATGGAGATATACACACAGCAAATCAAAATGCTGCTGGTTTGGAATCAAGAGATAAGGCGAAGACTTTTATCTACGCATTTATCTATGGAGCAGG
>Ga0255769_10003996_pt1 | contig 14582 bp, 15 predicted proteins | sample 041ome_9_FD_179637 | JGI IMG/M metagenome (GOLD analysis project Ga0255769, IMG submission 179637) | Coastal salt marsh microbial communities from the Groves Creek Marsh, Skidaway Island, Georgia - 041413US metaG (version 2) | ecosystem: Environmental > Aquatic > Marine > Intertidal zone > Salt... | reverse complement strand
TAAATACGTTGTGATGTACTATAACCTCGTCACCTTTTTTTATAGGTGTGTTGATGTTTATAGGGACATTGACAACAGTTCCTATTCTATTAACAAACATATAATCTCTTTCTGTAATTTCAGTATTTAAGATTAATTCTTTGTTGTCAACAGATACTTTATTATTGTATCTGTTATTAGTTGATATAATATAATTGTATAATGATTTCATTTAGTAGTCTAGGTTATACTCAATTGATATAGCCATGTTACTATTAAAGTTTTTCCACGGCATTTGTGCTCCGTTTTTTTCTATGTAAATTTTATACGCTCCATCTTCTTCTAGTATATCACATATCTTATGTCCTCCATAAACTTCTTGCCCAATAGAGTAATGCATTGCTTCGTTTTTATAATCTTGACCAATGCTTATTTTTCTAATTAATTTCATTGTATTTATTTTAATATGTCCAAATAGTTGTTTCAGGAGCCCCTGGGTAACCAATGCCTACATGAACAAAGTTGCTTTTTCTTGAAATACCTATACGTTTAAATCCAACCTTGATAGCCGCAGCTACTAGTTTATATGTAGCTTCGCCTCCAACACATTTAATATCTACAGCAGCACCGTAAGTATGCTCACCTGGTTTTTCTTTTTTAGCTTCAATTGGATGTTCTGGTGATCTGTAAGATGAATTGATTATTATAGGATAGCCATATTCTTTTCTAAGAGCATCTAGCATACCTAGTAATTTAGAATCCATTTTATCCATGTTTCCTTTAAAATCGTCTTGGTCGTTAAAGTATTTTAATTTCATATAATTTTATTTACAGTCTTCTAGTTCTTTTAATTTTAATTTCATTTCGTCTACATCAGAAAAATATTTATTAGTATTTTTTTCTATGTATAATAGTCTTAAGTTTTGTTCAGCATCATCTGGCAAAGCGCCCATTTCGCCTCTAGGCCATTTAACTCTAAACTCGCTATTCATTTTAAGTTCTGATTCCATACGCATAACAGAAACTTCTAATGCTTTTATTTCTGATAAAAGTGTAAAATAAACTCCAGCTATAGAAAATAAACTCATTCCAATAGCTATTAAGGTTTTTAAATCAATTTGAATATCAGATTTTCCATCGCCATCAATATCAATTTTTGCCATTTTTTAACTTATTAAAAATATTAATACCTGTATATATAATAGTTAATAAGAGTACAATTGTCTGAAGCGATGGATTTATACCATTCGCAAAAGGACTACTAGCGAGTAACGCTGTAAAATTTAATCCGTAAATTTTCAAATCTGTCATTTGTGTTTATTATTTCCAAATACCTTTTCAACGCCTCGCGATCCAAAATAACCACCAATAACTATTGTGAGTAATCCTGTTATATCATCAAGTGGGTAACTTAAATACCAACCCGAAACATAGGAAACTGTTAAAAATATTAATATTAATGGGCGTACATTAGCAGCAAGCCAATTTCCTGATCTAGCATCAGCAACCCATCTTCTTGTAGTTCCATCTATTTCAGATCGTTCTAATCTTAATTTTTCAAGAGCTACTTCTTTATCTTCTTGTGGCATATCGCTGCCACCAATTATTGCTTCTATTACAGAGCCAACTGGCGTGTCACCAGCAATGGCTCCAACAACGTTAGGAATCTTTTCTAATAAAAATTTCCCAACGTTGGTGTCTTTAAATTTTTTTTTAGCCATTAGTTTGCCCCAAATTGTCCTTTATTATATTCTGCTGTTACTTCTGCTGCAGTTAATACTTTGTCAAATATTTTAACGTCAGAAATACTACCATAAAAATCTTCACCTGCAGAACCTGTGTTACCTATTCTACCTGTTGTACCTGTGTAGGCATTAAGAGTAACTGAACCACTTGCTTCTTCAGAACCATTTAAATACACTTTTGCAGTTCCGTTTTCTTCTGTAACCACAACGTGATACCAGTTTCCTATACTTAAATCTGTTGTTCCCCCTATGTTAGCTGCATAACCAGAAAAATAGGCTTTTGGGTTTCCAGAGCCACCATTCCAAACAAGTATAGATCTTCTTTTTCCTGTTGCTTCATCACCCCAAGAAACAACACCATAGGCAGATCCTGAAGCAGGAAATGCATCCATATTAAACCAAGCTGATGTACTAAAACCTGTTGAAGGCATATTGTTCGAACTAAAAGTTACTTCGTCATCATTACCATCAAAATCAAAATACCCACTAGGATTCCAAGTAGCACCGCTTATAGTACCATCAAACCCATTAGGATAGTTATTCTTAGTGAAGTTATAGTTTTGTCTTATTTGGTCTTGTGTTAATCGTAAATCATAAATTCTAAACTGACCTATTTTACCATCAAAATCATACGTATCGTTAGTAGAACCATCCCAATCTCCTAAAACTACTGGAACGGATGGCCGGCTATATACTACGTTTTGAGAAGCTGAATTATATTGTGATAATTCAGAAATAGCTGCTCCATCAACATAAACAGTTGGTCTGTTGTTTGCATCGAAGGTGTGCATTATATGGTGCCATTGACCAGATGTAAAGTAATCTTGCATATCAAACTCTACTGCATTACCAGCCCCGCTAGAATTATAGTATATAGAAAAAACAGCTTTACCAACACCACCAGAATTATATACATACCAAGCGAATGACCTATTATCAGTACCCGATGTATATTTTGTAGCTATCGCATTGTTTGCGTTAATATCTGTTATATTTACCCACATTTCAATTGAACCTCCACCGCCAAAACTCATAGGTATTTCTACCTCGTCATTTAAACCATCAAAGTCTAACCAGTTACCTAGTTCACTATCAAAAGTAGCACCAGTAATTGTACCATTATTACCATTTCCACTAGAATCAGTCCACGTAGATGGTGTATTAGTTGAACCATCAAAGCTAGCTGCATCTAAATGTAAAGCTAAACTAGGTTGAACATATACCTTTGTAGCATCGTAGTTTGTTTGAACCTGTTGAGGTGTAAGGGCTGTGCTGTAAAACCTTACTTGTCCTACTTTACCGTCAAAGTCATAAGAACCTATATAATCGTTAAGTGTTCCAATATGAAATAAACCGCTACCACTAGTATTGATTGAGCCTGTATAAGTTGTTGAGCCAGCTAGTTCACCATTTATATAAATCGCTACTGTTCCACTGTTAATATGTGTAGCAACTATATGATTCCATTGATTAGCCACTACTCTAACATTTGAATTTGAAGTAACAAGACCAAAGTCCGCTTGACCTTGACTATCATAACCTGTGAAATCAATATCGCCTGCCGAACCGCTTAACCTTATAAAGAACTTCCTGTCGGATGCAGTTTGAAGGTCATAAACACTAAAGAAATGGTCTGTTGCTGTTAAATTATCTGGATTAAACCATCCTTCAATAGTAAAATCTGTAGCTGAATTTATAGCTGAACTATTAACAGAAATATAATCACTTGCACCATCAAAGTCAAAGTAATCTGAATTACCATCATCTACATATGTAGCACCTGAAATAGTTCCATCGTTACTGTTACCCGAACTATCTAGCCAATTACCACTTCCGCTATAATCATTAGCATCTAGTTCTAATTCAGCTCCTGTTGTAACACTTCCTTCTGTAAAACTAGCTCTGTCGGGTGTTAAAGATGTTTCTTTTGTGTTTTTAGCTACTGCGTAGTAGATGTATGTTCTGCCAGACTGATTAACAAAAGCAGCGTCAGACAAAGTAAAACCATCTCCATCAAAACTTACATAATTAGTTAATAAATCCTCATTATTATTAAGATTAGGATATAAAACATTATCTCCTCTTTTGTTGTCAAACATCCACCAATTGGTAACATCATTACTACTACATTTTCCTATAATAAAAGCAGGTTCAAATCCTGTATAAACCTTATTTGTTGCACCTGTTCCTGTATAACTACCTACTTTAGATACACCTCTTTTAGAAGCGAAGCAGTAGGCGATATATTCTGCACTACTTGTGTTATGAACATTATAGCTTCCTGTTGTAAATACATTTGCGGTTGGTTCGGTATTATTCCACCAAAGAGAACTTCCAGAATACGCACCATCGGTGGCATTTAAAAACATTATATAATTTGAACCTAAAGGGGTAAAAACAGACCAACTTGAAGAAGCATCTATTCTTTTTATAAAAATAAGTTGAGGGGCAACACCTAAACCGTGTCCAATAGTTGAATTTATGCCGTTTCCAGTATATTTGACGATACTAAATCCTAAATCATTATTAGCACTAACTTGTGATGTAATTGTTCCATCTGTATTAGGTACTGCTGCACCTCCTGCTTTAAAACACCAAGCAACGTAACCAGAGTTATAATAACTATTTGACGAATTAAAAAAAGAGTATGTTGCATCTGTACCTTTTGTGGCTGTAAAACCATCAACATCAAAAGAAGTTAACTGACCATACGTGGCATCTGTTGATTCTCCAACAGAATTATCTGATGCTAGATATTTTCCAACACCCCTAACTGAATCATATAGAGTGTGATTCTGTGATGACCTTGCTTTAACCCAAACTAAGTCGGGTTGGAATCCTACATCAGTAAATGACCTAGAAGAAGTGCCATCCCCGTTCCATATAATAGTGTTAAAATGTTCGTCTGCATTTGTAGCAGGAGTATATTCGTGGTCTTTTATATCATACCATACAGAGCCGTCTCCATCGTAGCTATCTACATCGTTAGCATCTAAGTACAGGATTAGTCCTTCCTCTTGATTTCCTGTTCCTGCACCTGCTGCATCTGCCGCGGTATGTATTAGACGCTCGTTAATAGCCATATTACTCTGTTTCTATTTCTTTAGCTACAACATCGTAGGTAAAGTAATTATTTATTGCGCTAAAGTGTAAATTATTTATTGCTTGTGTTTCAATATCATAATCCGGAACAACAACATTAAAAAATCCAAATTCTTCAAGCACCTCATCAGATGCTCTATTCGCATTAGTAATACTTTTGCTTCCGTTTGATAGTATGTTTGGTATAGTATTGTACTTTACAACCTTACCTGCTTCTAAGCGTGCTTTCATTATACTGCAGTGTAGTTTGAAATTGTTCCAAATATTTCAGTACCATCATTTGTTGATATTAACTGAATAATGTTTTTTGTAGCCGTACCACTATATGTACCATTAAGCCATTTAACACCAGCGGGCCATGTTATTGCATAATCTCCGTCAATAACTAATGTTTTAACCATACCCGTTTTTACATTAGAAAACGTAAGGGTAGTATCGGCGGTACACGTTTTTGTAAACACAGATGAAGCTGTCCAATCAACGTCTGTTGTAATTGTGCTAGATGAAAAAAACTCATCCGCTAAAACTTCGCTTTTTACTTTTGTAAATGCCATAATTATGTTGCTTGTTGTGATATTGTATAGAAAAACTCTGGTGTGCCATTGTCATCTGTACAGACTATTTGTATAAAGTTTTTTGTTCCTAAAGTAGTGTCAAATTCACCGCCTAATAATATTGCTTCACTTGGAAACGTAAGAACATTAGCAGCCACACCATCTCCAGTTGCTACAATTATTTTAACCATACCAATTTTATAATCAGTAAAGTTTAATGTAATAGGAGCGTTTGGTGTAATTCTAAATATTTGTGAACTATTCCAATCTACCGTTTGTGGCGATGATGACCCACTAATATTAGCTGAGGTTTGAAATTCAGCGGCTATTACACCTGATGTTATTTTTGTTAATGCCATAATATATTATTTATCTTTGGTCTGTGGCTATATGAGATTAATTTATTTTTTATTATTTTTCATTATGCGTGTTCGTTATAAAGCTGTGTTATTTCAGATTGCGTTAATGCCCTATTAAATGCTCTATAATGGTCCATATAAAATCTAGAATTAAAAAATGTAGTTCCATTTGCATAAACTTGCCCTACAGTTTTAGTTGAGGTTACTGGCGTAGGAGGCGCAGAACCACTAGCTAAAGATGATGTTAATTGAATTTCAGTACCTCCATTTAAACTAAAATGATGAGTTCCTGAACTACTATAACGATAAGATACAAAATTCCAAGTATTAACAGAAAATGGTACATTTTGATTTGTGTATCTATAATTTCCTGAACTTGCCCCTCTGGTTTGTGCTTGAACGCTTGTAACTCCCCCTATATTATACATAGCAAAATTCCAAAAATGATAAGTACCATCGTGCTTTTCCCAAATACGCCAATAATCATCTCCTGAACCGTTATATAAATAAATCCAAAATGTAACAGTTTCATTTGCTTGAAAATTATTAGGAAGGGTAAATTGCCTGTTTGAAGCATCGCCAACATTTATAATCGAATGAGTTCCTACTTTCTTAACCGAAGCGTGAAAGGTTAGCCCTGCTTCGCCAGTACCATTATAGTTATTTCCTGAATCATCGTTAAAGTTATTATCAAACCTGTAAAATGACTTTAAACTGTTATCTCCAAATGGGTCGGTTTCGCCCGCTCCTATTGAAAATAATGGTTTAGACAATAATTGCGTAACACCTATCATGACCAAGGAAAGTTTGATTCAACAGTATCTTGTATACTTTCTTGAAGCTTTTTATCAATATTTTGTTTAGCTAACCAGTATTCATTAGTGTGGTTTGTAAACCAAGCTATAACATCCTCTTCTGTTAAATTTTGATATTCAGTAAAATCTACTTCTGGATCTGTCAAATCAATCTTATACTCTGAAGAAATTTGGTTTGATCCGTTGGATGCTGTTACTTCAATTACAAAACTCTTAATAATATTAAGGTAAATACCGTTTTCTTTTTTTAAAGAAACTATTCTATGTGTATATGTATTTGCCATAATTATAATGATAAGCCATATTTATTATTAAAGTAATCGTCATTTGCTTGAATTTCAGCTTGTGTTAGTTTTCTATTATAAGCAACAACCGCTAACATATAAGCGCTAAGATATTGACCTGTATACCCTAACCCAATTCTAATATTTTGAGTTGTATTAGGGGGTGGCCCATAAACAACATTTTTTGCTGCTGTTTGAGCTCCGTTTTTATACCAATGTGTAGTGCTAGCATCTCTCGTAAAACACCAACTTTGCCAAGCGTTTAAGGTTACACTTGTTCCGCTGTTATAGCCATCGTAACTTTGAGCATTTCCACCACTGGTACCAAAAAAATAATTCATAGTTGAATTACCTTCTCTTGTCCAGGTACCTTCACCCCCATATGCTTGATCCCAATAATTTTGCCTATTACCATTACTTAATGGATAACTTAATATATATATTGACTGTGCTGCTGAAAAGTTAAAAGCGTTATTATTACTTACTGTAACATATTTGTTGGTAACAAAATTTAAAGCATTACTAACACCCCCATATGTCCCATAATTGGATGACATATCTAAGTTAAAAGCTGCTGTTGCATTAGAAGAACTTAAATCTGTCCAGCTAGTTCCAGAACCAGAATATTCGCTTGCATCTAAATATAGAACCAAATTATCTTGTACTACACTTGACGACGTCCAAATCTCTGAACTTCCTTTATATATTTTTGATAATTCAGTACTGCCAATATAAGCACTAGATAAATCTAAGTTTTCTGTCTTTATTGCCATTATGTTATAAAATATATTTTATTTGAATCATAAGAACCTAATGCGTCATATTCTGCTTGAGTTCCGGTCCAAAAAGTTAAACCTGTTGTATCATCGCTTGTATCAACAACACCCGGTACGTCCGCTGGGAGTAAAGTAACAGCCCCAGTTTTGCCTTGAACGCTTGTTACATCAGATTCAAAAGTTAAAGAAACTGCCCCAACTTCTCCGTTAACACTTGTTACAGATGAATTAACAGTATTGATAGCACTCATTGAAATAACTTCAATAACGTCATCTTCTGCGGGTGTTCCGGCTGTAAATTGTATTTCGTTTGAAACTAAATTATAATTAGACTTAGCTTGGTATACACCTTGTATAAATACCATTGTAAGGGCTTTACTAGCTGGTGAACCATTTACAAGTGCAAAATCTGTTTCAGTTCCGTTTGCTGTAAAAGTATCTGTTTGAAATGTTGTTTGAGTTACACTGCCAGATGGTATAGTTTTATATATACTTACTTCAATACTATAGCCCACGGGTACGTTAGAACTAAATACAATATTAGATCCAGCAACACTATAAGTTCCTTTTTCTTGGTATACGCCTTCTATATATACATTAGTATAGTTTTCAGAAAGCGGCGCTGATGAAAGCACATAAGTAGCAGTTCCATCACCTGTAAGCTCATCTAAAACAATCTCCCCTACGTTAGTTAAATCTAAAAGACCACTTACATATTTAACTTCAATACTATAGCCATTAGGCGGTGCTGTTGTAAATACAATATTAGAACCAGATATAGAATAGTTTTCTTTTTCTTGGTACACACCTTCTAAAAACACCATTGTGTGATCAGATGATCTGGGTGTTCCACCTAAAGCAAATGTTGTTGTGCTGCCATCACCTGTTAAACTTCCAGATGTGCTAAACGCAGCGCCCTCGGTTAAAGTAGGAGCGTTTACATTGTGTCTTACGTGAACATTATCAGTTCCGGAAGCTGGAATTGAACCAGAAACAAATGTAACTGTATTGCCACTTACCGTATAGTTAGATGGATATTGATACACACCATCAACATATACATTTATATTATCTATATCAACTATAGTATCTGATAAAGCAAAAGAAGCTTGTGATCCAGTTCCGCTAAATGTTTCTTTAACAATTTCGCCCGTTCCACCACCACCAGATCCAGCAATTGCGCCCCACTCTGTAGTATATCCTTCAAACTGGTCGTCATCAGTGTTATATCTAAACATACCAGCCGCTGGAGAACTTGGCCTTTCCGCTGTTGTTCCAGTTGGAAGTGCAACCGCATCAGTGGTGTTTATATCTAAGGAAACGGTTGGAGAAGCCGTGCCGATACCAATCTTACCATCCGATTTAATCCGCATTTTTTCATTGCCCCCAGTTCCAAAACGTAAATCTCTTCCGTAAAGGTCATATAAAAGAACATCTTCAGATCTTGAGGATATTTCAAAAGCTCTATTACTATCTGCTTTTAAAGATAGCGACGCATCGCCTACATCGGCTGTAACGTCTAAGGTAGTTTCTCCAAAACTAGAACTAGGACTAGAAGTTCCAATACCAACGTTACCGTTAGAGGTAATAGTCATTTTTGTATCGTTATCGTGTTGGTTGTTAGTTCCAAAATTAAACGCTAAATCGCTATTATTGGCACTTGTTTTCCTAGCTATACTCCATATATCTGTATTTAAAGCTCCGTTACCCTCTACAAAATTTAAGGAAGATCCCCAACTTCCGCCTGGTCCAGAAGTTATGTCTAATTGCGCGTCACCACTCTCTATAATAGCAGTAGCGTATACAGACGAAATACCCACGTTTGAAGTTCCTTCAATATGCAGCTTAGCTCCAGGCGAAGTCGTTCCAATACCAACGTTGCCATCATCATAAATAACAGAGTCTGTTATAGTGTCTGTATCTGACCATTTGGTAATATAATTAGCTGTTCCTGTTCCGTCTACAAGTTGAGTATTACCTTCAAGAGCTGTTCCAGCCACTGTACCAAAACCTGGAAATGTAACCTTACTATTGTTAGTAGCTGTATCAGATTCTATTGTGTCTAAATCAACAGCCTGCGTTACAGATATAAAACCAACCTTTGTAGAATCAGCTACGGGATAATATAAATTACTAGTGCCTTCTGTAATATCGTCAGAAGTTATGGCTGTATTTTCCCAGTTTGTACTTGAGCTATTGTACCGTAAGAAATGTTCATTAGAAACGCCCGCAATAGATACATCTGTTAAATCTCCAATAGCAGCCGAAGCAGCAACACCACCTAAATTAGTTGCAGCTAAACTTCTAAACTGCCCAGCTATTAATATTTTAGCATCTGCTGGATCATTTAACGCAGTAGTGCCAGCTTTCATAATAATTGCCCCAACATATATTGCTTGTTGGGATGTGTTATCATCTTCTTGAAAACTTTCTAATAAATAACTTCTTTCAGCAGTATCAAGATTTGCATATGTGGCTTTACCGTAATATGAAATTAATATATTCGGTGTGCCTGGAAAATAGAATAATCTTTGTACAGTATAGCTACCGCCGGGAACAGCGTCTAATGTCCCGGTGCCATCATCGTATTTAGTAGGGTCAATGCCAGCATAACCAGCTCCTCCATTGTTATCTTTAACAAATCCTCCGCTACCGTTACTATAATACCTATGTATTAATGCAGCTGTTCTTGCACCATCAGATACAGTAGAAGGATTTTCAGGATCTATTGCATAGTTTCTTCCTAAAGCAAAAGCAACACCAGAAGATCTATCAAGGCTAAGGTTTGCGCCATTAGCTGTTATAGCATGCCCTGATTTTTTCAAAGGTCCAAAAGCGGCTATAAACTCATTGTGCTGTGCCATTGAGTTATATGCTGTTCTAGGAAAAGTACGCGCAAACTGCGTTGTTCCTGATGTGTGTATAATAGACCCTACCGGTATATGTGTTCTGAACTGTGCTTCTGTAAAAGCATCTGCTTGTTGTCGCACCGTTCCAGTGTTATCTATGTATATCCAAGCATTTAATTGATCTGAATTATTAGAATCTAAATTAAATACTGTAATAGTCTGTGCAGACCACTCTATATTTATAATTTCTGGGTGTGGTTCTGATCCAGCTGATTTATTTAAATCGTTTATTATACCATTACCTGCGGCAATAGTAAATGTAGTTGATCCTGCTGTTGTAGATAGCTCACCACCATTTAAAATACCAGAAGGTAATACTTCTGTAAATTTATCAATACTTATATCATGCCCATGGTACCTAAAATGTAATGTATCATGCGTGCCATCCGTGGTATAATATATACCGTTATCAAAAGTAGGCGTTGTTATTTGATTATTTAAAAGCTCAATAGTATCCCCAACAGCTAAATTTTCAGTTACCGTAGCATCTCTTGTCACAGTAAGGTCTTGTCCTACTGTAACATCATTTGGTAACCCAACGGTAAAAGTTCTATTAGCAGATAAATCTTGTGGCCCAACCGGAGATATTTCTATTTCATCAGTCGTACCTTGAATTTCTATTGTAGTAGTACTTAAGGCAATACTAGGTTTATTTAGTATTTCAGCGTCGTCTCCTGTGGCAGCATTCCAATTTGGTTTTACATTAACCTCAGCCCCTTCTTCAATACTATTTAATTTTGTTCTTTCGTCTCCTGTTATAATCTCACCAGATCCAGCGCTTGAAACATCTCCTAAGTCTATTACATTATATAGAGTTATATCAGTTAAGTCTGTTGGTTTGTTTTGGATAAACGCATCGCTATTAACGTCATCTTCACCCCAGTCAGCTTTTACATTTTGCTGTGCGTTATCGGGGGGGACGGTAACACTATCTGTACCATCAGTTACTACTCTTGTAATAGCATTAACATCAATTCCTGTTAATTTTGTTCTTTCCGCTGTAGATAACCCAATAAACGCTTCGTGACTGGGGCTAATTCTGTTTCTTTCGTCCCCTGTTATAATAGCTCCAGAACCAGCACTAGTAATATCGCGTAGTTCGTCTACATCATGAATAGCTAAGTTAGTTAAATCGGTTGGTTTGTTTTCAATGAACGCGTCGCCTGAAGCTGCAGACCAATTAGCATTTACATTTACTTCCGCATTTTCCGCAATACTGTTTAATTTAGCTAGTAATAGATCTGTAAAATCATTAGCAGATAAGCCTTTACCGGCCTCAGTGTTTTGTTTTAAATCTAAAGCATCTTGAAGCCCCGCAATACTAGATATACTTAAAGCATCTAATGTTTCTTTATTAGCTTCAATATAATCTACAACCTCCTGTAATGTATCAAGATCAATATTATCACTTGTTAAAAGTGTATTGATCGCATCAATAAGATCCTTTAGTACCTTACCTTGATTTGCAGATAAAGGCACATCTATAGCCGTTGAAGTTACATTGTCAACAACATCGCTATGTAACAAAGCATTCGCATTTAAGCTTTGTAATTGCCCTCTTTCAATGGTTGTAATAATTTCTCCAGAACCTGCATCCGTAACATCACCAAATTCAGTTATAGATCTATTAGAAAAATCTTGATCATACAATGCAGAATAATTTGCTACAAAGTATTTTGTACCAACTGTTAAAGTACCATTTGTACCCCTAGGCGTTAATGTAAGCTTTTTATATTTATTACTGCCATAATCCTCAATGCCTGTAACTTCATAAATACCAAACTGGTTTAGATTGTCTGTTTTACTGATTTTAATAAAATCATTATCAGCATTCTCTAAATATTCTCTTAATGAGTTTCCAGATTTATCATTAACGCTAATATATAAAACATTTATTGCACTAAAATTAGCATTAGTGGCTGCTCCGGCGTTTAAGTTTAATACCCCGTTTACGTCTCCAGCTGGGTCTACATAGTTTTGAAATTCAAAAGCTGCGCCATCAAAAACTTCAACTAAGTTTTCTTCATTAGCTATATTTAGTATTGACTCTAGCGTATAATTTTTAGTTCCACCGGTAGCAGAATCAGTACCTAATACCTTATCTAGCTTATTTAATGTGCTGTCTTGACCGTACGTTGATATTCTAGCCATTTATAGTTTGTCTTTGTTAAATTTAGTTATTGCATTCGCGTATACCTTATCTACGTAGGTTGAGCGTTTACCTATTTTACTGCGTTTAGCATCAATAGGCATATCTTCTTGTCCAATTAATATTTTATATATTCTATTAATAAGGCGCTTGCCACGCATAGATACCTTGTATTTATTATGATCGCCTAAACGACCATTACCTTTATGTATCTTTTCTACCCAGCCCTCTCTTTGTAATCGATAAAAGCGTTGCCGGTCCCAATGATAATACATTGTACCGTTTTGAAAATCCTTTATTGTAAAGTATTTTATAGGGTCTAAATAAAACAATAACTCTAAATCTGAAATTGATATACTATTTTCTTTACAAGCCCAACGAGAAACAAGTCTATAGTATTTAAGAAAATCAACTTTTAGTTCTCCTCGTTCTAAAAAATCGCTTCTATCCATTACAATACTATAATAACATCTTGCTCTTGTATAACTTTAAATACATCATTACCAATTTCAATATTATGACCAGCATGCCGATCGTAATATATTTTATCGTTTTCTTTTATACCCTCAACGCGCGTACCAACTGATTTTACATCAGCGGTACGGTATCTTATGTCTTCTCTGTGGTTTTCTGCTAATAACAGACCACCCTCAGTTTTCTTTATGTCTTCTTTTATTTCAGAAACAATTATATATTTACCTATTGCTTTCATTGTCTCTTACGTTTGAAATTACACAATCAGTTGATAATATAGTCGTTGCTACAGAAACTGCATTTTGTAGTGCTGATTTTGTAACTAGCACTGGATCAATAATACCTGCTTTACGCATGTCTTTAATCTTGCCGTCAGTTACATCAACACCCATTCCCCACTTATCTAAATCTTTAAATTCAGCAGGATCTAAACCAGCGTTGGTTAGAATTTTAACAAATGGAGAATGGAATGATTTTTTCATAATATCAATACCAAGTTGTTCTCCTTCGTTTTTAGCGGGTACAACTAATGTAGATGCTAAGTAGCATAAAGCAGCGCCACCGCCCGGAAGTATGCCTTCTTTTTTAGCAGCTCTTACAGCGTGTATAGCATCATCAACCCTATCTTTTTTCTCAGATACCTCAACCTCAGTATCTCCACCTACATATACAATAGATACTCCTCCATTTAAAATAGCTAATCTACTTTCAATGTGAGGACGCATCACGTGGTGGTCTTCTTCGGCAAGTTGTGATTGTAAGTACTCTACCCTTTCATTTACTCCGTCTGGTGCTTCAGCAATTGCTAAAGTTGTACCGTCGTTATCTATGATGGCTTTATCAGCCGACCCTAACACTTCAGGGGTGATATTGTCTAAAGAATCCCCAAGATTCTCGTCAATAACAGTAGCACCCGTTAGAAGGGCAATATCATCTAGAACATCCTTTCGTTTTAGTCCGAACGATGGTGGATCAATAATATTGCACTTAATATTGCCCTTTACGTGATTCATTGCTAATGCAGAAACAACTTGCTGGTCGCAAGGGGCAATGAGTAATAGCGATCTATTGGACTTGATTGCAAACTCTAATATTGTTTGTATGCGTCTGATATTAGTTACTTCAGACGAACATAAAAATACAAGTGGTTTTTCTAACTCACTTATTTCTTTTTCTCTATTTGTATGAAAATGTATACTCTTCGATGTAGACTTAATATGTGTGCCGTCTACAGATTCAATATACGTTTCGTTTGTTGGGCTTGTTTCCATTGTAACCACCCCATTCTCGCCAGCTAGTTTAAAAGCTTCGGCGATAAAATCTCCTAATACAGGATCATTGTTTGCTGATATACGAGAAACATGGTTTAGTCTCTTGTTATCTACAGCAACTCCTTTTTTGGTTAAAGCATCCACAGCATGTTTTGTGAAAGCCAC
>Ga0255769_10003967_pt1 | contig 14662 bp, 15 predicted proteins | sample 041ome_9_FD_179637 | JGI IMG/M metagenome (GOLD analysis project Ga0255769, IMG submission 179637) | Coastal salt marsh microbial communities from the Groves Creek Marsh, Skidaway Island, Georgia - 041413US metaG (version 2) | ecosystem: Environmental > Aquatic > Marine > Intertidal zone > Salt... | reverse complement strand
AATTCTGGTGTCCAACGATTCCAGACTGACGGATGTGTAATGCCGTTATCATCCGTCCAAGATCGTCCTACCCGAATCGTAGTGCCGTTGTATTGCCACATAGTTTAATCCTTAATTATTTCTATTATCGTGCATTGCTAAATTTAAAGGGTTGTTCTGCAAAGGCTATAAAGATGTATTCTTTAGTGTCCTGATTAACTTCACCACCCCCTACATCCCTAAGTTTAAATCCGTTACTTAAAATGTCTAATACTACAACATTGGCTGAATTTGCAGATGTCCCATCACCTCTTTTACCCTCTTGAGCAGAGCGATTGGCATAAATAGAATGTAGATAATTAGTTGGATTACTAGGATCTCTTGCATTATCAAAAATCGCCCAAGAAGAATAATCAGATGTAGTTGTAATTTGCTTAATCATCACAAACGCAGGGCGAAATCCGCTTCCGCAATACACCATTGGCCCATCCGTTGACCCGTTTCCGGTGTAACTGCCGAACTTACTGTAGCCTTCAACCGAATGCCAGCAGTAGGCGACCATGTCATCACCAGAACCATTAGTATTATTTAAACTGGTTCCAACAAATTTAATTGTATTAGTTGTAAGTTGTGTTTCTTCACCAGTATTTGTTCCAAAATTATTAGTTAAATTCAAATAAAGGTATTGTTGCTCATTTGATACTGCGGGATTTGTATTTGGATTTAATTTAACTATCCATATCGTTGTGTCTATTAGGTTTTTAATAATAACAAAATCTGGTTCTTTGGTTAAACCGTGGGGAATTGTAGCATTGTTAGTGTTGTTACCAACCCACTTAATGATACTAAACCCTGCATCCGTATTAATGGACATCCGCTTTGGGTAAATAGTAGGTGATCCAGCAGGAGTGTAATTACTTTGTAGTGTTCCGTTCAGTGAAACACTATTGGCAGTCATTGCGCCAGAAGTATTGCTATTATCTGCTGTAGGCGCACCTCCTGCTTTCCAGCACCAAGCAATCATTTGCATAGAACTATCAAAACCTTCAAATGCAGCATTTGTTGGTCTTGTTAATTCAAAACCATTATTGTCACTAAAATTAGTTACGCCACCATTACCATCAGGAGTTATTTCTTGTGAAGTTGAGTCAGAGGATAGACGTTTACTGACACCACGCACACTGTCGTAAATGCAATGTGACTGACTAGCATAAGGAGTTCGCTGTTTTATCCAAACTAAATCTGGGTTAAATCCTACTGAAATAGTAGCTGGACTACTATAATCCCCAACATACTTAACCGCCTTAAAGTAATCCTGCGGCACATCATCAGTAACGGTTGGGGTAAAGTCAGGCAGGTTGGCAGTACATAATGCAGTGTATCCAGAATTCGGAGTTCCCCACCAATCGTCTTCAATAAAATAAGCCTCAATATAGTCATTAGAGTTATGAAGTGAAGCGGCAAATGACCCAGAACCTTTAAAATCAATATTAGTTGTAATCGTTGAACCCTGTTGTGTTCTAGTTCCATTTGATTCAACTTTAAAAAAAGCAACTTCATTTGCCCCGAAATCAACTTCAATTCCAACTCTAAATGAAGTTGTTATTGCAATTGGTGACGTATCAGTAGTTGTATTGCTATAAAGAGTCCCCACAGCAGCATATAGTGCACCTTCAAAGTTATATATATATGACTGTAGGTTAGATTTATCCCATTCACTACTAATTACTCCTACACCAGTAATCGTTGATGTTCCTCCACTAACTATAAATTCAGCATAATGTTTCCCAGTAGAAGCAATAGTTCCAATTGCATGAGTAACTTCACTTGAGTGAGCAACCACTTTTGTATTACCCTCACTAAAAGTTGGCTGTAAAAAAGGGTTGCTGCTGTTTTTATACCTTCCTGCCAATTTATTCCAAGTACAAAAATTATTCGTTGGGCTGTCCGATACAATATCGTGTGTTGCAAAAGTAAGTGCCATAGTTTTATTCTTATCTTATGAATTCATTACCCAATGTTTTCCATTTCCGCTAGCGTCAGCTACTCCGTAAATTGGTACGGCTGTTCCGCTACCATAGGGATCTGTCATTGTTGAACTGCCACTCCAATTAAAATCTGCAGATTCAAAAGCTAATCTAAATCCGTTTGTGCCGTAACTATCTGTTGCTGTATCCCCATCAGATGCTGTTGCTGTACCAGATCCAGCAGTGCTAAATGCGTTGTACGGAACCCAAATATTGTCTTTAAACTCGCCAAAGAAGTATTGGTCTAGCGCTTGCCCGTCTATGAATTGGAAATTAGCTAGGTAGCCTCTAAATGAGGCAGAACCATTGCAACAACCTCCAATAGTATGCGGATTTTGTTGATTGTACCCACCAGTAGTACCAGTTGGGTTATTATTAGTAGTAAAACTACTGATAATTACACCGTTGACATATATAGTGATTGATTTTGTAGATGTAGAAATATCAAAAGAAACAACAACGTGGAACCAACTGGATAAATCCCTATAAACTGCTGTTGTTTCACGCCAATCGGAACTATATCCGCCAAGCACCAGACTGTCATCTGACGCTTTGAAGTACATATTTGTTAAGTTGGAATTACTTAACGAACTACTTGGTCGAGCATCAAAAACTGATTGGGTAGAAGAATTAAGAGTAGATCTTTTAATCCAAAACGAACTTGTCCAAATTCCTAAATTTCCAGTTTGGTTTGGCGTTCTTGTAAGTGTGCTACTCCCATCAAACCGAAGACTATTCTCAATCGGGTAGTCGTAGAAGCTAGTTGATCCGCCACTTTTTGCTGTGCCTTGTATAATGCTCATCGTCTTTTACCTGACTCCGTTAGCTAAGTGCGGCAGTTACGGATACCAGCACTACAGAAGCACTTGGCGCAAAGTACGACAGCCAGTATTCGCCTGTTGCTGACAATGTAGTTAAATCCGCTGATCCTAGTTTTACGGATGCCGCTTTGCTAGCAGTATAGTTAGTCGCATTGTTTATGTAGATATTGCCAGACTGTCCTGCCGTAATATTTGTAAAGGTAATCGTGTAATTGGCAGTTGGCGTACAAGAAAAGTTGTTAGTGGTGTCCATGTCAAAACTAGCAGTATTGGCTACTGTGACTGTGCCACGATTGCCCCCAGTAAATGTCTGGTCTGCAGAAAGCACAGCAAAACTAGAATCATTCGTCAGGTCACTGGTATTGGTCGGAATGTCTGAATTATCTGCCAGTTGTACCCAACTCCCACCGTGCGAATAGAACATCGCTTCTTCTGAGTGTGCGTGTACGACTCTCCCGTGATGGTCTGATGCTGCTGGAAAGTTAGCGACTGCCGCATAGTACGGAGGAGAAATCTTGGTATCATCGATTGCTGCCGTAGCGGAAACGGCAGCGTTAACAATCTCCCCGTCATTGATCTTTGCTGCGGTGATCGCATCATCTTCGATGTTTGCAGTAGCAATTGACAGGGCCGCAAGCTTGGTCTGAGCAATCGCAGCATCTGCCGCAATGTCCGTATTCGTGATGATTCCATCGGCAATGTCCTCAGACGTTAGAGGGACAGGGGTTGGTTGTTTTCCGATATAGGCCATGATTAAATCTCCAAAACAGAGATGATGACATCTACGTTATTTGAGGCTGAAACGTTGATTGCCTCCGTATTTTTTACAACAATCTTCTGATCACCCCCTCCAACGACTAAAGCACCCCCAACAGGGATAGGAGCATTCTTGATCAAGTGGGTTTCATTCGTCCCATCATCCAGAACCACTGAAGCCGTGACTGCTGCCGTGTGTACATTCGCAATGGATAGCCCGATAACGGTTGCTCCGTTGGCATTGCTGCAAGTGTAGATAGCAGATGCTGTGGTTTGATTTCGTGCCGTAGCATTGGTAAAGGTTGCCATGTTATCCTAATGCGATTGCTAGTTGTAATGCGGTTCCAGCCGGATCGAAGTCTGTCCCACTGACTGGGATACTCAGGGTGACGTTGCCGTTTGCGTCTGGGCTGTTCCCATTGACAGAGTCCACTGCACCAGAACCATCTAAAGGTTTGGCAAACGTAACAGAGTCTGTGGTGGAGTCATTATAAGTAAAGGTTAGAGCATAGTTTGCAGAGTTATTTGCATCTGTACCCAAAGAAATGCTGCTAACCGACTTACCATCTGTGCCGTTTGTACCGTCTGTTGGCTTTACAAATGTTACTATATCTGTCGAAGCATCGTCATAGGTAATGGTTAGCGCATAGTTCGCTGAGTTGTTAGCATCTGTACCTAAAGACGCACTACTAATTTCTTTCGGGGTTGTACCATCAACAGGTTTGGCAAAGGTTACTGTATCTGTTGAAGCATCATCATAGGTAAAGGTCAGCGCATAGTTTGCAGAATTATTTGTATCTGTTCCTAAGCTTGCACTACTGATCTCTTTTGGGGTTGTACCGTCAACAGGTTTGGCAAAATCAGTAGTTACACTGGTCGAAGCCTGATCATCATATGTAAAAGTTATACGGTATAATGAAGAGTCTGTCGGGTGATTCCCCAACACGATTGAGGCAATCCCACGTCCATCTGTGCCGTTAGTTCCATCTACCCCTGCAGCGACACTAAAAGTGCTCGAATCAAAGGAATAACTCTCGGGATAGTTAAAGGTTAAAAAGAAATCACCACTGACGTTCTCGTTGACCGTCACGGAGTCAGGGATATAGCCTCTCGGACCACGAGTACCCTGTAGAGCCGGAATATTACCGAAGTCATCTACAAATGCCGTAAAGTTTGTATAGGCCGAACCGTTAGAGTCTGTAATTCCAGTAGGCATTGGGATATTGTCTAAGGACAAGTCCGTTGCTGTCTGGGAAAGATCAGAGCCTTTAACTAATCGTTGGGTAAAGGTGACAACTGCCCCGTCACTCCCCTGTACTTGAACCGTCAAATCCACCTCCTAGATACTTTGAGTCTTTGCCTGTTTGCCCCACCTACTCTACGGATCGGACTCTCTGCTTCATTTCTTCTAGCGTCAGCTACATACTCTAAGAATTTCTGTCGGAAGATACTGCTCTTCTGGACGTTTCTAAGATCGTTCTCTTTTAAATAGGCACGTTCCACACACCCGTAGATCAAGGCATCGTGGTACGAAGCACCGATCTGAGGACTATCCGTGTCTGTGCTCGTCGTATTGGTCAGGGAGTTCCTTAGAGGTTGTAAAGTTCCCTCTAGTCGAATGGAGGGGTCTGTCTGTGCCCCGGTGACTAGGGAGTCACTTGCAAAGATAAGATCTGTGCCCAGAACATTGTCCACATCGGTGGTGGGTAGTGTTATGAGGTCCGGGCTAAATATAGCGTCTGAAGAAACGGGTACGGGAAATACCCTTACGGTAGGATGGGATTGATGCTCGATGACCAAGGCCCGAATCGGTCCTTGTTGCTCTCGCCAATCAGGGTTTACTAAGAATCCTCCGATTGCCCCGGAGACAGCCTGATTGACAGAAGTTGTGCTCCCCGATATCTGCGAGGGAGAGACACTGATCGATGTAGACCAACTGATCCCTCGATCCATAAAGCCACGTTGTGCGGCTTCATCCAACATCGTCGGGGAGACAATCGGGATCTCGATAGCTCGATTGCGTACTCTAGCCTTTTGGATATCCATCAGGCTAGACGGTCTTGTATAGGTAGGGATTCCAACTGTAAGGGCAATCGAACTCGTGGTTAGAGGAAACCCTGTCAGTCGGATAAACTCGTGCTGTGCGTCGAAGATGTAATCATTTAGTTCAGTTACCGACCATCTTCTGTTGCTCTCGTCCTGTAATATCCTCTCAGCCCGATCCCTTATCTGCTGAAGTTGAAGTGTCATCGTCCTCTACGGTCAAATTATGCTTCTTTTTTTGAGGTGCTCTTACCATTTTTGCTTCTGATTTGGCAGCATTCCCATTGTCAGGGTCGATTAACACTGGAGAATTTTTAGGTGGAACAACTAGGGTAATGGGGAACCGAGGACGTCGATAGCCTTCGGGTGGTTTCGAGTATTGCGTTTGGCTATATTCGGTAACGTAGCACTCGTTCATTAGACGGTTTATATGGATCGCAGAGACAATCCGAGCACTTCCTCTAGGGATCACTACACGATAACCGTTGATTGAAGAGGAGACCTCTGCGGTATCGTAGGAATCTCGGCCCATCTCGATCCGGATCACACCAAACCCATCAGGTATAGAGTCGGTGTTACCGTCCCACTCAGGTGCCAGATTAAGGGAAATAGGGACTTGGGAAAATCTACCAGTACCGGGATTGTAGTACGCTTGAGATAGGGAGGGTTCGTAATACTGTTGAGGCATCTTTATCGCTACTATTATAATTAAATGGTCTAAACATACAAGGTGATCCCAGAAGACCACCTTGCTGTTTCACTAGGTTTAGACTAGTTGGGTTGGGTATGGATTAGAGTCAAACCGATAGTTGACCCAGACCCATGCTTCTCCTGCAGCAACGCCACCACCTGTAACGGTTACCCGTACAATCTGATCGGAAGCTACAGCATCCATCATCTTAGCGGCATCAATTCCGTAGGTACCTACCGCACTAGCGTTACCTGTTCCTGCGTCGATTGAAGTCGCTTTGTAGTAAGCCGGATTAGCGGTTGTGCCAATATCAATATCAGCCGTTGCGTTGGCGAACTGGGTAGTCACCACAACCTTAACGTCCTCGACATAAGCACCCTTGGGAAGCTTAATGTCATACGGGACTGCCGCTGCAGTGACCCCGGTAATCTTAACGTGCTCAGAAGTCTGAGGCACATAAGACATTTGTTGCTTATCGCTTTTCATTTCGATCCTTTTAATTGAGATTCTCTCGGGACTACGGAAGTCCCGAGATCAATTAGGTTCAGCTATTTGCTGCGTAGAGAGTACCTGTCTGGACACCACCTGTTGGGTTGGTTACCAAGGACAAGTCAGATACACCTGTCTCGAGGGTAATAATCCAATCTTCGTTAAGGATAATTTGGCCCATAAAGAACGTATAGCCGACAGTTCCTCTTTGCCCCAAGGGGTCGGTACCAGAGGGGGTAGGCTTTACTACTTTAGGTACAATCGAGTCCATACCACCGATGGTTGCAGTTCCTACAGCATCCTTTGCGAAGATCACAATCGGATACACGTCCGCAAAGTTGCCCTTGAGGACTACGTTGTTGGCGTTACCACCGGAGAGGTCTTCTCCAGCGCCCGTGGTGTAGTTGCCAGCAGCATTCTCGAATGCAGTCGCTTGAGTTGTTACGAGGAAGCGAATCCCTTTGTAGGAACCGATCTCGTAGTCCATCGCTTGCGAACTGTCTGAGTATTGCTCTACCGGAACAAAACCAGAGATAGCTTCCAAATCTCTACGGAGGATCGGATGACAGATCGCAACATAGCTAGGTCGCAAAGGTTGCGTGGCAACATCAGGAGTCGCAGATAGCATTTCCGTCAGTTTCTCTGCATCGTTCCCTTCGAGGAATCTGATTGCAGCGTCAAAGTCTGTCGAGTTGACTACACCGTTTACTGTCGCACGAGAGGCTACGTTTCGGGCATAGATCGTATTCGCAGGATTGCGAAACGTCTTATAGCAGAGTAGGTCGATGACCTCTGCGGCCTGTTGCGCTTGTCTCTCGGTAATGATCTGGACATATGGGTCTTGACCAAGTAGTTCCATCAGGTCGGTCACCGGGACGTATCTACCGTACTGGCGGATGGTCGTGCTGATGACTTCGCTTTCTAGCTGGTCAAAATCGGGAGTCACACCCTCACCCAACGGTGTATCGTTTAGTGGAAATTTCTTATATCGTCGGTGACGCATCACGTTGCCGTCATTACGTCCCTTAGAGTCTTTCTGAGCGAACCGAGCAAAGGTCAGGTTCTTCTTTGCCACGGGCAGCATCTTCGATTGGATCGTGAGTGCGTCTTCGGTACTCAGGTCACCATAAAGATTGCCACTAGTGGTTGCGTAGGCACTAGTTGTAATAGCCATTTCTAATTCCTTTCAATAGGTTAACCCCCGGTCAATCCTGCCCAAAATGCAGCTTTGCTTTGAGGGTCGCTTACTCTTGGTTTTGGTCTTTCGGGTGAGGCTTTGCGAGAAATGACTGTCGATGCAGTCTTTCTACGCTCTAATTTCGCCTTTTCGGAACTAGATGGGTCTTCAATCGGCTGTTCACTAGACGGTCCTGTGGCTTCGTCCGGGTACTCAAAAAGGAATCCTCTAAGTAAGTCCACAAAGCCTTGCGGATTACTGAAATCGGTCACTACCCCCTTTCTCCAATCGTTTGCAAGTACCCACTGTGCGAACACCGGGCTGTCGAAATCAATCGTAGATGAGTTAGTGATTCCTAGTTGTTCGTTTGCCAGACGATGACGTAGGCTCAAAGCCTCTTGAACTTGCCGTTTCTGTCTTTCCTTGCGGAACTCTTCAATCTCGGGGTTCACCGTGCTTTGCATCTGTTGAATGCGCTTGTCAAACAGGGTGGTCATCCCTCGAAGTAATTCTGGGAAAGCCTCTAGTTCCTCTCGAACGTCCTCTGGTAACTCCTGTAGCAACGTGGCTATATCTGAGACAGCAGGGGTCTTCTCCTGCGTCCTTGGAGCACTCTCTTCAGCTTTCTGCCTAGGGGTCTGTAGGTCTTTAAGCTGACCTTCGAGTTGTTCGATCAGATCATCCTTCGCTTTGTTTTCACCCTTTAACTTGGTGATAAACTCCTGCGAATCTCGGAACCGCTTTGCTAACTTGGGGTCAGCTTGCGGTGGCTCTTCAGCTTGTTCCTCCGGGGGGTCATCCGTAGCAACTTCAACTGGTTGGGTTTCTTCTTCCTCTACAACTGGTTCCGGTTCCGGAGCAGGAGTAGCAGGTTTTCCGGTCACGATCTGTGACCACATTTCATCACGAGAAGGTTCTGCAGGGGTCGTATCCTGCATGTTAACGTCTTCTGACATTGTCACTTTGTTTAGAGAGTTTAAGTACGAAGTCTGGGTAATCCAGCAACTCCTGTAGGGCCTGTATACGACCCACCCTCAAGTTATGCTGTGGCAACTCCTCTGGGGTCACCAGCAACTTGAGTCGGTCTGTTTCCTCCTGAATTCGGATTTGGAGAACCTCCTGTAGGTGAAGCCATAGCTTCTGACCTCGGAGGACTTCCATCTCGTCCACGGTTATTGGGTACTTCTGGTCTCTGCTGTGCTGCCAGTTGTTCACTTCGCATTTCCTCTAGAACGTTGACTAGTTCTTGTTCCTGTTGTGCTTGGGCCTGTTCCTGTTGTAGTTGCTGCTGGTTTCTCATTTGAGCCATTTGCTGGGCTTCCTCCTTCAGCACAATAGATAAATCACTGAAATCAGAAGGTTGTACAGGTTGACCCATCTCCATCATCTTTAGAATCCTCTGGATCTCCAGTTCTCGTCGTTGCTTGCCGATGGAGTTCCTCTCCTCTAGGGCAGCATCCAATCGCTTGAGTGCCTCTTCAACTTGTCCTTTTTGCTTTTCCTTTTGACCCTCTATTTGTAGCTGCATCTGCACTTGCTGCATCTGCGACTGCTGGTCTTGTTGTTTCTCTTCTGGGGTCTTTAGTAGCTCATCAGGCTCTAGGTTGAAGGCATTCAAGATCGGCTTTGCCAAACGCTCGATCCTCATCTCCTGCGCTAGTTGGGGTAACTGCTGGAGAACCTGCATGAACTGCAGGAGTTGTTGGTTATGGACCTCTTCTGCGATGTAGCGTTCGTAGCCCGTACACAAGGCTTCGGCATCACAATGTAATTCCGGATCGTCCGTATCCACCAAGATCCAACGATAGATCCCGGTTAGGGCGTTCTTCATCATGTTGGAGATCGACTGCACCACTGCTGCTGTGGCCCGATTCTGATTAGAATTCAGAAGGGACATACCTGTTGCGGTACGAGTCTGATAGCTTGCTGTCTGTCCCATACCGATGGGGGATTGGCCTGATGCTAGGTTTGCCTCTCGTTGCAGGAACTGCATCAACTCCATCAACCCATTGGTCACGTCCGGAATCAGGATCGGTCTGAAGGCACTAGATACGTCTGCACCCGGAGCAAACTGGAAGACCTTTCCGGGGTAGAGGTCCGTAGGGTCTTCGTTTGGTGCGAGTTGGCTTGCGTCTACCCCGACCATCGGGACAGATGATAGTTCTTTGCCTTCGACATACATTGCCATCGTAAAGTTGATCAGGGACTGTAAATCCCGAATCGACCAGTAGATGCCGTCACCCCAGATCGAGTGGGTGTTGTCGTGCCAGTAGCTGAAGTGATAGGGCAGAACCCCGTCATAAGGATTCTGAACAGCCTTGATTACTCGGTCCCCGAGGACCGTGATGCAGACAGAAAGTAGGTCCGTCTCAGCCATAATCTCAGGGTCTATGTATCCCTCTAGATCCTCCTTGTCCAAGGTGCCCCAGAACTCGAGTAACTCGTACTCCTTCTCGTACTCTTGATAGGACTCCTGATGAGGGTTGATCGGCCTAGGCAGATCGCTTTGCTTGGAGTATGTTCTGTTCTGCAGAACGTCTTGGACTGCCTCTGCGTTGTACCCGTCCTGATCCGTCAGTAGCTGTCGTACCTGCACACTGGAGAGACTTGTCTTCTCGACGATATAGGACAGATCGCTATAGTTCGTAGCCTCTGGTGACGGATAGAGGTTAAAAATACTGACAAACTTCGCAGAAGGGATCTGGACTGACTCTACTGCACTCTCGATGTTCTCCAGCCGACCTCTGAACTTGCCGGAATAGACCGGGTAGTTCCTACGAATCAGTACCGGGGACTTGAGGACTCCTGTACCGTGTAGGCACATCTCGTGGACTGCCTTACCAATCTCCACTGTAAAGTCTGTCTGGTCCAAGATGTCCCTGATCCGGTCCTCCATGTTCTTGGCCCGGTCTCGGAATATCTCGTGGAGTGGCAAATGTTTCGAGAGTTCGTCTATATAAAGGGTTCTCTCCTTGTCCGTCATCTGGGGCATTTGCTCTGCCATCTGGTGTATATCGGCAGGAACAAACCTCGGCTGTCTAGACGGTTTAATCGTGAACGGGATCTTGTTGTTCTGGAAGAGCATCCCGTTGATTTTTATATGAGCACTGGTCACCTCTCGACGGGTCAGGTTCATATACGGAGGTGATGCCCCGGAATGCTTTGTCAAAGTGTCTACATAGATCCCGTTGTAAGCATCTTCTGCAGGTAACCACCGATCCGTCTCAATAGCTGTCCGATAGTCACGAGCATCTTCGTACTTATTACGAATCAAGGTGGCTAGACCGTCTTCTAGCTGATCCGGTTCCCCGTTAGGTACTTCTTCAGTCGGATTGTATTCAGCCAAGGTCTCCCTCCAGTTCCTCTAAGTATTCCAAAAGATAATCACCGACCTGTTCGTGCAGATCCTGCAGTTCGAAGCTTTCGTGCTCTTCTTCTTCCTGCTTTCTCGTGATCATCTCCCTCCAGCTTTCAAAGACTCTTGTATTAGACATAGGAAAAATTCCGGTATTCGTGTCTTCTCGGTAGAGGTCGTTCAATCGCATAGTTTGTCATCGAGGGACGAATCACTGCTCCCCAGCAAGCTAACCCTAGAGCCATCACACAGTCATCATGGGCACCTGTGTTTGCTGCCTCTTTGCCGTTCGGGAGAGTAACAAAGGTCATCATCTCATCAACTAGGGTACGATCTCGGATCAGGACATCTTCGTTACGCAACAACTCTCGAATCGTGTCCACCAACTGGGGTCGTGACTTGACCGTGGTTAGGAAACCGACTCGCTTCGTGCGCTTTTGTCCTCTCTCGTCTAGTCGTACTTCGTTATAAAGGTTTGAGTAGTTATGTTTGTCGAGTAAAGCCCGGAGGGTGACTAGACCGTGGTTGTTGCGTTCCACCACCATCAAGGCTTCGTTGTAGTACTGTCCAAGGGAAACAAGTTTCCAAGCCAGTTGGTCCGGATCTGTTTTGACTCTTAAATGAGCCACCTGTTCCATAGTTAGAGCGTCTAAAACAACGGCAACCGACCAATCCGTGTCTCGGTCATTTATTTCGATCCCTTCCGCTACGTCTGCCCCGATCCGGTATTCCCGGTTCTCTATCGGGTGTCGGAAGATATGAAGTTCACCGTTATCGTGCGGCTCTAGTGCGTAGATCGGGTTCTGGTTAGCTGTCTGGTTGTATCGATTCGTAGGTAGTGTGTAGACTTCTGGTTTCTGTTCTGTCGAGATTCGTTGTCGTATTCTCTCCAGTACGTTCCGATCAAAGACCATCCGTCCCGAGGCTAGGAATGCCTCCCTGTCTGATGTGGGATAGTCCTGATGGAATTGATCGAGTGAACCTTGGCAGTTCACATCAATCGATAATCGTCTCCACTTCAGATGCTCTAATGAGACCTCGAAAGTTTCGATACCTGCATCGCCTAAGTCGTAGGTAATGCTTTCTTCCAGTAGCCTCTCTTCCTCTTCTGAGCCGTACCGGGGTTCTTTGCCGATAGAGGCTCTAAACTCTTCCCTTTCCGTCTCGGAGTCGAAGGGTAGCTGATAGTCGTTAAAAACGTACCAAGGGAAGAAGCTACTTTCCCACCCACCCTTACTCTCTCCGTTTGCTGCTGACCAGTAGGACTGATAAAAGTAGCCACCCATTCCTCGTGCGGTGGATTCGACCAGAACCTCTGTACCTTCGGCAATCGCTACGTTTCTAAGGAGGGCACCAGCATAATCAAAGGCATTCTCTCCCCATCGGGATACTTCCGAGCAGTGGAGGTGCTTGATCTGGTCCCCGACGATGTCGGTTCCCCCTGCTGTGCCTAGTCGGAAACGGACGTTTAAGTCTGAAAAAGAAAGTTCTCGTTTACCAGAATAGCCTTCCTTCGGCCTCAATGGTGCCGGGTAATGCTTGAGCATCAACCTCACCATATTAAAGAGGGTCACTGTCGTTGGTTCGTCGTGGGCTACAATTGCAACCCTCATATTCTGCCCGATCAAGGCTGATCGGAAGAATCTGGCTAGACAGTAGGTGGATAGTCCTGATCGTCTGGGTTTGAGGACTACCTGACGGACAAATCCGGTCTCTTTTCTTTGTTTTTCACACTTAAAATGCAGGATTCTTTGGACGTTGTTCAGTTCGAATGGGATTAAATCTCCGGAACCGAACCTTTCGATCTTAAACTTCTGGAAGTGCCATAGAGGATCGCTTTGGATCTTTCTTAGTACGGCTTGAAAGGCGTTTTCGGATGAATTCATCGGTCACCACCCAAATCTTGAAGCCAAAATTTTCGAAAATTGTCTCAACAAAGGATTTGTTATAGGGTGGAAACGTCCGATCTCTGCAAAAGATGACTCCCCGGATCGGTCTGTCGGGGTTTACGAACTTATGGACCAGCATCTGTCCAAGGAGTTCCTTCCAATTATCCCATTTCTTAGCTTCTATGATCGTCTGGTTGATCACTAGGTCCGCTAATCCGTAACTAAAATAGACTTCTCGCTCACCTCCGAGGTTCTTTTGGATAAAGCCGATAACCTCACTCTCCAAAATGTTAGGACGGAAGTATGCAGAAGTTTTTTTGATATTCTTTTCAGGCTTCATCTACTCTAGTTGGCGGTAATTATAGCATGTAAAGAATAAGTTACAAAGGGATCAAAGGCCGAAAGCTTCTAAGGATGAAGAGAAAAGGCCGGAATTCCGCAGCAAAACACGCATTTGTTCTGCAATCTGGCGTACTTCAGTTTGAGCGTGAGTACTCGCCCGAAGCTTGTAGAAATGCACAAAGTTGCGGAAATTGTAGGTCACGCAGTAGCGTATTTGGTGGGCATAAGGTAGGAGAAAACGAGCAGATTCTTTGGCTCTGGCTCTTGAGAGTCCTGCCGCTTCCAAGTCCTTCAGAAAAAGATGATAATTACGTTGAGCCTGACGAATCATATTGGAGGCAGACTCTTGTAAAGTATCGGGCCAGTCTTCGGGAATGTAGTAGCTGTCTCGTTTCAACTCCTTGTACCGTGCTGACTCGGAGTTGATTGAGAGTGTCCTGTGCTTGAGGAAGTGGATGTGGGTCGCAATGTCTGATTGGACCCGGAAGGTAATCATCGAGTGCTCGAACGGAGTCCCGTGTTCGTTCATCGCCAGAAATTTAAGCAAACTGGGGATACGATGTTCTGTCTCGGGGGTGATCTCGGTGTCCGTGCTAGCCCAAGCTGCACGAGCATGGGCATAATCCCCACCTGAGACCTCTACTAGTTCAACAGTATTGTCTGTCCTCATTTCTTAGATCGTCCGGGTTGGTTTCTGGCTCTATTCGTGCTGGCTTTTTCATTCACTAATCGTCCTGATTTTGTGTGTGACTTGTCGTAGCCCTTCGGACTAGGCTTAGTCCGGTTAGCTTGGTTCAATTCGGCCCTATATTTCTTACGTTCGGGGGTCGAATGGTACTCTGAATCGTACCGTTTCTTAGCTTCTGAGGCTTTTCCTTTACCTTTTCCGGCTAGTTTATTGCGTCTTTGGGGTACTTTTTTCATATTCCTCCTTAAAATCGTTAAATAGAAAATTGGGTCGGTGTGGAAATGGCTGGAGTCCCAAAAATATAGAGGGTGGGGGGCCTTTGGTCCCCCTCCCCCCTTCAGAAAAATGGACTTTTTTTGATGGATCGATCATTTCTTTTGGGGGTCAAATCAAAGCGGAATCGAT
>Ga0255769_10003962_pt1 | contig 14676 bp, 14 predicted proteins | sample 041ome_9_FD_179637 | JGI IMG/M metagenome (GOLD analysis project Ga0255769, IMG submission 179637) | Coastal salt marsh microbial communities from the Groves Creek Marsh, Skidaway Island, Georgia - 041413US metaG (version 2) | ecosystem: Environmental > Aquatic > Marine > Intertidal zone > Salt... | reverse complement strand
TCTATAACTAAGTCCAACCGCCTCTGCAGCAGCCGTTCCTTCATCTAATAATGAAGCATTAGAAATATCCATGCCTGTAAAATCACAAATCATCTGTTGAAAATTTAACAACATTTCCAATCTACCTTGTGCAACCTCAGGCTGATATGGAGTGTATGATGTATACCAACCAGGATTTTCTAGAATATTTCTTAAAATTACATATGGAGTGAAAGTTCCATAGTAACCCATTCCAATAAAATTAGAATAAATTTTATTTTTTTTTGAAATAGCTTTTAATTTTCTCAAAGCTTCATATTCAGAATTAGGTTCACCAATTTCTAGCTCTTCTTTCAATAAAATATTCTCGGGAACTGTTTTTGAAATCAAATCATCTAATGATTTAAAACCAAGTTCGCTTAACATTTTATTTTGATCTTCTTCTGATGGACCAATGTGTCTTCTTATAAAATCTCTTTGAGAACTTTTAAGCATATTAATTACCACTTTCCTTTGCAAATTTATCATACTCGTCTTTGTTCATTAACGAGTCTAATTCTGCTTTATCTTTTATTTTTAATTTAAAAAACCATGCATCATTTTCTGGATCTGAGTTTACTTTTCCAGGATCATCAACAATCGCTTGATTGTTTTCAACCACTTCTCCGGATACAGGTGTGTACACATCACTTGCTGCTTTAGTAGACTCTACTACACCGGCATTTCCATCTTTTTCAACAGAAGAACCAACTTCAGGAAGTTCAACAAAAACAATATCACCTAACATTTCTGTTGCATGTTGAGTAATCCCGATAGTTGCAACATCTCCCTCTAATTTAATCCACTCATGTTCTTTTGAATATTTAACATCACTCATTAGTTCACTCCTTTCACATAGCTTTTTTTATAAAATGGTAACCCACAAATATTTGCAGGATACTTTTTTCCCCTCACCTCTAGAAAAATTTTTGTATCTTTTTTTGAAAATTCTTTGTTGATGTAACCCATTGCAACTGGACCATTTACACTTGGACCAAATGTGCCACTTGTAACTTCACCAACTAAACTATCTTCTTCGTTAAAAATTTTTGTTTTTTCACGAGCAATAATTCTTCCCTCAGGTTTAATTCCAACTCTTATATTTTGAACACCTTCATTGATTTGAGTTAGAATTTTTTCACTTCCTAAAAAGTTTTTGTCTTCAATTCTTTTTTTTGAAATTGCCCACTTTAAATTAGCTTCTATTGGAGTTTTGTTAATATCTAATTCATGACCGTACAAACATAATCCTGCTTCCAATCTAAGAGTGTCTCTTGCGCCAAGTCCAATTAATTTTGCACCTTTTTCAATTAGATTATTAGTAAGTTGTTCTATTTTGCTATTATCTAGTGAAATTTCAAATCCATCTTCACCTGTGTAACCTGATCTAGTTATAAATGTCTTTGAACCTAGAAATTCAAACCAATTACCAGACATAAAAGATAAATCATTTACTCCAGGAATTAATTCTTCCAAAATTTTTGAGGATTGAGGTCCTTGAATAGCTATTAATGATTTTTCATCATCTAATAACATTTTATATTTACCACCTAATGTTTTTTGTAAAATTTCAAAGTCAGTATCTTTACAAGCAGCATTAAGAATAATTATTACTCCACCCTCTATTTTAGTAACAATCAAATCATCGTGAATGCCAGCATCAGCATTCATTAAAAAACTATATTTTGAATGGTTTACTTTTAGATTTTTTAAATCTATTGGAAAAATTTTTTCTAAATCTTCTAATAATTGATCATCACCATAAATATAAAGTTGGCCCATATGTGATACATCGAAAATACCACAATGGTTTCTTGTAAATTTATGCTCTTCAACGATGCCCTCTTTATATTGAATTGGCATTTCGTAGCCTGCAAATTCAACAAACTTTGCATTGTACTTTTGATGAAGTTGATGAAGCTGTGTTTTTTTTATATTCATATTAACTCAAAATACCCATCTGTATATTTGCCTGAGAGTTTTGCTCCTTCGGCGAGAACTTAATCTCTTTCCAGAGTTAATATGTTACGGTCCTTTTGCCTGAGAGATTCCTGGGTAGTTGCTCCTTCGGCAGGTCATATTGCATACCATTCTCCCGTATAGATAAACCTTATATAAAAATCTAGATAAAATCTATGATTAAATTATATTTTTTTCTTTGAGTATAAAAACTTGTAAAATTCAATTGCTAGTACATAAGCCAAAATAGGCCCAAAAATATATATCCACAATCCCCCAGGAAAGTTTGCAGCAAAATGAGGTCCTACAGCTCTAACAGGATTCATTGCGGCACCAGTTATTGCTCCAAAAACTATTACCTCTACACAAACAACTAATCCACAACATAAAGACAAAGTTATTAATGAGCCTTTCTGAATATATGAAATTATAATTATGACCACAGCAAGGATCAAAGATAAAATGAATTCTACTAAAAAAGATATGAGATAATTATATTCAACTTTTAATAATGGTAAGTTTGATCCAATATTTGCGATATTTCCAAATATCATTTTTAAAAAATAACCAGCACATATACTCCCTAAAATTTGAAAAAAACTATAAAATATAAATGTATTGAATTGAATAACTCCAACCCTATACTCCATGTATGATACTGCTGGATTTACATGCCCTCTCGAAAAATTTCCTAAAGTATAAATTAATGTAAATAAGATAATACCAGATGATAACCCTCCCATTAACTGACCTATTGATCCATTATAAAATGCATTTGCCATAACTGCTCCTGCAGCAAAAAAAACTAGTAAAAAAGATCCAACAAATTCAAGAATAAAATTTGTTAATGTGAAATATTTACACTTTTTCATTTGCTCAAAGTTAAATAAATTAATGGCAATTTTTCAGGCAAATCTGATGCGGATTTAATAATCACATAATTTTTATTACCGAAAATTCTAGAAAGGAATTTATTACTTTCACTCTCAACACCAACACAAAATACATCTACCCCGTTATGGGCTAGTCTTCTTACAGCATATTTTGCATCCTCTAATAAATATTCTTTATCAGCAATATCAATATCAGATGGCTCACCATCAGATAAAATGAGCAGTAATTTTCTATAATTAGGTTGTTTTACTAAATCTTGACCAGCCTGTCTAATAGCGGTCCCCAATCTCGTGGAATATCCAGGTTTCATAGACTCCAATTTGTGTAAATGGTTTGGACTTAATTTTTCTTTAAAATCTTTAATCTTCCAAAAACGAACATCGTCTCTCTTGTTTGAGCAAAAAGTTGATAACTGGAAATCATCTCCAGCAGCATTTATTGCTTCACTTAGAATACTTGTTGATTCTATCAAAGATGAAAAAATTGTTTTTTTTGTATCTTTAATTAAATCATTTGTAGACTCAGATATGTCGACTAAAATTGAGGCTGCTAAATCTCTTTCTTTTTTTTGTACTTTTTTGTAAATGTTTCCCGAGGGACTTGATCCTCTTTTGATATCAATTACATTTTCAATACAACCATCAATGTCTATTTCATCACCATCTTTTTGTTTTTTTAATCTGATGGGTTGTGAAATTTTAGAGGATTCAATAAGTCTTTTTATATTATTAACAATTTTTGAATTTTCAAAAATATAATTTTCTAAATAATAATTATTTTTATTATTAAAATTATATTTTCTTACTTTACACCAATTGTAATTTTCTCTTGCTGAAACATAATCAAACTCTGGTTGAAAAGATATGATTTCTGCCTCTTCTTCCTGAGAGAATTTTTTTGGCGCAACTTTAGCTAATGGAGTAATTACATCATTATTTTCTAGGTTTTTTTCTGCATCATCAGTTTCTTTTTGATCAACTTGATAAGATTCTATACTGGATTGGAATTCCTCAGACTCATTCATATTGTCATTATCAAAATTCCATATACCAGAATTATCATCACGATAAATTGGGTCTGGTAAATAAACTTTTGGATTAAATTGAAGTCGCATTTGACCAATATCCCAACCTAAAACATTCCCTAGCTCTCTACTTAAATTTTGATCATTCCATCTTTTTTTGTTTTGCAAAAACATATCTTTTGCTTTGACAATCCATCCATTTGAATCTTTATAATTTTCATCTACCAACGCCCTAGATAATCTGGAAAAAAGAGTTCGTGCTGTTAATGGGCCATAGGCTTTATTCAAATTTTTTGATTCACCGGTTGCTAAATGATAGGGTAGCCAGAGTTCTTTCAAACCTGGAAATTCTCTCATTGAAAGCAATTCAACTCTTGCATCTTCAATTATTGAGATAATTGCTACTTGAATAGGTTTAAGTTTTCCAATTTCATATTTCTTAGTTGTAAATTTCATGTGAGCTGCTGTGTGCATAATTGCTGCTCTAAAAACCTCTTCACCTAATTTTCCAGTAAATCCAGGATATGAAGACGGTATTCTTACAAAATTATTACTAAAAGTTGTTCTCTTAATAGAAGATTTTGTATTAGTAATCTGTATTTCTCTTACATTAATATCCATTCCCCAAATTGCAGTTGAGTAAATTTTTAATTTATTTTGGTGATCCTTAAAATTATTGATTCCTCCAGATTGACCTAACCATTCCAAACCCTCTTTGTCTTTAAGAGAAAATAATCTCAATCTTTTTTCTAAATCTCCAGCACTGGCTCTAAGACAAGTTAAAAACCAGTCTTCAATTTGAGTAACATTAAACTTTGTCACTAAAAAATTCATTTCATCCAAAATTATTTCTAATACTTCAGGAGCCATATTTGTAATTTTTTCAATAAGTATTAACCAATTTTGAAATTTTCTATCGTGTGAATAAAATTCTAAAATTTCTTTTGCAATAATTGAAAATTTATAGGCTAACTTTTGGTTTCTTTTGATTGTTATTGATGTAATTACAGAATAAAAAATTTTTATGGGGGCTAATTCATGCTTATTAATGATTTCAATTGCCGTTTCTGAAAAACCTTTTAATGCAAATTCTCCATATCCTGCATCTTTAATCTTTTTTTGATACTCTAGCCATGTTGATAAATTTTCACCTTTTAAAACTTTATCTGCTTTATCTCGTAAATTATTTGGTATTCTTCCAAATTTATCAAAAGAAACTACATTGTTGTTTGACACTTGAGACTACCCCAAATCTCTAATTGATCTTTCTAAAGACTCTCTTACATCTCTGTCATCAGTGATAGGAAGAACAATTGATTTCAAACAAGACTCAATAAAACTAATTTTGCTATTATATAATTTAGCTGCTGCTATAAGCATTCTTGTAGAGGCTCCTTCATGCAACCCTTTTCCTTTTAAATTTCTGGTTCGCTCTGAGACTTTAATAAGTTTTTTTGCAATTTGCTCTTCCACACCACTCTCTAGCATGATGATTTGCTTTTCAATATCCTCACTTGGGTAATTAAAATCTATTGCTGCAAATCTCTGTTTTGTAGACTCTTTTAAATCTTTTAAAACGCTTTGATAACCAGGGTTATATGAAATAACTAAGAAAAAATCTTTATGGGCTTTAATTATTTCACCTGTTTTTTCTATTGGTAAAATTCTTCTATCATCAGTCAAAGAATGAATTACAACCGTCGTATCCTGTCTTGCTTCAACTATTTCGTCTAAATAACATATTCCACCATATCTAACTGCTCTTGTTAATGGGCCATCTTTCCACACTGTTTCAGAACCTTCTAAAAGGAACCTTCCAACTAAATCAGATGCTGTCATATCTTCATGACATGAAACAGTAATCAAAGGCTGTTTTAATTTCCACGCCATATGTTCTATAAATCTAGTTTTACCAGATCCTGTAGGTCCTTTTAACATAAGTGGAACTTTATTCTCCCAAGCAGAGTTAAAAATCTCAGTTTCATTATCAATTTGAATAAATTTTGGCTCAGTATCAATAAGAAAATTATTATTATCAGTCATAAAACAAATTTTGTTTAAGTAATTTAAAAATGTTTTAAAGGCGCCTAAAAATTTTATTAAGCGCCTTTAAGAAATTTAAGTTTTATCTGTGAGATGTTTTTTGATTAGGTATTCCTTCTATAGGATTTTCTTCAGTCCCTATGGTCGGTCTTGTTATCTCCTCAACCATTTTTCTAGTACCTTCTGGATCATTAACCCATTTTCTATAGAACTCATATGGCATCTCAGATGTACCTTTGTCTCCATCACCAGATTTTAACATTCCAGTGTAACCTCTGTGAAGAAGTTTAAACAAATGATTGTTTGATTGAGCATTTGCTCTTGCATCTCTAATTGCAGAAACAGACATTTGTGCATATTGTATTCCATTTTCTTCTTCAGCACATTGACCTAATGTTCTTCCATCAAATCCTATTAAAGCTGAATATCCAAAATATGAATAAACTCCATCAAAGCCTGTTGCGTTAGCAACCGCTACATAAGAGTTGTTTGCCCAAGCCATTGCTTTTGCCATTGTAACCTGTTGTTCTTTTGCTGGATACATATAACCTTGACATCTAACAATCAGCTCTGCACCTCTCATTGCACAATCTCTCCAAATTTCTGGATAATTTCCATCATCACAAATAATTAGAGATACTTTAAGACCTTTAGGTCCCTCAGAAACATATGTACAATTTCCTGGATACCAACCCTCGATTGGAACCCATGGCATAATTTTTCTATATTTCTGAACAATTTCTCCTTTGTCATTCATTAAGATTAATGTGTTATATGGAGCTTTGTTCGGGTGATCCTCATGTCTTTCACCTGTTAGAGAAAATACACCCCAAACTTTATTTTTTTTACAAGCTTCAGCAAAAATTGCCGTTTCTTCCCCAGGACAAGATGATGCTGTTTCATACATCTCTTTCTCATCATACATTATCCCATGAGTGCTGTACTCTGGAAAAATTACTAAGTCCATTCCTGGTAATCCAACTTTCATTCCAGATATCATGTCAGCAATTTTTTTTGAGTTTTCTAAAACTTCTTTTTTTGTGTGAAGTCTTGGCATTTTATAATTAACTACCGCAACACCTACAGTATCTTTACTACTACCTATATCACCGTGATACATATAACCTCCTATTAATTATCAAAAGTGTATTATAATAATAAAGTTTAAACAATATAATCTGAGCTTAATACATGTAAAATTTACACATGTATTTTCAACTGTAAGTTGCTTAAATAGTTAGATATTTATTAACTAATTTATCAGTAATATTAGAGGCTTTTCCACTTTCAACTATTTCTCCTCTTTCAAGAATTATAAAATTATTAGCAGCCTTTTTCACAAACCCAACACTCTGCTCTACTAATATTACTGTCATCTTATGTTCTTTGTTCAGTTTTATTAAAACATTTTCTATTTCTTCTACAATGTTTGGCTGAATACCCTCTGTAGGTTCATCAAGAATTAAGACTTTAGGCTTAGTTAATAATGCTCTTGCAATAGCTAATTGTTGTTGCTGTCCGCCAGAAAGATCTCCTCCTCTTCTTTTTTGGAAATCTTTTAGTATTGGAAATAATTGTAAGGCAAAGTCAACATCTTCATTCACATTATCTTTATTTTCATCATCTCTTGCAAATGCACCTACCATCATATTTTCTTGAACTGTAAACTGAGGAAGAATACCTCTTCCCTGTGGCACATATCCTAGTCCATATTTAGCTCTGACATTTGTTGAGAGTTTTGATATATCTTTACCATCTAAAATTAGTTCACCTTCAGATTTACTCATCAAACCCATAATTGTTTTTAAAAGAGTAGTTTTTCCCATACCATTTTTTCCAAGAATTCCAAAAAATTTACCCGACTCTATTTCTAAAGATATATTTTTTATGACTTTACTTTCTCCGTAAGAAGATGAGACATTTTTCAGTTTAAGCATTTGTAATTCCTTTGTGCCCTAAGTAAGCTTCTTTTACTTTTTCATCTTTTTCAATTTCAGAAGCTGTACCTTCGGATAATAGCTTTCCTTGGTGCATTACTGAAATTATATCACTAATTTCTTTTACAAATCCCATATCATGTTCAACGACAATGAGAGTTTGTGTTTTTTTCAACTTATTAAATAATTCTGCAGTTTGACTTGTTTCATAATTAGTCATACCTGCTGTTGGTTCGTCCATCAAAATCAATTTTGGCTCTTTTAAAACAACTAGTGCTATCTCTAACCATTGTGTTTGGCCATGTGATAAAAACTGTGCTGTTTTTTCCAGATCATCTTTCAGACCTACAAATTCTGCTATCTCATCTATTTTTTCTTTATCTTTTTTATTAAAAAATTTGAAAATATTTTTAAAAAACCCAAGGTCAGAATTTAGAGCAACATATAAATTATCTTTTACAGTCAACTCTTTAAAGACACTGGGAATTTGAAATTTTCTTCCAATACCTTTCCTGGCAATTATATGTTCCTCTAAGTTTGTAATTGGTTCATTGTCAAAAATAACCTCACCTGAACTTGATTTTGTCTTTCCACATATGATATCCATCACTGTTGTCTTGCCTGCTCCGTTGGGTCCAATCAAACATCTCAATTCTCCATTTTGAACTTTTATATTAAATTTATTAACAGCTTTAAAACCATCAAAATCTACAACTATTGATTTCAAACTTAATAATTCTTTTTTAGTTTTCATAAGCTATCTATTTTAAATATTTTTCAAAGGCTCCAGCTAACCCTTTTGGTAAAAATAAAACAGTAAGAACAAAAACTAAACCCATTATCAAAGTCCAGGTATGTAAAAAAGTTTCTGTTTCAGATAAAAATCCTTGACCAGCAGTAATTACAATTGCTCCTAAAAAAGAACCCATTAGGCTTTGTCGCCCTCCAACTGCGCACCATATAACAATAGATAAACTTAAAGGAACAGCTAAAAAAGTTGGAGATGCAAATTCCATCACGATAGTGTAAAGCATGCCTGCAATTCCAGCTATAGCAGCTGATAAACACATCGCAGCTGTTTTATATGTTCCTACACTGTAGCCTAAAAACCTTACTCTATTCTCATCATCTCTTATTGCTTGAAATATAAGACCAGCTCTACTTTTGGTAATTAACAAACTTAAAAAAATTACTATTGTCATTATACAAACAATTAAATAATAAGCCGTTGAACCGTAAGCATCAAATTCTAACCCTCCTACCTTCAACATTACTAGATCTGTAATTCCATTAAAACCACCTGTATATCTTTGTTGATCCATTATTAATAAATAAACTACCAACATTACTGCTAGAGTAATAATAGCAACATATACTCCTGCAATTCTTCCTCTAAAAATAAAAAAACCTAAAATAATAGCCAACAAAACTGGTACAAAAATTCCTGCCAATACTCCAAAAGTCAGTGAATAAAATGGCTCCCAAAACCAAGGAAGAGTTTCTACATTATTCCAAACCATGAAATCTGGTAATCCGCCAGACCCTGTATGCACTGCATCAGTTTTTAATTTTAAAGACATAGCCATGCAATATGACCCCAAACCAAAAAAAACTGCATTACCCAAATTAAGAATTCCTGTGTAACCCCAGCTTAAACTTAAAGAAACAGCTAACAAGCCTAAGCAAATATATGTTGAACTTTTATTTATATAAAAAGGATCATCTAACAATATTGGCACAAACAATAAAGCAAAACAAACTAAGCCATATATAAAAAAATCATTTTTAAAAAGTTTTTTATTCATATTTTTCTAAGATCTAATTCTTTTAGTAAATAAGCCTTGAGGTTTAATTCTTAAAATTATGATTATTAAAACTAATACTAATGCTTTTGCCAAAGTATCATTTGAAAAGGATGCTAAAAAACTACTGGATTGACCAATAATTAATGAACTCGCTGCTGTACCAATTAAACTTTCGACACCGCCTAAAACCACAACCATAAATGCATCAATAATATAGTTTGTACCCATATCTGGAGATATACTTTTTAATGGTGCAACAAAAGCACCTGCAACAGCTGCGATACCTGTGCCAAATGCAAAAGTTGATGAATAAACTACACCCGAGTTTATTCCAAAACAGCTTGCCATGTCTTTATTTTGGGTAACTGCTCTTAATCTGATTCCAAAACTTGTTTTAAAAATTATAAACCAAGCAATAAAGAATATTGCAACTGCAAATAAAAAAATAAAAACTCTATATATAGAGACTTCCTGACCAAGAAGGGTCATACTTTCAGCCATAAAATTTGGTATTTTCAAGTATTTTAGTTCTGAACCAACTGTTAAACGAATAAATTGTTGTAAAAGTACTCCTATACCCCACGTTGCTAAAATTGTATCAAGTAACCTATTATAAAGATGTCTTATTATAAGACGTTCAATTAAAAAACCCATCAAGGCTGTAATTAAAAATATTGGCACAATGCTTGCAATTAAACCCATGCCTAATTTAGTTTGTAAAAACCAAGAGGTATAAGCACCAATCATAACAAACTCACCATGAGCCATGTTGATTACTCCAGTCGTTCCATAAATAATTGCAAGTCCAAGTGAAATCATCAATAAAATTGAAGTCATGCTTAGGCCGCTAATAAATTGTGAAACAAAGAAATCCATTTTAATATTTACCTATAGTAATTTTGTGTTGAAGTTTTATAGCAAATTTTTTATTCAGGCCCAATAATTAATATTGGGCCTAAATTTTTTTAATTATTAAGCGTTAACCAAACCTTTTTCTGTACAAGTTTGATCTGGGTATGCGGCATAAGGTAATGGTTTTAACCAATTGTCAGTTTTTTGAATTATATCAAACTGACCATCAGATTTACAGATACCAATTTTAGGCCACAAGTAAGTATGTAAGTTATCTGGGTCAATTTTAATTTTACCTTGCGGTGCAATTAACTCCTGACCTTTACATGCTTCCATAATTGATGTTGGATTAATATCACCAGCACCAATTTTCTCTAAAGCTTGCTTAAATATATACACCCCAAAATAAGCTGGCTCTGAAACAAAGTGAGTAACTTTATCAGATCCCCATCTTTTCTTGTAAGATGAAACAAACTTTTCGTTTTCTGCAGATTGGTGAACCATGAAATATGGTGCTGATGTTAAATGCCCAGCAGCAGCATCACCACCCATAGCAGCAACTTCATTTTCTGATGTTGTTAAACTTGCCATAGGCATCTTATCTGGATTTAATCCAGCCGCTCTATATTGTTTGTGTAGAGCAACAACTGAATCTCCTACGACTGTTGAAAAAATAACATCTGGTTTGTCATTTTTAAATTTATTAACAACTGATGAAAACTCAGAGTGACCAAGCGGTACATATTCTTCCATAAGAACTTCACAACCAAGTTTTTTAAGAAGTATTTTACAATAGTTGTTTTCTTCTTTTGGATATATGTAGTTAGATCCAATAAGTGACCATCTTTTTCCATATGTTTTAACAAGGTATGGAATAAAATCGTCTTGTTGTTGATTAGGAACTGCACCAGTATAAATTACATTTTTAGAACACTCTCTACCTTCATAAAGTGTAGGGTAAAAATATAAATTATTTCTTTTCTCAAAAACTGGCAACACAGCTTTTCTGCTTGCAGAAGTATAACTACCAAAAACAGTTACACACTTTTCTTTAAGTACTAACGTTCTTGCTTTAGCAGCAAATGTTGCGGGGTCAGAGGCTGGATCTGCTTCAATAGCTTTAAGCTTCATTCCATTCACTCCACCAGCAGCATTGATCTCTTCTATAGCCATTATTGTTGCTTTATGAAGTGACTCTTCAATAATCGCTAATCCTCCAGTTAGTGAAAATAAAACACCAACTCTTATTTCGTTATTTGCAGCAAAAACATTTCCTTGTTTCATCCATATATGAGGAAAGCCTGCTGCGGTAGCACCAATGACACTCGCTTTTACTGAGTTAGTCAAAAACGATCGTCTTTTAATGCTCACGTTTGACGTTTTTTTCTTAGACATAGTTTTCTCCTTTCAGAAAGTATGTATTAATAAAAAATGTTATCTTATTAATAAAAAGAATTAAATGTAAAAATTACATGTATTATCTAGCAATAAATATTTGTACAACCAAAGGTTTAATCAAACTATTAAATTATGTTTAATTTACTTGATTATTCTTTATGGTTTAAAAATATTCAAAATATGCGACATTATATATGTGATTTTAAATCCATTCAAACAGACTTATAAACCCTCAAAGTTTCAAAGATATATAAACCATTCAATAACTTTCATGCAAAATGAAAGAAAATTTAAAGATGTCTCTTTGATCTTTAAAAATTTTAATTACTGGAAGATATTAATTTTTGTATTTGATGCTCATGAGAGCAAAAAACCTATCTCAAAAAATCAGTTATTACAAAAATTAAAATGTTCCTACAAAACAGGCAATAAATATATCGACGAATTAGTGAAAAAAGGAACATTAATTTCATTTAATAAAAAAAATTTGAATTTAAAATCTAATTTTAGTTTAAGAAATTTAGATTACATTAATCAAATAGATAAAAGATATAATTATTATATCCCTAGCTTAAATATTATTAATGATTTCAAAAAATTTTTAGATTTAAAGATAAATTATTATAAAAAAGGTTAAATAATTTTAAGCTTTCTTTGTAATTTGGCTAAATTGCATAAAGACTGCAAAAATTACAAGGCCACCCCCGAGAAGTACAATAAACGGAGGTTGTTCATTAATAAAAATCCACGCCCAAATTGGACCAAGCACAGCCTCTGTTAACATTATAATACCAACCATTGCTGAAGGTGTAGTTTGAGCTCCAATTGTAATTAAAATAAAACCAAATCCAAGTTGTAGAAAACCTGCTAAAAATCCTAGAAAAATATCATGTCCCGAAATTAAAATTTTTTCCGACATCAAAAAACCTATCAACAAAGCAAATATGCCTGCAATAAACTGAGCTGGCACCATATCCACATTAGGATATTTTCTTACAACTAAAATTAATACTGCAAAAGAGATAGGCATTAGAAAAGCAGCTAAATTTCCAGTCATTTGACCTGGAGATAAAGAGCTACCCACCATCAAAAGAATTCCTGAAATGGCTAATATAATTGAGGCTAAGGTGATAGTAGAAATTTTTTCTTTTAAAAAAAAATATCCAAAAATTGCCAAAAAAATTGTTTGTGTTTGTATTATAAAATTAGCGTTAGCAACTGTAGTATTATACATCGCAAAAACATAACCACAAAAACCAAATGATAAAACAAATCCACCTAAAAATCCTGGGATGCCCGAGTCATAAAAAGACTTAAAAACTTTTTTCTTATAAGTGATAATTAAATAAAGGCTTATAACTAACAAAAAAAATACTGTTCTCCAAAAAAGAATTTGCCATAAAGTTGCTCCTTCAAAAGATTTAACAATTAAACCACCAAAGCTTAAACTGCACGCTCCTAAAAAAATAAGAAGAGGTCCTGGCAATTTTTTAATCAGATTCATTATATTTGGCTTATTAAATTATGAGTATTCATTTCATACATCTTAAAAAGGGTTTCTGCATCTGATAATTCAACTTGTTGAAACTTTATATTTGATCCTGGTGGTATTTGAACTAGTCGATCATAATCAGCGCTAACAATTACTCCAATCTTAGGGTATCCTCCAATAGTTCCATGATCAGATAACATAATAATTGGATTACCATCACCTGGAACTTGGATGACACCTTTGATTAATCCTTCAGATTTAATATTTGAGGTTTTAATATTTTCTAATTTTATCCCCTCAAGTCTCATACCCATACGATCAGATAATTTTGAGACCTTGAACTCTTTTTCAAAAAAATTTGAAATTGCTGTTTTGGAAAAGTAGTCAAAATTAGTTCCTTTAATAACTCTAATCTTTTCTATTTTAGAATTAACATAGTTAAGTTTTTTTTTGCTAAAATTATTACTTACTTTAGAAATTTTTATAATTTGATTATCTTGTAATTTTAAACCGTTATTAGCTCCAATATTAGCTTTTGTGTTAGTTGAGCAACTTCCCCATTGATAACTAACATCAAATAATCCAGCTATTGATAAATAGCCATAAACAGATTTATTTGTAGACAGTATATCAATTTCATCTTCATTATGAATTTCATATGTTTCATAACAATTTCCTTCAACCTCATTGTCATTATGCTTTATTTTAAATGACACATCGCCTGTTATTACAAGATTAATTTTTTCACCTGAATATTTTAAAAGAGGACCTTGAAGTGCAAATTCTAAAACTGGATTATTTAAATCATTTCCAACAAGCTTATTTGCTAATAGATAATTTCTATTATCCATAGCTCCACTAAAGGGAATTCCTAAATGATACAGATTTGATCTGCCCTTATCTTGAAAAGTTGTATTTATACCTGGCCTTATAACTTTAAAAATATTTTCACTCATAATTTAAATATTCTTCCTTACTAATTCTTTTAAATAAAACAGTATCACCAGGATTAATTAAATTTGGCTCAATTTCTTTTGAACTATCAAAAACTTTTATAGGTGTGTTTCCAATAATATTCCATCCCCCAGGACTTTCAAATGTGTATATATTTGTAAATTGTTCGGTTATTCCAACTGATCCCTTAGGTACTTTTACTCTTGGTGTTTCTAATCTTTTTGCTCGCAAACTTTCATTTATATCACCTAAAAAAGGCATGCCCGCAATAAAGCCTGTCATATAACAAAAGTATTCATT
>Ga0255769_10003955_pt1 | contig 14687 bp, 10 predicted proteins | sample 041ome_9_FD_179637 | JGI IMG/M metagenome (GOLD analysis project Ga0255769, IMG submission 179637) | Coastal salt marsh microbial communities from the Groves Creek Marsh, Skidaway Island, Georgia - 041413US metaG (version 2) | ecosystem: Environmental > Aquatic > Marine > Intertidal zone > Salt... | reverse complement strand
CGCACACGCCCCCCCACACGCCGTCGTCGGCGCGCTCTGTCCCGTCAATTGATAATACGTCGCCGTCGAACCCGCGCCGCCGCTCGCGACAACCACCTCCCCGCTCGACATCCCGCTCCCCGGCCCGAGCGCGATCCATCCTCCGCTTCCCGGGTCGTGCGCGCCCGAGAACGTCGCTCGCACGCGCACGTCCAGCGTCGCCGCGCCCGGCGCGAGGGCGTACGCGATGTTTATCCCCGAAGGCGTGGACGACGACGACACCTGGCACCAATTGACGCCGTCGGATTCGACCGCGCACGCCGCGCCCGCGACGCGCGACGCCGCGCTCAGGGCGACGACGCACGCGGCGAACCACGACGCGACCATGACGCGAAGCGCGCGCGTCGGTCGATCGAGGCGCGTCGGCGAGTGACGCGCGGCGTCGTCGGCGTTGACTTCTTCGACGTCGCGTCGTCGCGTCACTCCGCGTCGCGCGCGAGGCGACGACGCGCGCCTCGCGCGCGATGAGCGCCGATCTCGCCGCGCTTCGCGCGTACGTCACCGCGGAAACGCACGCACAGCGACCGGCGGCGACGACGATTCGCTTGCGCGTGTCGCACAGCAATCTCAAGACGAGTTTTCTCGAGATACGCTTCGACGCGCACCAGACGATCGATGAGGTGAAGCGAAAACTGATGACGCACTGCGGGAGTAACGCGTCGGCGATGACGCTCGTGCTGCGCGACGTCGATGGGTCGGTGGTGGCGGTGATGGGCGATGAGACGAGAAAGTTGGGCTATTACGGCGCGAGCGACGGGATGGAGTTGCACGTCGTCGACAACGATCCACAGTCGTTGTCCGCGAACGGTTGGCTCGAGGACGTGAGCAAAGTTAAAAAGTATGAGATGTCGGACGAGGATTACGAAAAGCGCGAGTCGACGTATCGAAAATGGAAACGCGAACAAGTGGCGAGAGATCCGTCGTGGACGATTGAAAAACACATGGCGGAGCAACGCGGACAGACGTACGTGCCACCGGAACAGGTGAACGACGACACCGGGGCAGAAGACGCGGCGAAGATTGAGGTCGGGTCGAGGTGTGAGGTGAATCCGGGCGCCAAGCGAGGGGTGGTGAAATTCGTCGGTCGATGCGAGGCGCTGCCGCCGGGATTTTGGATTGGCGTGCAGTTCGACGAACCGGTGGGGATGAACAACGGCACCGTGAAAGGGGTGAAGCTCTTCGAATGCAACGATGGGTACGGATCGCTGCAGCGCCCGAAGAACGTGTCGTGCGGAGACTTCCCGCCTTTGGATGACGTTGACTTTAGCGAGGATGAAATTTGAATACAGTTTCTGTTAATGGTCGGCGCGCACGCTTAGTCGTTAAATCGTCACACGGGGTTGCGCGGCGACGATGGGCCGTCGAAGCGACGACGCGCGGCGGACGCGGGTTAGAAGGCGTCGAGCGCCGGCGTCGTCCTTCGTGCGCGCGCACCGTCTCGTCGCCGTTCTCGCGCTCGTCGCCGCGCTCGGATTCGTCGCGGTGCCGTCGTCGTGCGAAACCTCTGACGCGCGCGATGGCGAAGGGATCTCATCTCTGTCCGCGTGGCTCGCGAAGTTCAAGTTTGATCTCCCCAAGCAAACGTTTCGCGTGCCCTACGCCGGGATCGACGTGGAATTGGACGCAATGACGTGCGTCAATTTGACCGTGGGCGCTCTAGCAAGCGAGACGACAGCAACCGCAACCGTCGACGTGGGCGGTGGCGACGGTGAAGGAGAACTGCGCGCAACATTGTCGGATGTGAAATTCAATTGTGCGCTGCAGTGGAAGGTGACAGATAGACTGGGAAATCACGCGGTCGGCGACGCGGCCGCGACGGTGTCGCAGTCGAGCGCGCGATTCTCGTTTGCGCTGGACGTGGACAAAGAACGAGCGCCGCCGCTACCGCGCGAGGTTAAGTTGAGCGATTGTCAAGCGCAGTTACTGGTGACCGATCTTTTGTTTACAGGAGGTCGGTTCGCGACGGTATTGAACACAGCTTCGCTTGCGATTAGAACGGAATTAGGAAGGACGCTCAGCGCTCTCACGTGCTCGTCGGCGACTAACGGTTTAGAGAAATTTAGCGGAACGGCGAAAGGGCAGCGCTGGGAGGATGGTCAACTCGCGCGAGACGAACGAGCTATTGCGTCTCTGCTCAAGCCTGCGGCATCAACGCCATTTCCGACTTATAACGCGACGGATGGTATTGTGAACTTGAGTGCGAGCCCACTCGTGCGATGGGTTGAGTACATGACCGAGTCGTATATCGGCGCGCAAGGTGTGAGATCTGTGAGCGCATTTGCGCGTTGGATCGAAGCGCAGAATGAGGAAAACAACGAGTACAACGCACGCGTCGTTCAAGTACCTCAGGTTTGGTTATTTGATTCGGAGACGCACTTGCCCAAGGTGAGCGTATCACTCACAAAGGATATTTTGCGAGAAGTCGCGACGACGATTGAAGGCGCGGCGTTCATCGTATATGACATCAAAGTTTTAGGTTTAGAAACAGCAAAGACGCTTCGAGGTCCGTCTGTGGTGACATCGCCGACGGTTCCGAACGCGAGCAGTATCGACACGCGGCTTAGTTTTACGATTGGCTGGAATCGCATATTGTTCAACGTTTCCGGCGTGTTGGATATTTTACCGACGAATATTCAACTCGATCCATGGATCGAGCCTTTGATCGTGAGCTTTGAACTTCGAGATCCAGAGTTTGTCGTCGAAGTCGGACTTGCAGTGGATGGAAATGAGTTGAAGGAGTTGAAAGGGACGAGGCAGGCGAATTTGGCGTGCGTTTCGCAAACCATTCGGGACGCGCGCGTGCTCTCGCTCGACTGGACAGGGCGTGCGGGCTCCATCATCGTTAATCCTTGGCGCCGCGATCGCCCCGTGGATGAAAGCGACGACTCGCTTGAAGCAAGTCTGGATGCGTTGATTACGCAAACGTCACTGCTTATCACGGAACAGCTCGATGAGGCGGTTCGTCTCGCCGTGTCCCACCAGTTGGGCTCAACCGCACGAAACGCGCTCGACGAGGAATTACGTCGTAGGATCGACCGCGTTCGATCGGCGACTTGTCCACGCATGACGCGAGTGTCCCTACGTGTAGCTCGCTTCAAGCGAGCGTTTTCGATTGCGCTACTCTACACTTCGGCGATCTGTGCTGGAATGTTCGTGACTGTATTATTCGGTCATTTCGCTCTCGTCGTCGCGCTTGGACGATTCGGTCGTTGGTGTTTTCGAGCCGTAATGAAGCAATTGGCGGCAATGTCGGCGCATGCTGATGACGAGTGGGAAGTAGAGGGTGACGAAAGCGATGATGAGGATGGCGGCATCGCTTACTCGACGCCTCAACAAACTTCGGCGCGACGAAACTATTCTAGAGCGTCGTTCCACTCGGGACGTCGCGTTGAAGCCGCGGCGGATGACACTAGCATGATCACCGAAAGTCTTCTCGGTGAAGCGGAAATAGACGAGGAAGGTAACATAGACGTAGATGAGAAATCTCTCATGCACCGACAGGCGGCTTTATGCGATTCCATAGTAGTGCCGAAGAGTGCAAAGTTTGGTATGCCGATTCTGTATGCGATGACGTGCCTGTTGTTCTTGGCGTCGAACACGAGTGTGGGCGCTACGGTGACTGTTCGAGCCATTAAACATGATTTGGGCTCCTTAGATTCTGGTGCAGACATCTACCTACCGGAGGTTTTCACATTCTCTCTCGGAGACACCGTGTTGAACATGTGGCGCGCGGGAGTGTACACGCTTGCGCTGCTCATTCTCTTGTTCTCCGGTGTGTGGCCGTACGCCAAACTCGTTGCAATGTGGATTTCTTGGTCGACACCAGGACTTGATCTGCGTGCACGAGGACAATTCTTAAAGAACCTGGACGCGTTTGGTAAATGGTCGCTGCTCGACTCGTTCGTGCTGATGCTCTTTATGGTTTTGTTCCACTTTGAAGTGAGAACGCCCGAGGACGTCAGCGGCTACGGCGCGTTGACGGTTTCGGTGCATCCACAGAGAGGTTTCTTCGTCTTTCTCCTCGCCACAGTTCTTTCCATGATTCTTGGACATATCACAACGGGTTATCATCATCTCCACGAGCACCGCTACATATTTGGCGAAGCCGGGGCGCCGGACGAAGACGAAGATAATGAAGAGAGTGCGGAAATCATGTGGATGCGCATGCGCTACAGCGAGACAAAAAAATGGATCCTCGGCGTGGCGACCACGGTGCTTTTGATAGGAACGATGGTGGCATTGGTGATTGGATTCAAAGCAATCGCCATCAGGTTCACAATGCTTGGCGTTGCCGGTGCCGCGCTCGGTCCAGATTCGTCGACACACACCATGTCGTTACGATCGGTCGCCGCGGAGGTGCGAAACGCATCGCCCGACTTGCACGCATCGCTTTCGAGACTGATCGAGTGGACGATGTTGATCTTCGCATTTGCCATGCCATTGGTGCGTATAACAACAATGATCATTTTATGGACTTTACCACTTACGTCGAAACAACGTCATGCATTCCTGGTTTGCAAAGAAGTTGTCGACGCGTGGAGCGCCTTGGACGTGATGCTCTTTTCATTCGTGGCGGCGATTTCACAAATAAGACAGTTTCTCGCCTTCATGCTCGGCGGGAACTGCGATGCCTTGAATCGCACGTTGCAACAGTTCGTCTCTGGTCCACTGTCACACGCCCATGACCTTTGCTTCGACGTGGACTCGTCGTTGGGCGACGGATGTTGGCTCCTCGCCGTGTGCGTGGTCGGCTCCTCGGCGTGCTCTAGAATTCTCGACTATGCCGCGGCGATCGTGCGCGAAGAAGACGAAAATGCTTATCGTGTCGCGTCATCATTAGGCGCAGATGACGTCGATAACAATGATAGTTCACACTTCGAAACGCCTTTGTAATTTAGAAACGCGCAAAAGCTTAAGGTAAATTGGCATGTACTTGTTTCAACGTGAGTACTACGCGATGGGAGAGCGAAGGCGGTAGAGCGGGCGCGTGCTGGGAAAAAAAGGCCCGGAAAATAACTTATTGGTTGGCGAAGTCGACACCCTTTTGGATGCTACCCGTGAGCTCAACCTTGAGCTTGGCCAACCAATCGGCTTCGTACTCGGTAATGTCGCCGATGGGCATGACTTCCTCAGCGCCAGACGGGCCGAGACGGACCTTAGTCGCGAAGTACGGAAGTTCCGTGATGTTGGAAGCGACGTAAGAACATTCGTACACGTCCGGTTCACCACTCAAACCGCGCAAGCAAGCTTCAGCCATGCGCGCAGCGGCATAAGCCATGGAGAGCGTCGCGGAGCCGGCGCCAGCCTTGGCTTCGACGACTTCGGTGCCGGCGTTTTGAATGCGCACGGTGAGCTTATCAGCCTCTTCGGCGGTGAAGTCGCACTTCGGGTACGTTTGGCTCAAAAGCGGCAAAATCGTAATGCCAGCGTGGCCACCGATGACGGGAACGTCGACGTCGTTAATGTCCAACCCCTTGGCTTCTGCGACGAACGTGTTCGAGCGAACGATGTCGAGCGTCGTGACGCCGAAAATCTTCTTCGGATCGTAGCATCCAGCCTTCTTGAACACCTCGCTCGCGATCGGGACCGTGGAGTTCACCGGGTTGGAGATGATGTTGATCAACGCGTTCGGGCACGCTTCGGTGCACGCGACGCACAAGTCGCGAACGATGCCGGCGTTAATCGCGAACAAATCGTCTCGCGTCATGCCCGGCTTACGCGGAACGCCCGCGGGAATAACCACCAAATCGGCACCCTTGAGCGCATCCTTCAACTGATCCGCTCCCATGAATCCACGGACTTGGCACGTCGTGTTCGTGTGCGACAAATCCGCCGCCACGCCCGGCGTATTGGCCAAGTCGTACAGTCGCAAGTCGCTAATCAGCGGATTCATCTTCAACAAGAGTGACAGCGATTGACCGATCCCACCCGCGGCGCCGAGAACGGCGACGGAGTATTGACTCTTCGTCACCGTCATCGCGCTCGATCGTCGCGCGTACGTCGCGCGTCCAGCGCCCGCACCTCGGCGAGTCTTCTTCGCCGCAAGATCGCCGCCTCGAATCGCCGTGCGGCTGGAGAGTTGCGTCGCGCGCATCGTTTGAGACGTCATCGCGAGTGTGGCCGTGTCGTGGGGTGCGCGAGAGCGTTCACGAATCAGATCGCTCGCGGACGATGGATCGACGCGCGCGGGTGTGCGGTGACGCGTTCACCGATCGCTCGCATCGCTCGCATCGCTCGCATCGCCCATCGCCCATCGCCAACCCATCATCGCCCGCGCGCGCGCCGCGGCGCTTTTTCGGCTTTGTTCGCGCCGCGCCGACGCGGCGTGAACCGAACGCGCATCCAAACTGCGTATACGAACACGCGTAACGCCCATCGCTGGATTGTTTTTTTTCAAAATCACGCGCCATCGAAAACACCCGATCCTCGCCCCGCGCGCGCGTCGCGTCGCGCGCGCCGCAGTGCGCTTCGCGACGACCTCGTCGTCGCGCGTCGCCAACTCGTCCACCGAACGCTCGGTCGACGTCCACGCTTTCGTTCGCCTCGACGCTTCGCGACGTCAACGATGAGCGGTGCCGCGCGCGCGCTCGCCACCGCCCCGCGCGCGCACCGCGCTGGGGGTACGGCTTTATCCACGAAGCGCGCGCATCGCGCGCGAGCTCGAGCCGCGGGCGATGCGCGGCGTCGAGCCGCGGGCGAGCGATGTGTGATGCCGAACGCCATCGGTGACGCCGGTCGCGCGGTCGCGGGCGCCGCGGGCGTCGCGCGAGCGACGGCGAAGGCGACTAGGTTCGGGGAAGGCGCGTCGCGAGAAAAGCGAAGGGGGTCCGTCGTCCCGCGCGCGGCCGGGGGGGCGATCGCGCCCATGGCGACGTTCAAGAAGTTTTCGGAGGTCTTCGCCAACTTGTTTCCGATTTGGACCATCCTTGCCGCGGTCGTTGGGGTCACGAAACCGGCCACGTTTGCGTTCATGACGAACAACGCGTACACGGCGTGCTTGGCGTTGCTCATGTTTTCCATGGGCATCACGCTCACCCTTGATGACTTCAAGCGCGTTTTCTTAAAACCGCGGGTGATTGGGCTCGGATTTTTCGCGTGCTACGTCCTCATGCCGGCGTTGGCGTTCGTCATCGGCAACGCGCTTGGTTTGAGCGGCCCGCTCCTCGCCGGTCTGATCCTAGTGGGTTCAATCAACGGCGGTCAGGCGAGCAACCTGTGCGCTTACATCGCCCGGGGTGATGTCGCGCTCTCTGTACTCATGACTACCGCCACCACCGTCGGCTGCATCTTCATGACTCCGCTCATTTGCAAACTCGCTTTGGGCGCCGTCGTCGACGTGGACGCCATGGGCATGGCGATTTCCACCATCCAAGTTGTTCTTGTGCCCGTCGTTCTCGGTTTGACTTTGAACAAGTACGTGCCGAAGTTCTGTCGAAGCGTTGAACCTTTCTCCCCTGTCGTCGGTGTTACTGCCACCATCATCCTCGTCGGCGGAGCAGTTGCGAACTGCGCCGCCGGCATTTTGGGCGCTGGTATGACGTTGCAACTCGCCGCTTTCATGCTCCATCTCATCGGCGGCCTCGCCGGTTATTGGATCATGCGTGTGTTCAAGTACAGTGAAACGACTTGTAGAACGGTCGCTATCGAAACCGCGATGAAGTCGAGCGCCTTTGGCTTTTTGCTTGCGTCTCTCCACTTCCCGGAGTACCTCGTGCGCGTGCCCTCGGCGGTTTCCGTCGTTTGGATGGCGGTGTTAGGGAGCACCATGGCGGTGATCTGGCGATTCATTCCGGTTCCGGATGAAAACTAAGACGGATATCTTGCTTTTAGACGATGGTCGACGAAGCTTGGTAATATTCGCAAATCCGTCGTCGCGGGCGCAAGCGTAGAGATGTAAATCTTCGTACAGTATCATTTACAAGACGAATCATCCCGTTCCATCGCTAGATGCGCGTGCGCGTGTTCTAGAAGTAATTGACCGAACTCCACATTTCCTGTAACTTGCACACTCGACGGCACACGCTAGGATCGCTAAACTCCTCACCATTTCGCGCGTTCAGTCTCTCGAGCGCCGCGTAACGCTCGCTCCCCTTGTCACCTCTCGCCCTGTCAAAGTCCCTGTGCTTTTTGTATTCCACGAAAAAGGCGATTAAGTGATCCGCGTCTGCGCTAATCGAGGGAGGATCGACGTGTTGCATCTTGGTCGCTCGATCGTCGACGTCGTCGTCGAGCGTCGTCGCCGGAGAGGACGCCCGCTTTGCGGGCACAAGGCTTTGGGCCGTGTCGGATTGGTCCACTCGCGATTGCGACGAGCAATATTTTGGTTTTAGCGTGGCTTGATCCGGTGGCTTGATATGTCCACCTTGATATGGCCAGCACGAGATGAGCTTATCAAAAGCACTCTGGAGCGGTGGGGGGATGCTTGCTTTTTCGTAGCGTCGCAACTTGGCGAGCGTTTGATATTTCGGACTCATCGGACTGGATTCACCTCTCGCACGTTTCCAGTCACCGTGCTCGTGCAAAGAGTCCGCAAATGCCTTGAGTCGGTCTTGCTCTAACGCTGTTATCATTCTCTGCTTGGGGTTTCTCTTCGAGGCTTCTCTCTGGGGCTTCACCTCAAGGCTTTTCTCTTGTGGCGCTTCTGCCGCCTCTACACGAATATTGTCGAAAGCATCTTCATCCGCTCGGTGCCGAGTTAGCGTCGTCGTTTGCTGTTGCTGCGTATACTCGGCCCAGGCGCTTCGCAGCAACCTTAGCTGTGCACGATACGGCTCGCTGAGCTCGCCCGGAAGCATATCCACCAACTTTGACAAACAACTATACCGCGTCGTCGAAACTTCGCCACGTGCACGTCTGAAGTCGCCATGCTGAGTGAATTCTTGTATGAAGGTGCGCAGATGGTTGGCCGTGGCGGGGCCAAGTTTTGTTTTCTGTTTAGCATTCCAGTCGGCTTTGGCTTCTTTAAACAGGTTCACGCGTTTCTGCCAAATCTCAGACAAACTTCCAGTCATGGCTTTTGGAGTTAGGGTTAAAATCGCACAGTTTCGAGGTCCGTCGACGGGCCCGCGCGCCTCTTCAAAATCTCCAGACTTGGAGTAGATGTTCGTAAACTCTTCGAGTTGTGCGCACGCCGCCCACAATTTACGCTTTTTCTCCTCTCGCGCCCAATCTCCGCTCGCCTCCTTGTACCGCTTCAACATTTCAACGTGTAAGTCGTCCAAGTCATCTGCGGTCCGTGACAGCTCGAGCAAGGCTACACAGCGCGGCGCTTTGATCTCGCCTCTCGCCTTCTCAAAATTGCCGTGAAACGCGAACTCGTGAACGAAAGCTTCTAAGTGCTTCAAGTAGTTCTGCCTCAGTTGCGCGCGCTGCTTCGCAGGCCACTCCTTCCACGCCTTCTTGAGTCGATCAACTTTTTCCTTGACGTCGTCGCTCGCAGTCGTCAAGTCGACTTCGTCCTTGACGTATCGCGCGAGGGCCTCGTACGTCTCCGTCCCGACGTCGCCCCGCGCTTGCGTGAAGTTTTCACCATCGGTAGAGTAGCTCAGATCGAACGAGTACAAATGATGGTGAACCTTCTGCCCCGAAGTCGTCGTTGCCTCCTCGTCGTTTCGCGCACACGCTCCGTCGCGTTCAACGGTGTCGTCTTCGGCTTCGTCTCCTTTCAAATCTTTCAAGTGACGCTTCACGCCATCGGCGTCGTCGACGTCCGCAAACGACGTGCGCGCGACGTAAAAGTGCTCCGATCCGTCTCCGTCGCTGTCGTCATCGGACGACACGAGGTCCACCACGTCGATCGAGGTCATCGCGCGTGCGCGTGTGCGCCGAGACCGCCCTCGTCCGTGCGACAGTTTCCAGACTGAAGAACGTCTTCAAAAGCAGCCGACGGACGGACGCGAGGGCGCCGTCGGTCGCTCGGCCACGACGCAGAAGCGCTAGAAATATTGTATATTATTAATCGTATCGAAACGCGACGGAACGCGTACGCGCTCGCGCGGGCGCCGAGACTCGCGCGGGCGCCGAGACTCGCGCGGGCGCCGAAACGGCGGAACGGGAATCCAGTCTCATCGCGCGCGCGCGCGCCAGGGTTTAGCGAGGCGGCGGCCCGCGCCCGCGGCGGTGCTTGGGCGGGGGCTTGAGCGCCTTGAGCACGGTGACGACGCCATTCAAACAACCCCTCTTGTACGCGTACCCCCACATCGCGGCGCAGAGCGCGATTGACCACAGCGGAGCGTCGCACACTCGCGGCGCCACGTACGAAGCCGCGGCGAGTCCGAAGACGCCGACGACGACTGTTTTTATCAAACGCAACGCTCGCACGGCGAGCGCACCGAGCGCGCCGAGCGCTATGAGTGCAAACACCGTCACGTGCACGCGATAGACGTTCACAAACACCGTGGGGATGAAATTCAAAACCTTTGGCACGCGAGCCCACGTTCCAAACGCGCCGAGGAAATGCCGTCCATCGCGCGTCGTGCGCGCGATGGACGCGATGATGACGTCATGCACGCCGTACGTCGGTTTCCTCAGGCGTAACGCGTGTGACAAGCCGTAATTGCTGCACACCCGTCCCTGCGTGCGCATCACGAGCGCGTCGAGCGCCGAACGCTCGACGAATTTACCCTCGACGCAGGCGCCGTGAAACGTCTCCGCGCTCGGATTCGTACACGCGCATACGCACAGCGCGATGACGACGACGCGCGCGCGCGCGTCTCGTAAACGATCCACGATGTCATCGATCGCGCGCCGCGCCCGTCTCACGGCATCGTTCGCCATCGCTCGCGCGTCAGGCGCGGTCGACATGGTGAATCGAACCAACCGTCGTCGGCGCGCGGCGAAAAGTGCGGTGACGTCGCGATCGCGTCGGGATTGCGTCGCGCGGTTCGCGCGATGACGAGAACGCGCGACGACGACGACGCTCACGATGACGACGACCGGCGCGGTGCTCGCGCGCTCGTCGACGACAGCGGCGCGCCGAACGTGTTCGAGAACGACGACTACGTCGAGCCGACGCCCGAAAACGACGAAGCGTTGACGTTCACCGTGCGCGGCGGACGCGCGTCGACGACGGCGATGTCGTTGAGGGCAACGTCGATGACGTCCACGGCGGTGGACAAAGACGCACCGTACAACACGCACATCGCGAGCAATCACGACGGGACGTCCTGCGCCGTCGCGACGACTTCGGGGCGCGTGCGCGTGTACGCGAGAGAGCGCGCGACGGGTGCGTTCGCTCACGGCGAACGCGAAATCAGGCTGAACGCGAGCGTGAATGAGTGCGAGTTCGGATCGGCGGCGGATCCATTCTCAATCGTGTGCGCGTGCGGCGATGGCACGACGCGCGTGTACGACGCGCGGTCGCAGGACGACAGACCGACGGCGAGCTTTAGGGCGCCGTTAGGGTACCGAGAGCGAGACGTCGCGAGCGCATCGCTCGGTGGTAGTGCGTCAGACTTCCTCGTCGCCACCGCGGTGGGTCCGCACGTGGCGTTTTACGATCGTCGTCAGCAAGGTAACGCGTCGTTGTTCCAAGACGCGCACTCAGAGGCGGTGACGCGAGTAAGATTTCACCCCGAGAGACGAAGTGAATTGTATACATCCAGCGTCGACGGTTTGGTGTGCGCGTTCGACTGCGCACATACGCCTTTGAACGATGAAGAGTCTTTGATCAGCGTCATGTCCGCCGAAGCGGCGGTGAATAATATCGGCTTTTGCCGCTCCGGCTCCAGCGGCGACGCGCGCGACGCGCTCTGGTGCGTCACGGGCGTGGAAGACGCGCACATATTTGTCGCATCGAGCGACAGGCGACGGGTGGGAGTGCACTTGGTTCACTTAAAGAACGCGCGAGAGTTGGTGCGAGCCGCGGCAACGTCGTCTCCAGAAGTCTCGGCGTCGGCGCCCGAGTTTGCCGCGCAAGTCGATTACGTATTGGGTATTCACGACGGCGTCGCGCCCGGCGAACTGTTCCTCTCCGCTGGTACGCAAAGCGGTGTGGTTGGCATTTTCCCGCTCGTACAAGGGTCGCCGTCGATGCGCGGAACGAGTGCGTACGTCGGTCTCGGCGCTCCCGCAGCCGTCCTCAGGCGCGGTCACCGCGACATCGTTCGCTCGATAGTTTGGGATGCGAACGCGACGGCGAGCGAATCCGCTCGAGTGCCCGCCACGGTCGGCGAGGACGCGTTGGTCTGCGCGTGGACACCAGACGTGGGGAATGAAGAGCGTCCTCCCGTTGACCGTGCGCGTCCGCCCGGTCGTCGACACTCGCCATATTAGCATGTAAAACGTACCCAGCCAGGTGTACACGAAAAACGGCTCTCGGGCCAGCTGTCAACACGCGGGTTTTTTCTCTTCTTCGCCGACGCGCGACGACGCCGCACACGGAGGTGCGAGCGGCATCGTCTCGCCGACGTCAACGCGGCGTGGGCGTGCGTGTTTGACGCGCACGACTCCGTCGTTTCGTCTTCAATCGCGCGCGTCGTCGTCGTCGCGCGAGCGCGACGCGTGCGCAGCCCTCGAACGGATATCGTCTCGGTTTTCGCGAACGAGCGAGCGACACGTGCGTCGAGCGGCGCTGGTGAACGCGTGCGAGCTCGCGGTACGACATGGATGGATTCGAGGACGATGTTCGCGCCGGGCTACCGCCGAAACAACCGAGCGACGCCGCGAAAGACGCGAAGGCCCATCGCTCGTGGATCAGTCGCGTGGGGACGTGGGGGTCGGACTTGGTGAACGCCGTCGGCGATGGATTGAATTATTTGGCCGGATACGATGAGCTCGAGGTCACCGAGGGTGGTGAGGAAGCGCACGCGGGCGAACACACCGAAGTCGACGCGGTGGATGACAGAAAGGCTATGTGGGGTCAACTGAAGGATATGCTAGGGAGCGACATCATGTCAATGTTTAGCCTTCCCACATTCTTGATGGAGCCCGTTTCGACGTTACAAAAAATGGCGGAAATCATGCAGTACCAGCGGCTGCTCGAGGAGGCGAACGAGGAGGAAGACGCAGACGTGCGGCTGGCCAAGGTGACGGCGTTCGCCGTGGCGGTTTACAGCACGATGGAGAGAGCGAAAAAACCATTCAATCCCATCTTGGGCGAGACATTCGAGCTTAAGATGAACGACGGTAGCACTTATTTGGCAGAACAAGTGAGCCACCACCCGCCAATCGGCGCTGGGCACGTCAAGACGAAGAGTTTCACGTACGATATCACGAGCGCCGTGACCACAAAATTCATGGGTAATTGGGTGGATGTTTTCCCGGTCGGTCGCACCCGCATTACGCTTCACAAGACTGGTGAGACCTTTAACATCGTTCCGCCGTCTTCTCGAGTGAATAACCTCATCATCGGCCGTATCTGGATCGATACGTTCGGTGAGATGAAGGTCATAAATCTCACATCTGGCGCCGTCGCCGAGCTTGACTTCAAGGCGTGCGGTATAATGAGCTTTGCTCGATACGTGTGCTCTGGCGTGATCAAACGTCCGGATGGCACGACCGCATTGAACGTTTTCGGGCACTGGAACCGGGATTTAAGTTACACGCGCGCGGGTGAGGATGAGGATGAGAAAGTGCAGCTCTGGCAAGTGGACGAATGGCCAGTGCCGGCGAACAAGTACGGATTCCCGACGTACACAATCAAGATGAACGAAATGGCGAGTGCACCCGATTATGGGTTGCTAGCATCAGATTCTCGTTTGCGCCCGGATCGCGTGGCGTTGGATGAAGGTGATTCCTCGGCGACTTCCTTGAAGACGCAACTCGAGGAGAAGCAACGCGCCGAGCGACGAACGCGCAAGGAGAAGGGCGAAGTGTGGACCCCGCGGTGGTTCAAGAAGGCTGAGCATGCCGACTTACACGAGCTCGAAAAGGACGTCGGCACAGACGTTTGGGAATTCAACGACGACTACGATTCAAAGAAGCCGGAGGGCGTGCCGACAAAGTTCAGCCCTTGGCAGTATCCCGAGTTAAATTAGTCTCCACGTTTCATCATACAAACTCTACTCATTTCAACTTTATCGCGGTAGCTTCGGAAACTTCGAAACCGAAAAGTCATCTGCAGTCGTTCTCGGCATCGTCGAATGACGTTTGACCGAACTCATAAAGTTGCGCCTTAAGACACCGGACGCCGCCTTTGACACGTTCACCACGACGCGCCGCGTTTGATCTGAAGCCGCGTTCGTGACGTCCCGACCGAACGACGTCAGTTGTTTCGAACCTAGAATAGAAACTTCTGGTTCTCGAAGCTTGAGCACGAGCGGTTTGTGCTTGCTGAACCGCGCTCGCTTTGCCGCAGACATTGTCTTTTGAAATCCCCCGGCGCGCTTTAGCGCTCGACTCGACGTGGATTTTGCCACGGTGCTGCTCGCATTGAGCTCTGTTTTCGCTAACGCATCGCTGATTATCTTCACCGAGACTTCCTTTTGCTTGAGATCGTGAATCTTCCATCGAATCCGACGAGCGATCTCGTCAGCGCGGCGAGCTTTATCTTTGCCCGTTTTGCGCATCGCCAAAGCGTCCATCGGCGTTCCCGCTGGTTGCGCAGGAGGAAACCTTTGCGCGCGAGCAAATGCGCGTGCACGAGCAAGTGCGCGTTCCACGAATTGCACGACATCGCTCGATGTCACGTTTTTCGTGACGTGCGCGTC
>Ga0255769_10003951_pt1 | contig 14698 bp, 16 predicted proteins | sample 041ome_9_FD_179637 | JGI IMG/M metagenome (GOLD analysis project Ga0255769, IMG submission 179637) | Coastal salt marsh microbial communities from the Groves Creek Marsh, Skidaway Island, Georgia - 041413US metaG (version 2) | ecosystem: Environmental > Aquatic > Marine > Intertidal zone > Salt... | reverse complement strand
GTCGTACGCACAATCGCCCGATACCGCAGGGTGCTATGAAGTCGCGTGATGCACTGATCTTTGCCTTAGCGATTGGCGCCATCTCAATGGCGATTCTCATAATGTGGGTGAATGTACTCACGGCTGCATTAACCTTCTTCTCCCTGATCGGTTATGCGGTGATTTACACCATGTATCTCAAGCGTGCGACACCACAAAACATCGTTATTGGTGGAGCTGCCGGTGCTGCGCCACCGTTATTAGGTTGGACAGCTGTTACTGGCAGTGTGGATCCAGGTGCTTTGCTGTTGTTCTTGATTATCTTCACTTGGACGCCACCGCATTTCTGGGCCTTGGCGATTCATCGTGCGGACGACTACAAAAAAGTTGGTATGCCAATGTTGCCGGTCACCCATGGTAAGGATTACACCCGTCTGCAGATCTTGCTTTATACCGTTCTGCTGTTTGTTGTGACCTTGTTGCCGTTCAGCTATGGCATGAGTGGTTGGTTGTATCTAGTTGGCGCGGTTGCACTGAACTTGATGTTCATGGTCTATGCGGTGCGTTTGTATCGTGATGACAATGAGAAGCTTCCAATGAAGACCTTTGGCTTCTCTATTGTCTATCTGATGATTCTTTTCGCTTTATTGTTGGTGGATCACTACGTTCCGCTATTTATGAATTAAATTCCTATTTGCTGCTGCCGATGTTCACAGGCGAGTGGCTCTGGTTATTGGTATATCCGGTTGTTGCTTTGGCGCTAAGTTTTGCAGGAGCGCTTAAGTGGCTCGGTGGCTTTGAAACTAATTTTCTTGCCTGTATGTTTCTTTCTTGGTGGTACCTGACCGCCCGGGCGTTCTCATTCTTCGATGTTATATGGATGAAAATGAGTCAAAAGACCCGCAAAGTATAAAAAGTATATAATAAACAGTTGCTTAGTGGGCTTTGACACGATCTTGAATGACTTTTGTCACGCTATATCAACATTGACTAATAGACCTATATTCCCTACCATTTCGCACCCTTAATATATATAAGGGAGTCTGTGTCAAAACCCAGAAAGTTTTGGCATAGGTCAAAAACTTTTTCTAAAGCCAAAGGCAAAATGCCTGTGCTTAAAGTGGAAGGACTCTCCACTAAAAGTCATTTCGATGGTGATTTTTAGGGAAAGTTCATATAAGAAATCGACTAGGTTGGGGTTAATCCTATGGCTCATGGTGCAGTCGCTGCGGATACGCAGTACAACTACGACATTATTAAGAAGTTCGCGATCATGGCCCTGGTGTGGGGTGTACTTGGCATGTCTGCTGGTACCTACATCGCGGCTGAATTGGCGTTCCCATTTTTAAACTTTGATATCGCGCAGATTACGTTTGGTCGTCTTCGCCCAGTGCATACCACGCTGGTTATCTTCGGTTTTGGTGGTAGTGCGCTATTTGCGACCTCTTACTACATCGTGCAGCGTACCTGCCAAACACCACTTATCTCTAAGGGCTTAGCTGAGTTCACCTTCTGGGGTTGGCAAGGCGGCATCTTATTAGGTGTACTGGGTTACATGAACGGTATTACCGACGGTAAAGAGTATGCTGAGTTCCCTTGGTATCTCGATATTGCGATCGCTGTTGTTTGGGTTGCTTACTTCATTGTATTTGTAGGCACTTTGCGTCGCCGTTCACAACCGCACATCTATGTTGCTAACTGGTTCTTCTTAGCCTTTATTTTGGCAACCGCGATTCTGCACATTGGTCGTAACATTGCAGTCCCTGTTGGTCTGTTTAATACCTCTGCTTATGGTGTTTACTCAGGCGTTCAAGATGCGATGGTGCAATGGTGGTACGGACACAACGCAGTAGGCTTCTTCTTAACCGCAGCCTTCCTGGGCATGATGTACTACTTCGTACCTAAGCAAGCGGGTCGTCCTATTTATTCTTACCGTTTGTCGATCATCCATTTCTGGGCGCTTGGCTTTATGTACATGTGGGTAGGTGGTCACCACCTTCACTGGACTGCATTACCAGACTGGACCTCATCATTGGCCGCGGCATTCTCCATCTTATTGTTGCTTCCATCTTGGGGCGGCATGATCAACGGCATCATGACTCTGTCGGGTGCATGGGATAAGTTGCGTACTGACCCAATTATGTTGTTCATGATCACAGCATTATCGTTCTATGGCATGTCGACCTTCGAAGGTCCAATGATGTCATTGAAGTCGGTTAACGCTTTGTCTCACTACACTGACTGGACTATCGGTCACGTACACTCAGGCGCATTGGGCTGGGTTGCGATGATTACCTTCGGTTCTTTCTACCACTTGATTCCTCGTCTCTGGGAAACCCGTATTTGGAGTCAGAGTCTAATTTACGTTCATTTCTGGTTGGCGACTATCGGTATCGTGCTTTACATCGCTGCGATGTGGGTATCAGGTATCGGTCAAGGTTTGATGCTGCGTGCCTTCGATGATTACGGCAACTTGGCATACACCTTCGTTGAAACTGTGACCTTCATGCATTGGCCGCTTGTGGTTCGTATGTTGGGCGGCATGTTCTTCGTGGCAGGTATTCTGACTATGGTGTTCAACGTGTACATGACTATCCGCACGGCTAAGCAAGAGCAGGCTGCTATCGAAGCGAAGATCGCGGCGAAGATGGCTAAGGCTTAATTGAGGTAACTAACGATGAAATTTAATCACGAAAGTATCGAAATTAACTCTGGCTTGATGCTTGTGCTGACGCTGTTAGCGATCAGTATTGGCGGTCTGGTAGAGATTGCACCTTTGTACTACATCGAAGACACCATCGAAAAAGTTGATGGCGTACGTCCATATACCCCGCTTGAGCAGCGTGGTCGTGACATTTATGTGCGTGAAGGTTGTTACACCTGTCACTCTCAAATGATCCGTCCATTCCGTGATGAGGATATGCGTTACGGCCATTACTCATTAGCTGCAGAGTCTCAGTACGATCACCCATTCCAGTGGGGTTCTAAGCGTACCGGTCCGGATTTGGCGCGTGTTGGCGGCAAATACTCTAATGCATGGCAAACCCAGCATTTGAACAACCCACGTGATGTTGTGCCTGAGTCAATCATGCCAAGCTACCCATGGTTGTTGAAAAATGATTTGGATTACTCCGATATTGATGCGCGACTGCGTGCATTAAGAACAGTCGGTGTGCCTTACTCAACAAATGATGAAGAGTACGCAGCAAACGTAGAAAAGTTTGGTGTTGAAGTTGCTGAAATGTTGGATATCAACAAAGCAGAGAAAAATCTTCTTGCTCAAGCGCAATCGCAGAACTGGGATGGTGATAACACCAGACTGACTGAGATGGATGCGCTAGTAGCGTACCTTCAGGTGCTGGGCACAATGGTGGACTTCACGAAATACGATGAAGGCTACTTTGCTGAGTTCCGTTAATTAAGAGTTAAAAGGCGTATTAGGTCTGATACATGTTTGAGTGGTTGTCATCAATGGAAAACACCAAGCCTTTGGCGCTAGTGATTTTCTTTGTGACATTCGTAGGAATCTTGTTCTACGTGTTCACCGGTAAAAAGCGGAGTGAGCGTTTAGAGTCTTATAAAGATATTCCTTTTCTCGAAGATGAGCAGAGCGATAAGTTAAATAAAAAGGATCAAGACAATGGCTGATCAGTCGCAAAATAAAGCGGTACAAACAACCGGTCACGCGTGGGACGGTGACCTACAGGAATTCAACAATCCGTTGCCAACATGGTGGTTGTGGGCTTTCTACGCAAGCTGTGTGTTCACGGTTGTTTATTGGATCCTCTATCCGGCATGGCCAATTGGCGATACCTATACCAAGGGTATTGCAACTACGACTTTCCAAAACTCAAAGGGTGAAGAAGTCACCATGGGTTGGAATACACGTGCAGAATTCATTAAAGATATGCAGTCTGGAACAGAGGCAATGAAGCAGGCGGAATACTTAAAGAAAGTTTCTGCTGCGTCATATGAAGAGATTGTTAACGATCCAGACATGACAGCATTTACCCAGTCGCTTGCGAAAGTCTTATTCGCCGATAACTGCGCAGCATGCCACGGTGTAGGTGGTCAACCTGCAATAGTCGGCTTGTATCCAAACTTGCGTGATGATGCGTGGTTATGGGGTGGTAAGTTGAGCCAAATCCAACATGCAATCGTTGCCGGCCGTAATGGTTACATGCCTGCGTTTGGTGAAGTCTTATCAAACGAAAAAATTGATCAAGTCGCTAACTACGTTATGACCTTGTCTGGCCTCGATGCGGATGCAGCGAAGGCGTCAGCGGGCAAAGCGATCTTCCAGGGTGATGAAGGTGGTTGTTACTACTGCCATACATCAGCGGGTACGGGTATGTATTCACAAGGTGCGGCTAACCTAACTGATGCAGTATGGACGGTTGCGAATGTACCTGGCGCTGAAACCAATAAAGATAAAATCGCAGTTATTAGTAAAGTGATCAAAGATGGCATTCAACGCAAGATGCCAGCATGGTCTGAACGCTTGAGCGAAACTGAAATTAAGTTGTTGACTGTTTACGTTCATGGCTTAGGCGGCGGTCAGTAAAAGGCTCTGCCTGGTACCTTCGGGTGCTAAAACAATTTAACAGGGGGCGTTCGCGCCCCTTTGTTGTTTTTAAATTAGATTAATAGAGAAATCATCATGTCAGGTGAAACGCCCGATCTATATCAAAAGCGCCAATCGATCTTTCCACGATCGGTCAAGGGTCGCTTTCGTAATCTTAAGTGGGCAATCCTTGCGGTCGCTTACGGCATGTATTTCTTGCTGCCTTGGATGCGTTGGGAGCGCGAAGCGGGCCCTGATCAAGCAGTCTTGTTTGACCTTGTTGGGCGTAAGTTCTACTTGTTTGACTTAGTGGTCTACCCACAAGACATCTTCTGGCTTGCAGGTCTCTTGATGATCGGCGCCTATTTAATGTTTTTTGTTACAGGCCTTGCCGGCCGCGTGTTCTGTGGTTATTTCTGCTTTCAAACTTTATGGACCGATGTGTTCGTTTTTGTTGAGAGGCTTGTTCAAGGCGAGCGTCCAGCGCGTATTCGTTTAGAAAAGCAGCCTTGGAATGCAGAGAAGATTTTTAAGTTAGGCCTGACGCACCTGCTGTGGTTGGTTGTCGCCTTACTGACCGGTTTAACCTTCACCATTTATTGGGGTAATGCGCCTGAGTTGGTTGTGGATCTGGCGACAGGTAATGCGCCTTTCCCAGCGTATGCGACGACGCTGTTCTTAATGTCGACGACGTATGTGATGGCGGGCTGGGCGCGTGAGCAGGTGTGTACCTACATGTGTCCCTATGCGCGCTTCCAGTCGGTGATGTTCGATCGTGACACCTTGATTGTTTCTTATGATCAAAAGCGCGGTGAGGGTGAAAAAGGTCGCGCCAAGCTAGGTAAAGAAAATAAAACTCCTGAAGAGCGTTCTGCGCTAGGTCAGGGTGACTGTATCGATTGTGGTTACTGTGTGCAGGTGTGTCCGACGGGTATCGACATTCGTAATGGACTTCAGATTCAGTGTATTTCGTGCGCTTTATGTGTCGATGCGTGTGACACCATTATGGATAAGATGGGCTGGCAACGTGGATTGGTGGGTTATTCATCGCAACGCGTTGAAGAGGGTGGTGATAAAGCACATTTCTTGCGCCCTAAGGTGATTGGTTACTTCACTATCTTGATAGCCGCAATGGGTTTGTTGGTATGGAGTGTGACGCAACAGGCGCCGTTTGATGTCGGTGTGAGTCAGGTGCGTCAGCCTTTGTTTGTGAAACTCTCTGATGGCCGCATCCAAAATAGTTACGAGGTTAAAGTGAATAACAAAACCGGTAAAAGCTTGACGCTGACCTTCTCTGTTGAAGATCTGCCGGGTGCTGAACTCGATATGGGTAAGTTCCAAACGGTTGAGCTGCGACCAGAGCAACGTTTGCGTCTGATGGCACGTATCAATCTTGCGCCAGAAAAGTTCGATGGCAAAAGTCGCCATATCGAATTTATCGCAACCCCAAAGAACACCACTTTGCAGCCTGTTGGGCACGAGAGCGTGTTCTATATTCCAGGTCGATAAACATGGGTGCATCTGAATTATTGACCGGTATCGGTACCGGTGTTCTCGCAGAACTCGTTCTATACGTTGTCTTAACACGCTTATTCAAGTTACAAGCTAAAGCAGCGGCGATGGCGATAGCGCTGGTCGCGATACTGATCTATGTGCCATACGCCATCATTACTTGGCCGGGTGCGGATGTCTTTGCGATTAACTTGGCAATCTTTTTAACCTTGGCTTATGGCTTGGGCTTGATTGGTTCTCAAGCAGGTAAGGGCTGGCATTGGGCGCCAGCGTTGATCGTTACCTTCTTTGTTGGTGTGGTAGTGATCAACATCATCTTTGTGGCTGTGGCAGATCGCGGTATCACAGGCTTATTTGCCAAGTTGTTACCTAAGCCACAAAGTGCTCAAGTGGCAGATTCAAAATTTCCGGGTGTTGTCTCACATGACTACCAAGAAAAAGAAGCCTTATATAACCAGTACCTAAAGCAGGTAGAAGAGCAGCATGCGCGTGGCTGGAAGGTGCGTTATGGCTGGGTTGGTAAGCCTGTTGTAAATCAGACGGCTAAGTTCCGCGTGAAAATCCAAGATAAAGCGGGAAAACCAGTTTTGGGTGCAAGTGTTAAAGGCCAGTTCTTGCGCACATCAAATAGCCGAGATGATGTGAGCTTTGAGATGCAGGAATTAGGTCAAGGTGATTACGGTGTTGCAGTGACCTTGGCAGAGCATGGTTTATGGAATCTTGTGCTAAGTGCAAAGAAAGGTGATGACCTGCACGAGGTGCGTGCGAGCACTTCCATCGCTTCGGCAAAGTAGTAAGCTAAGCTCGTGACTGACGAGACACGGCAAGATTGTTTTCATTGCGGCTTACCTGTACCGCCAACGGCGAGTTATCCAGTAACGATTGAAGGCACTGAGCACAATATGTGCTGCCACGGCTGCCAAGCCGTGGCTCAAGCGATTGTCGATGGCGGCTTAACCTCTTTTTATCACCATCGCGAAACGCCAAGTACTCGTCCTGAGGACCTGATTCCCGAAGCGCTGGCGCGATTTGAGCTCTACGACCAACCAACCGTGCAAGCGGGTTTTGTGAGTAGTGATGACAGTTCCCATAAAACGGCCGCATTGATTCTTGAAGGCATTACCTGTGCTGCCTGTGTTTGGTTGAACGAAAAGCATGTGCGCGCCCTGACTGGCGTTATCGAATTTCGTGTTAACTACACTACGCATCGTGCACATCTTCGTTGGGATAGCGAACAGCTCAAACTATCTGATGTGCTTAAAGCGATCAGTGAGATTGGCTATGTTGCGCATCCTTTTGATCCAGGTCGCCAAGAGCAACTCCAAAAGAAAGAAAAGTCGATTGCACTGCGCAAGCTGTTTACTGCAGGTTTAGGTGCGATGCAGGTCATGATGTTGGCGATCTCCATGTATGCCGCCGATGCTGATGACATGAGTGTTGAGCTACGTGACTTTATGCGTTGGGTGAGCTTGGTGCTCACTGTGCCAGTTGTGGTGTACGCCGCGGGTGGTTTCTTCACTAAAGCGTGGCGAGATTTATCGCGTAAGCAGCTCAGTATGGAAGTACCGGTATCGATTGCGATTGGTGGCGCATTTGCAGCCAGTGTTTGGCACACCTACCTCGGTGTGGGTGAGATCTACTTCGATTCGGTCTGTATGTTCACCTTCTTCTTGCTGACCAGTCGTTACCTTGAAATGGGAGCGCGTCATAAGGCCGGTCAGTCAGCTGAAGCTTTGGTGAAACTGCTACCTGCTACCGCAACACGTATCCAAGCAGATGGTGGTTATCAGGTTATTCCCGTCGCTGATCTGATTCCTGGTGATCATGTGTTGATTCGTCCGGGTGAAGCGGTGCCTGCGGATGGCGTTGTGAGCAATGGCGTGAGTTCAGTTGATGAGTCTTTGCTGACGGGTGAGAGCTTGCCGTGCCGCCGCGAAGCGGGTGACCCATTGGTGGGTGGTAGCTTGAATGTCGAGAGTCCGCTTGAGATGGAAGTGCAGCTCGTCGGCGAGTCGACCTTAGTCTCGGGCATTGTGCGGTTACTCGATCGTGCCCAAAGCGAGAAGCCGCAGATGGCGCAGTTTGCCGATCATATCGCGGCGTACTTTGTTGCCGGCTTGTTGGTGATTGCGACCTTGGTCGCGGGCTTCTGGTTAATGCATGAACCCTCACGAGCCTTTGAGATCACTCTCGCTGTGTTGGTGGTGACCTGTCCCTGTGCTTTATCGCTTGCGACACCAACGGCGGTAACAGCAGCGATTGGCTCTTTAACCAAATTTGGTCTGCTCAGCACGCGTGGACATGTGCTTGAAACCCTTGCTGCGGCGGATGTGTTTGTATTTGATAAGACCGGCACGCTCACTAAAGGTGCCTTAGTGCTGAGTGGCACTAAACAACTGGCGGATAAATCAGAGGATGAGCTCACTCAACTCGCGGCGACCTTGGCGACTGCCTCAGAGCATCCGGTATCGAAAGTACTCGCATTACAGAGTTCAGAGAGATATTCCGCACAACAGCTCAATGCGATCCCGGGCGAGGGTATCGAAGGTCAAATCGAGGGGCATACCTACCGCTTAGGTCGTTCGACTTTTGTGGCGCAGCTCAGCGGTGCGACTATTCCGGATGAGTCAGATCTACGCGGTACTGTGGTCTATCTTGGCAGTGCAGAGGGCTTGCTCGCACAATTTGTACTCAGTGATCAGCTGCGAAGTGATGCGGTCGAGGCGGTTGCACAGCTGGCTGAATTGGGTTGTCAGATCCAGATTCTCAGTGGCGACCAGCAGGCAGCGGTAGATGAAATGGCCACACAGCTGAACGTTTCTCAGGCTAAGGGTGATTTGCGTCCGGCAGATAAGCTTGCGGCTGTTCAGGCGCTCCAGGCCAAGGGGCATCGTGTGGTGATGGTCGGCGATGGGGTAAATGACGCGCCAGTGCTCGCGGCGGCGGATGTCTCTATCGCAATGGGGCAGGGGGCGCAGCTGGCGCATGCCACAGCGGATATGGTTGCGCTGTCTGAAAAATTGCACATGCTTCCACAAGCTGTTGAAAAATCGAGAGAAACTCGCTTAATTATTCGTCAGAACCTATTTTGGGCACTCGGATATAACGTGGCAGCGGTTCCGCTAGCGGCGATGGGGTTGGTGCCACCATGGGGCGCTGCGATAGGCATGTCGCTGAGTTCCTTGGTGGTTGTCGTAAATGCACTTCGCTTGAGATAAGTCATTTGCATCTCTTCGCGATTGGAGTATATTAACAAACACTGAAATACTCGGACGGCTGATGGATATCCTGTATCTCCTCATTCCTATCGCACTTGGCATGATGTTAATTGCGGCCGTAATATTTCTCTGGACTGTCAAAAGTGGTCAGTACGACGACTTAGAAGGCCCAGCACATCGGATCCTAATGGATGACGATGACCCGATGATTCCTCGTAAGCAAAAGCTCGAAGACATCGAGGATGGCGATGACCCCACGGATCAACGCACGCAGTAAAGCTCAATTAACCGAGATGCAGTAGTACCGCATCGTTTTAGGAGAAAGACATGTTTAGTTTCCAAGGTTTTGCGATGACATTCGTTGTAGCGCTGATTGCGTTCTCTTGGTTCAGCTTCTTGTCAGTGATCGTCGCTGGCTAATTTGCGAATCAAAAGCTTAAAGACCGGCTAAGGCCGGTTTTTTTGTGTCTGGACATCATGAGTTTGGCTACAATGAGGTCAGTCATTCGGAGTAGTAGATGACCTCGTTTCAAAAACACCTGCAATTGCAGCTCATACTGACAGTGATTTTAGTCGCTGCGTTTGCCTTTCAATTCAAAGTGATTAATCCGGTGGAAAATGAGCTTTTCCCGTCGATTGACCTCAGGCATGCAAGTTTATTGTTTATTCCACATGGCCTGAAAATCTTGATCGCATACCTTTTGGGTGTTGTTGCGCTCCCGGCGATATTTTTTGCGCAATTAATAGCAGGCATCTATATCTTGGGTGCGGCGCCCGTTGATGCCTTGGTTGGTGCGAGCTTTGGCACTATTGCGGTCGGCGGATCGATTGCGATGATTAATTTCTTGTTTAAAAACAAGTGGTATGAGGGCGTTGCCTTACACAATAATGAGGGGATAGGCACTTTCCGAGCCTTTATTATTGCGGTAATTATTTCTACATTTATCAATTCTCTGCTGCATTCAGCTTACTATCACGTTGAATCAACCATAATGTTGCCATTCCGCTATTTATTTGGCGATATCATGGGGTCTATACTTATCTTCACTCTTGTTATGTTGTTAAGACGACAAATCCTCTCTTTTATTGCGAGACGCATCAGTGCCTGATTTAAAAGCTTACTTAAATATCGTTAATCTGCTGATTGATACTGAGAAACAGCTTGGGTTAGAAGCTGTCACCGAATCCGACCGTGTGATTTTTATTCTGTTGTGGCAATTATCAAACTCGGGTAAGAAAACGGTTACGGCTACCTACGAAGAGCTTGCTGAGCAACATGGTTTGAGCGCCTCTCGTGCGCAGTTCTATAAAACGATTACGAAAGCAAAGAAGCTGGGGTTGATTGAGCAGGTTGGATCGCCGAGAAGCGCTACCTACCAATGGGTAGGCTAAGAACACTAAAACCGGCAATCGCCGGTTTTTTTATGTCTGTTTCGGGGTGATTTGAGCGACGGGAAAAGTTTTTTCGAAATAAGTATTGACATTTAAGCAAATACTAATATACTTATCTTCATCAGCTAGCCAACTATCTGGTCAGCACAAAACTTTTAAACAAATTTTTAAGGATTTTTACAATGAAAAAGATCATCGCAATCGCAGCAATCATCGCTTCAGCTCAAGCTTCAGCGTTCTTCGACAACAGCAACGGTTCTATGAACGGTGCTAACAAGGCAAACGGCGACTTCTTGGGTAACGGTTCAGGTGAAGGTGAAGCGACTTTCTCAATGAACTTCTCTGGTAAAGGCCGCACTGCAGGCGACTTCAAAGGTAACGGTTCTACCGACACTAACGGTACTGCTTACGGTTACGAGTCTCCTTACTACGCAGCTCCAGTTGCTCCAGTAGCTAAGTAATTCAGTTTTACTGAATGACTCAAAAAGAACCCCGCCTCGGCGGGGTTTTTTTATGGCGATAATCTAAGAATGCTTACTTTGGATAATCCTCATACGGATTGAACGCATTCTCACAGTTATCAATTAGGTCCTTAAACCTCTCCTGGCCAGCATGAATGGTGACGGTTAGATCTTTTTCGTTGCCTGATTCATAGCTAATGCCAAGCTTGTCCATTTCCTTAGAACATTCTTTCCATGCCTCAACGGTAGCAAAGGTCACTTTCTTCATCGTTTTCTCCCTGTAACGAGTAGATTGCTTTTAGTTTTTATAAGCCTAGACGATTTTGAAGAAATTTCTGAGCCAAATGGATAGGCAAAAAAACCGGCTTGCGCCAGTTTTCGTTTTACGCCGCTTCCGGCTCTCCTTGCCATAGCATTTCATAGCCTATTTCAAAGGTATCTTCACAAAGTGCCATGAGGGCAGAGAATTTCTCTTTGAAAACAGGGTCTGCGTGAGATTTCTCGTGTTGGTCGAATGATTTCCAGTAAGTAACAATAACGAGATGCTCATCTGAAAGACATCCGGATTCAACATGCTGATCGATTTGGGCGCCGCCAAGCGAGCCTTCTTCACTTATAAATCCAGAATACTTAAAAACCTGGCCTGCAATAAAGCCACCAGAATCTCGATATGTATTCTTTACAACATTACACATCTCTCCCATCGCGAGTTCTGCATCTTCAATGGTCCTGCCGGGTTTAAGACGTACAACGTTGAACAACATCTTTGCATCAAATGGAATGTTAATACCGTGAAACATGTTTATTCCCTCTGTTAATGACGTACAGGTGAGATAAGGGCAAAGGCAAAGATTTAAATGCAGATGAATACGTGGTTTTTAAATGGAACTAAAGAGAAAGTAGGAAGTCATCTTTTGAGCATGTATTCGTGTCTTTGGCAATACGTTGAGTAGCTTGGGTTGTTGTCACTTCTCATGAGCATATTGTTGCAGCAAGTTTTACGAGGATTGATGAAATGCAACTGAATCTTGAAACAAAAGATTTCCATTTAGACCATTTAACGTGTACTCCCGTAATGCAAAACATAGGGAGGCTGCAACATGCCGATCTCCTCCTTCAAGAGCTATCTATTTCAATTGAACTGAAGGAAGCACGATTTGAGTGCGTTATGAGTGTGTGTTTAGAAGGTAGCTCAGCTTTGACATTGAAAGCAGTACACAAATCACCTGAAGGAGCGGTGGCTGAATGTATCGATCGCTTGGTGGACTCCAAAGTAGACAAACAATCATTTAAGGCTGCGAGTTAACTTTTCCCCTGTCGTAATTAACACCGCAGTTGATTGCGTTTAGCGCCATTACATAAAAGTAGTGGCGCCTTTTTTAAGGAAGTATGACGTCTTTGATGACATGCAAAACACCATTTCTAAGTTTGATGTCAGCGCGTTCTATATTGATATCTGAAAGAGATATTTTTTTCCCCGTCAGAGTCGTCAAGGTTTTCCCTTCGATGAGGTACTTAGAGGTATAGGCACCCTTAACCACGTGAGCTTTCAATGTGGAGCTTAGTAAATCTGGGTTGCTTGTCATGGCTTCTTTTTGTTCGGTTGTTAAAGCATCGAAAGCAGCATTGCTAGGTGCAAAGACAGTGAATGGACCTGTTGTTGACAGTGTGTTGGTTAAGTCTGCTTGTGTCAGTGCTCCGAGCAAGGCTGAGAGTCCAGGAGATTGACTAATAAAGTCAGCTATGCCGGCTCTAGGTGCATAACGGTTGCCGTGATGACGATAACTCTTATGGTGTGGGTGATAAGTCTTGTGTTTGCATATGTGCGGATGGCTTTTTGAATGACCGTGATGATAGGCATTGGCGTTTGAAACGCTAAATAGAAGAGTGGAAGAAGCGATGAGAACTGCTAATTTTTTCAAGATTTTCTCCATTTGTAGTTAATCGATTGTTGTATGTTCTTTTTATAAAAATCCAACATCTGAAAACCATAAATTACGTGAAGAAAAATCCATGAACTTATGTCTTAGATTTAGCTGATTATTGGTAACTATGCTAAGCCGATAGATGCGGTACTAATAATCATGATGAACGCTCTACTTGTCCGATATGCCGGTATCTCTTTGCCCATAGCTTTTTTGGGTCTGCCCTTGTATGTCTATGTGCCAATCACTTATGCGGAAATATCGGCCATTGGGCTAACAGCAGCGGGAATGGTTATTTTTTTGGCGCGATTACTCGATGTGGTGACCGATCCTTTGATGGGGTGGTTGCAAGATAGGTTCCGTGATCACTTTTCACCCAAATATTGGATGATGTTATCGATCCCCATTCTGATTGCTGGCGTGTTTTATCTGTTTAATCCCACACCCGATAGCTCACTGGCTTACCTTGCAATGGCGGTGACAGCCACATACTTAGGTTGGACGATGTTGAATATTCCTTATTTAGCATTGGGTTCCGAAATTGGTAGGAATACTCAAATGCGTCGCAAGGTCGCTTTGTGGCGAGAGTCTGGTGTTCTATTGGGTGGTCTACTTGCGCTTGTCACGGTGGCGTTATTTTCTGATTCGCCTTTAGAAACGATGTCACAACTCTTTATCTTGCTTTTGTTACTAACGGCAATGTTAATTGTCACGATGCCAAATCAACCAATCAGTACTCAATCGGCATCCTCTTTATCAAACTTGGCGTTATTACGAAATTCCATTGGTCTTAAGCCGCTGCTAGGTCTGCATTTTATAAATGCATTAGCTGCCGGAATTCCAGCAACTTTATTCATTGTGTTCGCAGAAGAAATCGTGGCCGTGACTGATGCCGAAATGGGCGTTTTGCTATTAACTTACTTTTTATCTGGGCTGCTTACCCTGCCATTATGGAATCGGATTGCACAACGTGTAGGTGTGATTTCTGCTTGGCGTTCATCTCTGTTGCTCGCGATTGTGGGATTTATTCCAGTGTTTATCCTTGGTCAAGAAGACCTGATGTTGTACTGGTGGGTCTGTGTGATAACTGGCGCGAGCTTAGGCGCGGATATGGCACTACCTTCCTCTTTATTAGCCAAGGTGTTGCAAGACCACTCGGAGCAATCGGGCTTCGCTCAAGAGGCATCTGGTTTTGGTCTATGGGGTATGACGGGTAAGTTGTCCTTGGCGGCGGCAGTGGGTATTAGTTTTCCATTGTTGGATATTGCGACCGATCTTCAGGCCAGAGAGAGTGCGTTGATAATGCTCTATGCTGCTATTCCAATTTTCTTAAAGTTTATTGTCTGGATGTTTTTATTTAAGTTGGGTTTAGATGATCAGGAGGAAAAAGATGAAACAGTTCGCGCGTAGTTGGGTGCTTATTTTTGTAGTGTTACTACTGCAGGGCTGTGCCTCTACGACCATCGATAAATTTAAAGAAAACCAACCGAAGCTAGATCTCTTCGAATACTTTTCTGGTAAGACAAAAGCGTGGGGATTTTTTCAACTCATTACAGGTGAAATGAAGCAGCAGTTTACGGTCGATATTACCGGTGAGGTTAAAGGTGATGAGCTAACGTTGACCGAAGACTTTGTTTATTCGGATGG
>Ga0255769_10003939_pt1 | contig 14716 bp, 13 predicted proteins | sample 041ome_9_FD_179637 | JGI IMG/M metagenome (GOLD analysis project Ga0255769, IMG submission 179637) | Coastal salt marsh microbial communities from the Groves Creek Marsh, Skidaway Island, Georgia - 041413US metaG (version 2) | ecosystem: Environmental > Aquatic > Marine > Intertidal zone > Salt... | reverse complement strand
AAGGTCCTTTGGCATCGCGAGCATGGTCACCAAGAACTGTTACCGGCACCCAAGCCTACGATCGATGATCTTATCAAGGAGATTGAAGGTCTCGAGGGGCAACTCACCAAGGTGAAGAAGATGGCTCTCGAGATCGCCAAGGAACATTCGACCCTGAAATCGGGTCGGTGGTCTAACGAGGATGAAGAGTGGCTCCTGAAGAACAAAGACAAGAAGATAGAGGAACTGGCCGAACATGTTAAGCGAACGGTCAAGGCCACCAAGATGCGTCTGGACAAGTTAATCAAAGAGCAACCCAATCAGGAGTGGACGGTCAAGGTGGTCGAGGAGGACGACATCTAAATGCCAGCCTTAGACTGAACCCATGGAAGCGTCTGCCTCCCTGGAAGGTTGGGTGAACGGCATACAAACTTGATGATGAAGTGATTGACCTCAGCACCGCCATGTGGAACTGGGATGAGAGCCCCATTCTGGTTATATAACTTCACAGTCAACCTGTCCAAATGTTCTATAGGATGAATAAATTGAGTAATTTGATCGTAGTTGTCTTTGAAAATAATCAGCTGGTCAGATGACGAACCCTGATCATTGTCGCTAATAATTGACCCAAAAGCACCACGGGCAATGGACTGAACCGGTGAAACTGCTGTAACAGACGGCGGGTCCTTGGTGAGTCGGTCATTGAAGTTGGATTCCAATTCGCGGATTCGCATATAGAGGTGTTCCACAGATCCACGGGTGTGGACGTGGAGACCCAACAGACGTGCTTGAACCACCTGTTTCAAAGGTGTATTGAAGTACACAGTAAAGTTATTTGAACTCGTTTGATCCAGTGTATCGAACGAAATAGTATGGTATTCGTAGTTGAAATCTGGGAGACCGAGCGTCGTGTAGGATGACCTAGCCATTATTACTTAGCCAAGAGAATAGCGAGCACTAAAAGAACGACCGCGATCGGAATCAGGATCTGGGCATACTTGGTGGGAACTCCCATGAACTCTCTGCGGGGCAACAGGGCTCCGACGGGTTCCGTGGGTTCTTCTGGATTCAATTTGTTACGGGTGGCTGATCGGTAGTAGTTAATCAACTTGCGTGCGAATGTATTCTCCGACCCTGGTGTCACCGGCGGTGCGATGTTAGGTTCGAGGCGCTTGTCATCCTCGTCCTGCTGCTTGGTGGCGAATCGTTTATCTTTGGTGGCTTGGACATTCAACTTGAGAACAAACTCTTCGGTGGACGCCCCGGTGCTCGTGAATGGGTACAACTTGAACGTACTGTCACTCGTGTCATAATAATAGATAGACACCTTGATCGCTTCCATGACCGGCACCGTCTTTTGAACACTGAACTTGTCATTCATCGAACTCATCACGTAATTATTGGATTGAGGATTGGTGACCTGTGGCGTAATAAGTGTTCCGGTGTAGGCAAAATTCAGGTTTGTATCGCCACCCTCCGGTGGATTATCCACGGTGTAAATCCTATCAGTCAAAATCCCGTAGTTCGGAACTTCCAAGACAACGTAGTAAGCATGAACATTCGAATTCGTGCTGGCCGTACTGATGTATGGAATTGACGCGCTCACAAAGTTCATGGATTGGACTCCATAAAGGGGTGTGCTGAGATAGCTGACGAAGTCGTTAGCATCGGTTGTGGCTCTGTCTTTTCTGGTTGAACTGTCGATAACGATGTCGTAACTTGACATACTCTACTATTAGATTGCTTTTTTTCAATGAAGAAATCACGGAGGTCAAGGTCATCCAGCTCCTCACTGAATACGTCATCCAGTTCCGAGTACTCAACCTGGGGTTTCAAAATCTGAACACTCTCTTCATGTTCCAGTGGGACCAATGATTTTTCAGACTCGGTCTCACTGGAAATTGTGGCATACTCGTCTGGGTCATATTCATAACCTTCCATTGGTTCTACCAGACGTGCTACTAATTATATTCTTGAATTTATCGCATTCTTCAACATGATTTCAGCAGGGGTTTCGGGTTCCCAGTCTGCCCACTCGCGGACCGCCTGGTTGACACTGAGATAGCGTTCGTCGTCCCCTTCGTACTCGCGGAATTCGTCATCGAATCCCATCTCGGATTCCTGAACGACCATGTCGTCCTCGTCGCTGTCCGTTTCCTCGTCTGGCAGGATGGATCCAAAGACCCTCCCAGTGACATTCATGGCACACCACTTCATACCGTATTCCATGTCCAGTGCCGTCACAATGTTCCTGCCGGTGGCCTTGCAGTATTCTGCGGCCACAATCACAGAGTTCTCCAGAACGGGCTGAATGGCATTCATCGCCGCCTCTATCATCTGTTCCTCGCGACTCATTATTATTTTTTAAAATGTCGCTTTTCTTTAAGAGAGGAACATGCAGAAGCCTCCAGTTGGATTTCGTGGCGACACGGGTATTGGTGCTCTAACCGGCTTGAGTGGCGTGGGACAACAAGACCAATTCTTGTACGACTTTAACTCAAAGAGGGAGTACAATTACAAGGAGTATTCTCAGGCGACTCTTTTTTACAGGTTTTATAGACCGGCGTCAACCACATTCTTGGGTGAAGAGATACGATACACGTTTAGACCCCAAGATATGGGCGACCTTCTTACCGGTCTCATGTTGAAGTTTAATTTTCCCACGACGTCTGAAACGCCCACATGCCTGAAGAACCTCGGCCTTTCGTTGATCAAAAAGGTGGATCTCATCGTGAATGGAAAAACGATTCAGACGCTAAGAGGGGAATGGTTGTCCATCTATGAATCAATGTATTCCAGTGAACAGGATCGTGAAAACACGCTCAATGTTTCATTCAACCTCGGTGCCAAATACAATACTCAACCGGTATTGAAAGCCAACGATACGTCTCAAAGATTGTTCTTTCCAATTCCATTTTTCTTCAACAATCACTATGTGGATTCCAAGGCTGACACCAAATCCTTTCGTGCACCGTTGCCTTTATGTGCAATGCACAATTCTGAAATTACATTGGTGATCCAATTCCTCCCTCTTGCCGATATAGTCAGCGATACAAATGGGTTTGCGTCTGGCGCCGATCTCACTGACTTCATGTTCGTCACAGAAGAAGTCACATTGACACCGAGTGAACGTTTCATGTTGCGTTCCACGCGCCAAGAATATCCAATCGAAAAGGTGACAGCAGAAGATGTCCAAATTCCAGGTTCAGTTGTTGGTACATTCTATAGGTATTTTTTCAACAGTGCTTACTCGTGTCGCGCAATATTCTGGACATTCAAGAATGCCATCGCCGGATATAATCCATATTTCTTCACCTCACTTATCAATGCGAGAATTACTACATTGAATAAGACAGACAGAAATGAACTAAGAAAACCCCTTTTCCTTCAGGAACTACAGGCATATCTTCATGATTACTACAATGATGGAAGTTTCTATGGATATTCATTCTCGGAACAGCCTCTTCAGGTGGTCGTAGGAGACTATGAATTCCGCGCACCGCGTCCACAGAGTTCTTCGATTGAAATGTTTTTTACCGTTTTAGCACCTGAATACGATCTATGGAGGAGAATATTTGCAACGTCGACCAACAACTACACAATAACCGATCAAAAAATTATTTTGAATACTAGTGTAGGTCTCGATCGGACCACGAATGCACTGTTGTCTCTCAATATGAACACCGGTGGATATCTCAGAACCAATACAGCTCATGTGGGTATCCCAGCCACTTCTTACACAAGCGAGGAAAATCTTTCAAATCCTTATATGATGCGCTTTGAACCTTGGAACGGTTCAAATCAGGGGTACATCAAGATTTCGCCAGATTCAAGATTAAATATAAATTCATTATTGATACTTCCATCGCAATTTATTTTAACAACGTATTATCTTTCTACAAATACACTTGTGGTTGAAAATGGTTCGGCAGATGTGATAGACTATGACACCGTCGTTGGAGTCGTCGAGGGCAAGTTCAATAGTCTGGATGTAGACGCTTCTGGTTTCATAGAGGCTATTGAATTTGACGTGAGTACTTATGATAAAGACGGTGACAACAAAGTTTCCTTCGCAGAATTCAAGGAAATCGAGGAAGTGTAATCTCCGAACCTGTAAACAAAAGTCGTGCTATACCATTCTCGATATAAAGCAAATTTATCGAGAGTGCGTACAAACGAAAACGAATGATATTTGAACTTTTTCCTTTGGCTTCCACGTTGAACAAAGGATTTAGAATAGTCGAAAAGTTTATGGATCCATTTGGAATGGTTCTATTCATAGGATCCTTGCAAAATGCGAGAGGGTACATGAAACCACAGTAACGATTTGACGATTTAATGATGTTCTGTGCTGAACCTATAAAATGCGAATAATACTGAAAACCCCGATACATTTCAAATGTTCCAATTTCCTTAGGCATAAGCACCTCGTTGTCCAATACGATCTCCATCGAGGTTAAAAAATCGTTTGCATCCACACTAGAATTGTCGTTGCGTGAATAATCAAATATATTCGTTGTGTCTGTTGTGGTGTCCTTGAACAAAGCAAAAACTGCCTTGACCGGATTCACAAATTCCGGTTTCAATGTGAATGAAGTATCTCCAGTGTATTCCATTTCTTCCATTTGAAATTGTTCAACTGGAAATAATAAAGGTCTACTCATCATCGCCTTGATTACTTCATCTTGAGCATAGCCATACTCAGTCCTTAGACGTACCTCGGAACTCGTTACACCAGAATCAACCCCACCCCACCTTGCGGAATTTCTGAGACCCACCTCGACCTCAACTTCTTGATAACGTAGTGCTGCCAATGGTATTGCCAAATCTGGAATTCCTTGAAACCAAAACTGTAACGGCACTTGAAGACGGTAAGTTCGTGGGTATTGGTTTTCATCTGTGAATGGATATCCCGGACCGCCGCCCAACATCCTGAACAGTTGAACCACCGAGAAAGTTTCTTTTTCTTGGGTTTCGACATTCAACCTAAGATTAAGCGTTTCGCCACTCTCTTGTTGAATTGTTGTCCCGCCTATAATCAATGATATATGATCTATCATAGCCAGTGCGTGATTTACATTAGAACTCACCGAACTTGTATAATCAATAAGTAAGTACATTTTAGTGATAAAGTCGCCATGTCGTGGAATCAGAAATTTACTTTCTCCACCATAGTCAATAGTCAAAGGATCCGTGTCGAAACTTTGTGTAACAAAATTGGATTTTTTGGTAAACACAGCTTTGAATGGAGTCTGTTCCATATTCTATTATGAACCATCTTTATTTTTTCTCTATTATGCCGAGAATGGAATTACGTACGGTTTCGTAACTGGTGATGCGCCGAACCTCTTGTTCAACCCATTCGGACTTATCTTCCAGCTCGCCCTGATAGATCTTTTCCATTGCCTCGACCGTGCCTTGGACACTAGGCATGACCCACCACGCATTCTGCATGTGATTGAATCGTCGCTGAATTGGAGGAACGGAAATTCCATATAGACAATAGTCGTGCATGGCACCGAATTGCGTCGTGACCACCGGAATGCCAAAGTACTGAGCTTCCAGCTGTGGAATGCCAAACCCTTCTGAGCATGATCCACACAGATACATGTCAGCACATTTGTACATCTTCTGGAGAGTGGTCTCATCCAGAGTTGTTTCGGTAATCTTGATGGAGGTTTCTGGAATTCCAAGGGTTCTTACCATCAAAGGGACATCATAAACTCTTGTGTGGTTTAACGTCGGCGCGTGAATCCAAAGGAGTGCTTCGGGATGTTCTCTCTGAAATTCTTTGAACGCCAAAAGGGTCGTGTCGATAGACTTTCGCCCACTCTGTTCATAGTTTCCAGCCACGGTAAGAACCACATAGCGGTCATCTATCCCAAAGTCCTTGCGAATTTTCTCCTTGGTATCTTCTGAAGGCAACTGTGTCTGAAATTCCACTATGTGAGGCACGACGTGACTTTCTCGCCCCATCTGTTTTATTATCCTTTCGCGTGTGGACATGCACAATGAAATGATTGTTTGTATCTTTCCAAGAGCCTTGACCGTAGGTTCGTCTATGGGTTCATAGTGCAAAGGAAACCATAGATACGAAGGACATGCGATCTGTTCCTGAGTAGAGGTGTCAAGCAGGAAGATGTCCTGGAGGAATAAGACGGCTCCAGCGTTGGTGCGTTTTATGTACTCGTTGATGTCGGTAATTTTAATGACACATGGAAACTTTTCATAGGGCCCCAAAATGAAACTCACACCGGGGCGATCCAACAGCGCCTGGGACCAAGGATCGCGGGTTTCATTCGGAAGAATATTCGCGTTGACAAGATCTCTAAATGAAAGTACACCAGTGTGCTTTACCCCACATAGGGACCATATGATCATTGTGACCGTATGTCCACGATCCAAGAACATCTTGATGAGGTGCTTGAGCTGACTAGGGTAGCCACCCTTGGCACCATTAAATGGCGTGCCATTACTCGATAACAGGATGTGCATTTACGATAATGGTGCTCGTGTTGTTTAAATTAAAATTAATTATATTCTCATCGTCATCCCAGGTTGCCTCAAAATGTGCCGGAACATCAAAGTGCGAACGAACCATGTCCTCATAGTAGTATTCAATCTCGTCTTCGTTGTGCTCTGACGATAACAAAATGTCGCGCGTGTAGATGTAATCCAGGAAGGCATCGAAGGTGTGGTTTTGGAGCCACATGAACTCGATGTACCTTTTGTGCCTCCATGACTGGTTGAAAAGTTTGAACATGAAGATGCCAACCATGTCGGTGATGTCGACGCCCCTATGTCTCTCGAATTTGCACCTGCCCGTGATCTCCCTCTGATGAATGTTATTCAGATTCAATTTGAAGCAGGCGTAGCATACATTCTTCCTGGAACTCGATCTGCCCTTGTGATACACCCTAGACATCCGCTCCAAGGGAATCCTGTACTCGATCTGAAAATACTCAAAGGCATAGGTCACGAAATCATATCGACTGGTCCACTGCAAAGGTACACCACACCAGTGACATTTTGTGGTAGGATAGATCATCTGTCTAGAACGCGCATTTTTTCTTTAAAATAAAATCACTAATAATATAAATATGGGCGTCATAGTGAATGATTCGCTGGTTTTAAAAAACGGAATCGCAATTGATAGTTATTATGCTTCTCTTGACACACATGTTGATGTTAGAAGTCAAACAGAAAATAATAAACTATATTACACAGATGATACACCCCCTCAAATAGCTACAATGAGTAAGAAAACTTATATTCTTTCTGGAAACTTTAACATATGGGTTTCAAAGGAAGCCAAAGAAGCAGAAAAACCAACGATAGAATCTAAACATATTACACTGAAATATGACGAATCACCCACCGGAAATATTTATGATCTTTTGTATTCAGAATTTAAGAAAGATTTGTCGAGCTTTCAAGATGATCCATGATCTTCTTAGACACGGTCTCAAATGACATTTCGTTTCTTACACGTTCAGTCGCTTCTTCACTTGTCGTGGTCAATTCGCCATTGTAAATTTTTTCAAGGGCATCCGCTATGTTTTTTATACTAGGCATCACCCACCAGGCACTTTGCATTTGATTGTAACTTACCTGGGCGGGTTCGGCACAGACCCCGTGCCAACAATAGTCTTCCATGGCTCCAAATTTAGTGGCTACCACCGGCAAACCATAATACTGAGCCTCAAGTTGAGGAACCCCGAACCCCTCTGCGCGAGAACCACAAATATACGCATCAGCAACCTTGTAAATTTTTTGAAACGTCGTTTCATCCAAAGAAGTTTGTGTAATGATAAGCGATTGTTTTGGTATGTTTAAATCGGCGGCCATTCCAAATAAATCATATGCAGGTGGTCCAGTATCTTCATGTTGAGCATGTAACCAAAGAACAGCATCTGGATGATTGTCGAGAAACTTTTTAAATGCCACCATCGTGGTGTCAAATGATTTTCTTCCAGTTGGTTCGTAATTACCAGCAACGGTTAATAAAATCCATTTGTTCTTGGGTATTCCGAATTCTTCCCTTATTTGCTCCTTTGTAACATAATCTAGTATAGGTGTTCGGAAATGAATTACATGGGGGATGCATTTTTCTGAATGTCCAATATGTTTTAGTACAATCCTTTCGGTGGAAGGACTAAGAGGGATGATGTGGTCAAAGTGACTTAGAACATGAACGCTGTATCTTTCAATTGGATCATAGTGGATTGGTAGCCATATATGTGATTTACAATTGAACTTTTCATTCTCATTAAATATAAGTTTTTGACAGTCCATAATAAAAAATACATGGTCCGAATTCGTGACGTTTATCATTTCATTTATTTCAGAACAACGGATCTCAGCGCGCAAGTCTGAATGTGGACAGAACATCAAACGAACATTGGGATTATCCAAAAGATTTATAGAATAAATATCAGACACATATCGTTTGAATTCCGGATATGCAGCGACTTCATTAAAAGTCATCTGTCTTCCACCACCTATGTGCATATTCCATGTTACATGTGTGACTGAATGACCCCTATTCAAAATCATACGTATAAGATGGCGTATTTGTACCGCGTACCCCGTTTTTACGCACTCAAAGGGAGATGCATTACTGACCAGGAGCACTCGCATTTTCTAATTCAGTAATTCTAGCCTTTAAATTAATAATCTCTTGGTTGAGTTCCTGAATAGCTTTCATGGTGTGAGGCACCAATCTCATGTGATCAATCCCAGCAGTTTCGGTTCCCCAGACGCTCCAGTCCACCGTAGGATCATTTGGATCTTCCGGTGGCACGAATGAATCGATGTCGCCCACGTCCTCCGGAATGTGTATCGTGTGTCGCATCGTTGGCGCGTATTTGTAAAGTTCTTGAGATAGGACACCCACACTTGGAGTCCACACAGTGTTTTCGTTGGCTGGATGAATGCCATTGTCCTTTTCTTCGAACGTATATACTTTTAATTTTGATATTTCGTCGACCGCCGAATAATTGGCAAGTTGGAGATTCCGCTTCATGCGCCTGTCGGATGTACTAGCAAAAGTTACTTCTCCGCTACTCGGATCATAATATAAAAAATCGTTCGTCGCCACGTTGCGAATTGGTCTTATGTAAAACCTACTACTGGAAGAAGTACTAAGAGCAGCACCAGTTGCATTTAGAACAATGGTATTATTATGCTGATTCGATCGACCCGCCGCGTACCCAATCGCCACGCCGTAGCTTCCCTGGGACGTTTCACCCGCCTGGTCCCCAATCGCCACACTGTGGCTTCCCTGGGACGCTGACCCCGCCTGGAACCCAATCGCCACGCTGTTGATTTCCTGGGACGTTCGACCCGCATCGTACCCAATCGCCACGCCGTAGCTTCCCTGGGACGTTTCACCCGCCTGGCGCCCAATCGCCACGCTTGTGTATCCCTGGGACGTTAGACCCGCCGCGTCCCCAATCGCCACGCTGTTGCTTCCCTGGGTCGTTAGACCCGCCTGGTACCCAATCGCCACGCTTCCGATTCCCTGGGACGTTGACCCCGCCTGGTACCCAATCGCCAGGCTTCTGTATCCCTGAAGGTTATACCCCGCCTGGCGCCCAATCGCCACGTTGTAGGGTCCCTGGGACGTTGACCCCGCCTGGTCCCCAATCGCCACGCTGCTAAATCCCTGAAGGTTATACCCCGCCTGGTTCCCAATCGCCACGCTGTCGAATCCCTGGGACGTTCTACCCACCAGGTTCCCAATCGCCACACAGTTGGAACTCTGCTGGTCATACCCCGCCTGGTCCCCAATCGCCACGCTGCTGCTTCCCTGGACATTAGAACCTGCCCCGACCCCAATCGCCACACAGTTGCTTCCCTGGACATTAGAACCCGCCTGGTACCCAATCGCCACGCTGTTGCTTCCCTGTCTATCCAACCCCGCCTGGTACCCAATCGCCGTACTGAAGCTTCCCTGAGTGAGTTGACCCGCCGAGATCCCAATCGCCGTACTGAAGCTTCCCTGAGTGAGTTGACCCGCCGAGGTCCCAATCGCCACGCTGTTGCTTCCCTGGGACGATCTGCCCGCCGAGATCCCAATCGCCGTACTGAAGCTTCCCTGAGTGAGTTGACCCGCCTGGTACCCAATCGCCACGCTGCTGCTTCCCTGAGTGACTTGACCCGCCGAGGTCCCAATCGCCACGCCCAAGGATCCTTGAATCCTCTCCCCCGCCTGGTACCCAATCGCCACGCTGTTGCTTCCCTGAGTCCTCTCCCCCGCCGACGACCCAATCGCCACGCTGCTGCTTCCCTGGACATTAGAACCTGCCATGAACCCAATCGCCACGCTCTCGAATCCCTGGGACGTTTCACCCGCCTGGCGCCCAATCGCCACACTGTAGCTTCCCTGGGACGTTCTACCCACCAGGTTCCCAATCGCCACACAGTTGGAACTCTGCTGGTCATACCCCGCCTGGTTCCCAATCGCCACGCTGTCGAATCCCTGGGACGTTCTACCCACCAGGTTCCCAATCGCCACACAGTTGGAACTCTGCTGGTCATACCCCGCCTGGTTCCCAATCGCCACGCTGCTATGTCCCTGATTCATCCTGCCGGCGTATTCCCCAATCGCCACGCTGGAGTTTCCCTGAACATTAGAACCCGCTTGAATTCCAATCGCCACGCTCCGAGATCCCTGATCGAGTTGACCCGCCGAGGATCCAATCGCTATGCCATGTCTAATCTGCCCGTAAGCCCCGGCGGCGTATCCCAAACTTATACCAGCGTATCCCTGCTGGTCATACCCCGCATATGCCCCAATCGCCACACTGTAGCTTCCCTGGACATTAGAACCCGCCGCGTACCCAATCGCCACGCAGTTGGAACCCTGGGACGTTAGACCCGCCTCGGTCCCAATGCTTACCTCATTCGTATTGATTCTAACGTGTTGGTCGGAATCTATTTCGAATATTCTTGATCCGCTTGTGGCTCCGGTGACCGGGTTGCTTATGAAGAAGACATTACCGTCGACGTTGTCCAGCCCCATGTCCGTGTGGTAGGTGTCGGACGTCGAAGACGGAGTGACCCTTAGGCGCAGCTGGCGGGAATCCGTAAGGGTCGACTTGCCCGTGTAGTCACTGTAGATCTCAAAAGGAACAAGATTGGTGGCGCTGCCCTGTTCCACGTTGCTGATGAACACCTGACCCTCGACTTCAAGGGGATGATTGGGATCTGACGTTCCAATGCCCACGTAAGACATGTTCTCTATTAATTACCTAGGAAGAATTTTCGAGGGATTCTATGCGGGCTTCGACTATACTCGCGCCAAGGTCTTCAACTCCATATCGTGCAAATTGAAACCCTATTTGTTTATTTCCAGTAAGATTGTATACAGATGTCACGAGCGTACTGGCTGTACCTTCAACCTGAGCTGGCGGGAGTCGGTCGGCGGTGTCGTCAACCCAGAAACGTTGCTGATGAACACATCACCGATGAACCGATACCGTCGTACGTTGGCATGGTTTTCTACTAATTGGTTAGGAAAGATTTATCCACAGTGGTACGTGCAACCGACAAAGGCGGCTATGTACCCTCCTTCCAATTGTCGTGTTTCGTACGCTGGTTCAGTGGCACCATCTGGATCATCTACCCACTGAATTTGATCATATTGATCCAATATGTTATTTCCGTCAGCGTCCTTTAAGATTATCTGAACGGGTTGTTGTGGCGGATTAAAGTCACAGTCCATCGTAATCTTGGCCACGGTGTAGTTGTGAAGAATGTCATCGTCCTGCCTTTGACCATAACCCGCCACATTGGACGTCGTGATGTAGTCCCCAGATTCCAGGTTTCCATTTGTGTTCACCACCCAAACTGCTCCCTCACCTAAAGAGTTTATAAAAATACGTGTATCACCAGATTCTTTATCAAATTTTGAAATAACTCTCCCGTATGCGTCGAAACGATCATTCGGATCTTCGGCATCGGAAATCACTCCGAAACATTTTTTATCATAAGCAACATTAGAAAGAGAAACGAATGGCACAGCTTCGTTTATAGTAATGGCATTTTTACCTTTACAAATATCACCATTTAATTTTATATAAGTGTTATTGTCTGATGACACTATCATTCCTAAAAAATCTTTTGAAAAAATAGATGGTATTCCCTTAATAAAATTTCTATGCTGACCGGTAAAGCTAATAACGGTACCATTACCTAAATCATTTTCGAACATAATTACGTTTTTAATTGGGTTTCCTGGGGTCTGATTTGAATTAGCATACCAATAAAGATTTTGATTCCATGACGAGTCGTCATTAGTAGCCATAATCCAATTGCCATTACCATATTGCATATGTATGTAAGATCTTTTATTACCAGTAGCTGATGTAGTCGGTGGGTCTTTCAGATGTAATTTTGATGATGGTGTATTAATCCCGATGCCGACGTTGCCGGCAGCTGTTGCGTAAAGATGCGTTGAGCTGTGGAAACCAATACCAAGATAATTTGTAGAAGAACCATCACTCTGGTGAACATACACAATCTCGCCCTGATTTCTGGAGCTGTTTGCCTTCCCAAATGTAATATATTTAGCACTTCCATTAGCCATGTTCGTCAGATGCGAAAAGGCGCGAGCGGTGTCCGTGCTTGTTCCACCTAATATTGATGACGAGGCTCTAATATCACCAGCGACATCTAACTTATAAGACGGACTCGTCGTCCCGATGCCGACCCTGCCCGTCGTGGTGTCCACGAAGAGGTTCGAGGTTCCGACCTCCAGATTCGAACTGACCAAAAGGCTGTCCCCAGTGTTCGCCACCAGATTCGAGGTCGTAAGGGTAGACCCAGAACCCATGACGATGCCAGAACTGATAGTAACGGGTGAAGCTCCTACGATGTTGGATGCGGTGAGGGTCCCGGTGATCCAAGAGTCGCCCACGACATGCAGGGGTTTCTCTGGGTCCGTGGTCCCGATGCCCACGTTGGAGGTCGTGGAGATGACAAAGGTGTTCTGGTCGCCGACGTTGGACGTGTTCTGGGGCGCCGTGATGAAGAAGTAGTTGTCCGTGGTGTTCTGGATGCCCATGTCGGTCACGTAGGAGTCGTCCGGGCTTGCCTCTGTGGTCGGCTGAACCCTCAACCTGAGCTGGCGGGAGTCGGTCGGTGGAGACACCATCCCAGAAACGTTGCTGAAAATCTCGAAGGGAACCTGGGTGCTTAGGGAACCCCCTTCGACATTGCTGATGAACACATCACCGACCACCTCAATCTCGTGGGTCACCGATGATCCGATACCGTCGTAGGTTGGCATGGTTTTCTACTAATTGGTTAGGAAGAATTTTCAAGCGCTTCGATGCGGGCTCTTAAATCTTCAATCAATGCTTGTTGCTCTTGGTTTGATTTGATGAGATATGGAATTAAAGAAGTATAATTTAAATGATTTACTTTTGAACCCCATGTAGAATAATCTGGATCTTCTTGAATATTATCACTTTTTGGTGGTCTTTCGTCTGGCGGATTAGCATCTTCAGCAAGGTCTATAATATATCTAAGTTCAGGAGCGTCGTACCAAATATCTTGAATTATCAACCCAGCTTCACGCGTGACCACATCACTCGAGTATATGTTTGATGTTTTATCGTAAATCTGTGGATCAAGTTTCATTAGTGTTTCGGTGGCATTCGTTAACCGTTCTTCATTTATTTTTATACGATCATCACTGCCATGAACTACAGAGCCAGTGACATATATTCGTCCTTCAGAATCGATCCTAAATCTCTCATAATAATTACCGTATGTATTTGTGGTATAAAAATATAAATTAGTCGATGAATTGCCTGGGTAGTAGGGGTAATGAACATTTCCACCATAAATACAAGCAATAGCTGCCGAAAGGCGGTTATTATTATTATATTCTTGTCTACAGTAGAAAGAAATCCGCTGTGAATAACCAACTCGATTTATCGCGCTGTTGTTGATTGATCTGAACGCAAGCTCATCAATATTTCCATTCCCAGATGCAGTTGAACCGATCGTAAGTTTACTAAATGGACTCGTCCCAATGCCGACGCTGCCGCTGCTGTCGATTCGCATTCTCTCCCCGTTGTTTGTAAAAAAAATCAATTTACCATCTCCACCTCTTATTCGTTCAACAAAATCTGAGTTGCTCGTGGTATGTTTGAAATCAATCCATCCGCTTTGTCCACTAGCATTTGTAATCTCAATCGCACCGTAATTGCTAGCGTATACCCCCAATTCAACACCTGGAACGTTAATATTATTATAAGCCAGTGCACCAGTCACGTGAAGTGCCGATTTTGGATTCGCCGTCCCGATGCCGACGTTGCCGCTTCCAAGTATCGACATCACTTCTCTCGATCCAGCATAATTACATCCCCATGTATAAAACTTTATAGTAGCTTGATTTCCACAATTTCCATAACCAGCACTGGTATAATCAGCAACATTAACCGCCATTCCAGTAAATTCGTTGGTATTATCATCCCACCGACCCAAATACACAGTGTCTCGTTTATCTGCATCGTGGACGCTACCACTAAGGTGGCGCCCAATTTTTGGATTTGTAAGAGCATTGCCAACATCTAGATGTATGTTAGGATTCGTCTTCCCGATGCCGACGTTGCCGGTGTCGAGAATAGTCATTAATTCAGATCCTCCGCCTACAGTTCCAGAATCGTAATTCGTCCCTCCATTTGTTATGAAACTTATTTTTTTACCAGTTGAAGCATTATTA
>Ga0255769_10003915_pt1 | contig 14752 bp, 9 predicted proteins | sample 041ome_9_FD_179637 | JGI IMG/M metagenome (GOLD analysis project Ga0255769, IMG submission 179637) | Coastal salt marsh microbial communities from the Groves Creek Marsh, Skidaway Island, Georgia - 041413US metaG (version 2) | ecosystem: Environmental > Aquatic > Marine > Intertidal zone > Salt... | reverse complement strand
TTTGTCACCACAGAAGTAGACTGACCTTCCATATTCCTCTGAATGAAATCCTCAATGAGACCCTTGAGCTCATCATTCTCAATTTCATCTTTTGTTTGAGCATCGGTGAATGACCCCTCCTTTATGACAGAAGAGGGTGGCTCCACTGTAATGTGTTGCGGTTGTTCCGTCCGAATGGAGGACATTTTCAGAATATCCAAATTTGGTTGTGGATCAATTTTTGTCAATTTACTGAGGGGTCCATGATTATAGATGAATAGAGGGAGGTAGGCAACTTGTACAACTTTTCCCTTTCCTTCACACTCCTCACACCCCTGGCCACCGCATGGCATATGTTTTGCCATCTTGTGGGACCATGGCATGCGAAAACCACTCCCCTTGGATTTCCTACGAACATCACCGTACACGGCGGCGTCTATAATTTCATTCCAATCCGTAGCGCCTTTAGCTCTTGAGAGTGCCACGAGAATGTGCTCCCTGAGAGCAATAGCCGATGGTTGATCTACAACAAATTCTGGCCAGTTGAGGTGGACGCCAGTCTTTGTATACTGCCCAACTGTTTTGGGAGGTGATACAGAGATTAGACAATCCTTACCACCATGGCGCTTTACTTTGTCACATATGATCTTACAAATATCCTGAATCTCTTCAATTGTGAGGGACCTGGTATCTTTGTAATCAATGTCCACGAAAAAGTTGTACCTGGGACTCTTCTGTTCAACGACAAACAGTTTCTCACCAGACTTCACAGCCTCTATGTACTTTTCGTGGAACTCGTTCAATTTATCAAATGGCACGGAAAGGACGCCACCGTCCATGAGCACATGTGATAGATTGGTTGCATTGTTAAATTTTTGTTGTGTACACCACCGTTTAAACATACCTTTGTATCGCGTCTAACCTCTAAACCACCTCATAAAAGAAACATCGGCATACTCTTTAGGTGATTCTGCGAGATCCTTCTTGATGACGAGGAGTTCGTAGACTTTCTTATCTTCATTTTCCTTTATCCATTCTTCCACCTCTTCTGGACAGAGACCTCTATTTGTTTTGAGGAGCTCTCCAATCTGCATTAAAATGTAAGACTTTGACTTCATTCTACTTTATAGAGAATGTTTTTCTATTGAGAGAACTTACACACGAATAAAACTCTGGATTTCTGAGGACATTGTCTACAATGAGTTTCCACCTCTTTCGGGTGTTGAACTCCTCAAGGGTATCAAAACTCATGTAGTCGTTTTCATCAAAAGTCTTCTTTATTGGTTGTTTGTTAATTTTTTTGAGATTTGTTTTTTGTTTCTCCTCGTAGAACTTTCTTACGAGTGTTTGTTGTTGGGGTTTGGTATAGTCTACAAAAAAGATGAAAACATTATATTCCAAATCCACCGTTGGACTCTCTTTGACTGTAAATTTAAATTCTGTATACTCACCATTTTTGAGGGCAACCACACCACGAGTCTCTTCCTCAAGTTCACGGAGGGCACAACGAAGGGGATTGAAAATCTCCCGTCGTCTACACCCCCCTGTGACAAAAATCCAATCCTTAAAGCGCCGATCCCTCACTGTGAGGAATTTAGGCTTTTCGTCGGCAAAACTGACCGGTATCGCTATAGCTTTGTATTTTTTCATTGCGCATTCGCAAGTTATAATAAACGGATATGTTTATTCCTCCTCTTTTTCTTCGGCATCTTCCTTTTCAATTTCAGGTTCGGTTTGGGGTACGGGTTTCCCTTCGGGTGCACTGAGACGGTGCACGAGATGGGCTGAGAAATTCTTAAGATTTTCAACATCAGTTTTAGCCTTGTTCATCTCCTTGAATAAGAAGACAACACCAGCAATCGCCACAATTGTGGCGATCATCATCAGGGTTTCACGGTCCATTGGAATCATTATGTATTATTTGTGTGCCTTCTTTTTAAGTAAGAGCACCCATATGGGTTCGTCCTGGTGGAGGACATTCATAGGGACTTTGGGCAAATTGCACGGCTTCGTAATGCGTAGGTTCACAAGACTTTTGAGTTGGTGGTGTAGGTTGGCCCACAAACTTTTCAAGTGTCCTGGATTTGGGATCGTACGTCAATACAAAAACGATGGCGAGGAGGAAAACTAAGTTCCACATGGTGTTTTATTAATTAGTTAGAATATAAAAGGCCACCCATACCGTTCTCAACACGGAGGATGTTGTAGTTCACGGCGTAGATGTCGTCATCGCAATCTCGGGTGTCGTTGACGATGCGAGCTGAATCAAGGCGAGAGAAGTTGAGGGTACCTGTGGGTTGGAGCTTACCAGTTTCCAAGCAGAATGGATACAAGAAGAGGGTCTTGACAGTCGCTGGCTTGGCGGAATTGGTTGTGTTAAAGTAGAGTGGGACATGGGAGAAGTTTGGATCCGCAAACTTGAAGTCGGCCACATCAGTCCCGTTGATTTGAAGCTTGAGCTTGTTGTCATCGTTGAGAATTTCAAGGGCAGTCGCCTTACCAGCCGCGAGGTACTTCACTGGGTGGTTGAAGTTGAGCTCTTGGATCTTGGTGAGGGAGGCGGTCGCCTTTTGGACTTGGGTGATGATCATGTTTTGTGGAGTGGAGGCAAAGTGCTCACGCTCTTGGGTATCCAGGTACACATAGTTGGCATAGACATCCCACTTATCGGTGGCAGCCGCCGAGCCCCAAGTGATGCGGAGTTCCACATCGTGGTACTGGAGAGCAACGAGGGGAAGGGCCGTTTGGAGGTTTTCACAGAAAGCAAAGCGGAGTGGGTAGAAACGGGAATCGTTGGCACCACCGAAGAGGTCACCTGAGACGGACTTGGATGAGTTTGTGGCTGATAGCACTGGGGCGATGAGGGTTGAGTAGGTGGAATCTTGGTCATCAATGACCTGACCACCGACGAGGAGTTCAACCTTGGCAATCTTGGTGCGCCAATCTGCAGCGCTGTACCCTTGGGTGGCAGATCCGTCATTTGGGACAAGGTACACGTAGCTGAGGAGATCCCCCTTGCGTTCAAAGCGAACAGTGGACATACCCCCGTTAGAGACATTCCCCTGGATCACTTGGCGTTCCACAGTTTGGGAGAAGTTTGTGTGGCGCTTGTAGGTACTTCTGAAAAAGCTGATTTCGGGCTGACCGACGAGGTGCGCATCCTGAGCACCGACAGCAACAAGTTGGGCGATACCACCAGACATTTTATATTATAGTGAGAGTTTTTTTTAAGTTCACTTGTGTATAAAATGGTTATTGTGGAGGAGTTGGCCATACGACGTTCATGAGATTTCCAAATTCGTCGAGTGTGGGAGTGGCAGTTTGCGGAAGGTCGCGAAGAGCTTGTAAGTAGACTTTCCAGTCATCAGGAACCGGTTCACCTGTCGTTATGGACTTAGCACCGATCCAGTCGTATTTTTTCATGAGTTTATCTCTCTCGTTCCGTAATACGTTCATTGGTCTCTCGTTTTCAAGTTGTTCCACCAACTTTAATAGTTCTTCTTCTGAAGGTTTTGTTTCGGTTGGATGTGTCCATGTTATATTATCATAACCTCTGTCTTTCACATCATAAAGTCCATGTGGGTAATATTTCACAAGTGCTGAGACGAAATCTATTCCTTCGGGTGGGGTATAATCGACTGCTTGTGTGGGGTCCATTTATATTATTGGAGAAAAATTAAACCGCAAACTCTTGCACAAGTGCGTACGATACACCAAATTCGGAATGTTGGGGACCTGTATTTAATACTCTATTAAGCGTAAAACCTTGACTTTGGTTTGTGGACGATCTGTTATAAAGTTTATATGTTCTGTTAGCTGTGGTGCCGGGGGCGTAATGAACCGTAAACATAAATGAGTGTGGTGTATCAGCGTTTTGTGTATCATAATTAGTAGCGGCGACACCGTATCTAATGTTTGCCATGTTGTATGGATAATAAGAATTATTCACATACGTCACAAAAGCCCTATCCCAATGGGTTTCATAAAATAAAGAATACTGTATAACTAGAGTAGAATTAGAACGCTCCGCTGCATAATTAAAATCCATATCGTATATGTAGGTGTTAGTGGAGTTGGGATACACGCGTTGTGTGGTTACATATTTAAGATAATACTTACATACACCACCGCTGACATAACCCGCTTGGTTCGCATAGGTCGCGTTGGCAGCGGAACCCGCATATGGTACATTTGCGTTTATGTGGTTGTTTCCTGGATTGTACGTCAGGTTAGAGTCTGTGTAGAGCGCCTTGTCCCCAGCGGTGTGGTTGGCGACAAATGCAATATAATCCGTCTCATTATTAGCATCCCGATCAGTAAATGCAACTGTATTCGCAGCGTTCGCGTGGGTCGCGTTGGTAGCGAAGGTCGCATTGGTAGCGGAACCCGCGGAGGTCGCATAGGTCGCGTTGGTGGCAAATGCCGCATTACCCGAGACGTTACCTGTCACGTCACCTGTCACGTTACCTGTCACGTTACCACTGAGGTTAGCAGCAATCTGATTTGTAGAAGAGTTATATGTCAGGCTTTGATCTGTGAAGAGTGCCTTGTTTCCATCGGTGTGACCGTCAACAAATGCGATGTAGTCTGTGTTGTCAGTACTGTCCCGACCAGTAAATGCGACTGTATCCGCATTGGTCGCGTTAGTCGCAGAGTCCGCAAAAACCGCTCCATATGTGCCTCGGGTAGCACTATTATATGATTGCCCAGGTGCGAGTATTGTCTGTCCAGGTAACCATTTCAGTTGCTGACTATCACCATTTCGGACACAGATAAGTATCCAGTTAGAATCGGGATTCCAGGTAGAATTTTGATAGCTGACCAATCTAAATCTCGTTTGGTCGGTACCACTGGCCTGTCCAGGTGTTACTACGTAGTATAATGCTTGCCAAGCACCCATGGGCACACCAGCTGCTGTACATGTAGCGGTTGTAGATCCACTGCTACCACTGAAATATGTGATAGTACCACTCACTGGAGTCTCAATATCTATATATCCACTGGCTCCCATTTCATTACTTTCAATTGGTATAGCGATAACACGCTCAGACCACTTTATATACGACGATGCATTGTATGTCACAGTACCACCCCCATTTAGAACTGGTTGTATCGTTTGTGTTGGATAATGTAGAGTCGTTGCAGACACGTTTGTACCGGATACATTACCCGATAGGTTAGCTCCAATCGTATTCGTTGAGGAATTATAAGTGAGGTTAGAATCCACATAGAGAGCTTTATTGTCAGCGACGTTGGTATCTACAAATGCGATGTAGTCTGTAGTATTGCTATTTCTTACAGTAAATGCGACTGCACTCGCGTTGGTGGCGGAATCTGCGCTGCCTGCGGTACCCGACACATTCCCAGTCACGTTACCAGTGAGATTACCTGTGACATTACCCGATAGGTTAGCCGCGATCTGGTTCGTTGAGGAATTATATGTGAGGTTGGAGTCTGTGTAGAGGGCTTTATCTCCGGCTGTGGCTGTATTTACAAATGCGATATAGTCTGTATCATTAGTAGCATCTCTGGCTGTGAATGCAACTAAGTCAGCACTCGCAGCGCTCGATGCATTAGTTGCTGATGCAGCCGAACCACTGACATTCCCAGTCACGTTACCAGTGAGATTACCTGTGACATTACCCGATAGGTTAGCCGCGATCTGGTTCGTTGAGGAATTATACGTGAGGTTGGAGTCTGTGTAGAGGGCTTTATCTCCGGCTGTGGCTGTATTTACAAATGCGATGTAGTCTGTATCGTCAGTAGAATTTCTAGCTGTGAATGCAACTAAGTCAGCACTCGCAGCGCTCGATGCATTAGTTGCTGATGCAGCCGAACCACTGACATTCCCAGTCACGTTACCAGTTAGGCTACCTGTGACATTACCAGTAACATTACCAGAGAGGTTAGCTCCAATCGTATTCGTTGAGGAATTATAAGTGAGGTTAGAATCCACATAGAGAGCTTTATCCCCGGCGGTGTTAGTATCTACAAATGCGATGTAGTCTGTAGTATTGCTATTTCTTACAGTAAATGCGACTGTATCTGCACTACCAGCTATATTACCACTCACATTCCCAGTCACGTTACCAGTGAGATTACCTGTGACATTACCCGATAGGTTAGCTCCAATCGTATTCGTTGAGGAATTATACGTGAGGTTAGAATCTGTGTAGAGGGCTTTATCTCCGGCAGTGGATGTATCTACAAATGCAATATAGTCTGTATCGTCAGTAGCATTTCTGGCTGTGAATGCAACTGTATCCGCACTACCAGCTATATTACCACTCACATTACCAGTTAGGTTACCAGACACATTACCAGTGACGTTACCAGAGAGGTTAGCTGCAATCTGGTTCGTCGAGGGATTATATGTGAGGTTGGAATCTGTGTAAAGCGCCTGGGCACCGGTTGTAGCCTTCGACAATGGGATATAATCCGTTTCACTTGCGGATGTTGCGGTTAGTTTGACTTTATCTGTACCAACTGTCGATATAACGGTTCCAGTTACCGATAACCCACCGGTGATCTCAACATCTCCCGAAAATGTTTGAATGTTGGTCGTGGCCATTATTTAATATTACAGTATATTTTTTTTGCGTGGTTATAATAACAGTACATGGACACTCTACTGTGTAATGACGATGGTGATATAGTGATCGGTACCTATCAACCATCAAATACTCTATTGAGTCTCAGTGCGGATCAGTACACGGCTGGGAGCGCCACGTGGTCTGACCAATCCGGGAATGGCCTAGACTTTACGGTGTCTACAAATGCGAGTCTCAAAGGTACTGACGCCAATGGGTTTCCTTATATGAATTTTGGCGGGTCTTATGGAATTGCAAAACGAATAGTTTCGAGTGCACTCACAAATATCACAGCACCCACAACGGGGAAGTATACTATATTTTGTGTAACACAGATATTAAACAGTACATCTACCTGGAGAACTCTCGTTCGCGGCTCCGGTGGAGACCACCAGGTTATTATAGGATCGGGGAATAACAATTTGGGTTTATATGATAGTAGTGGTAGTAATTTCTTGGATTCCGGATTTGACATAACCACTGCAATGACCAATAGTCGCAATCTTTTGGTTTGGGAATTGAGTACGTCGTCGCCAATCTATAACTTTCAACTCAATGAGAGTGGTACAAACTCAACAATTACAAGTGCTACAAATTATACACTTCCCTTCTGTTGCATAGGTGGATATCATAACAATTCAACCGTTATCACAACATCATCACAATATTGGGGAAACATCTATGAGTTTATCGTCTATGACGGTGTGCTCAGTGCCTCTGAGCGCGTCTATGTCGCCGAGTACCTCACCTATAAGTGGGGTATTACATCGAAACTTCCATCGTTTACGAGCACTCAGGGGGTTATTATTGCAGAGTTTGTAAGTCTCACTACACTTCCTATACTACAAGGTGTCAGTGGAGCTGTAACTCTCACAGGGGTTGAAAGAGATGTACCTGAAGTATTTTCTGGTAAATCTCAATGTGTCTTGGTCGCAAGTGTCGCAATCGACCAAAATACAGAGGGTATTATATATGAGGCTGGTGCGACTGGTGCAGGATTTGCACTATATGCAACTAGTGGCACTCTCTATTGTCAGGGTGGAAAAGGTGATGTTGTTGGTGGTAGTGTAGAACTTTCCTGGCCGATACCATCTTATTTTAGTACGAATACCCCAACAGAAATAGGAATTTCAGTGGAGGTGTTGGCGTCCACATCAAGGATGCGAATGTTTGTCAATAGGACAGAAGTAGCTCAGACTTCAACAAATAATGGATCCAGTACAATAGCGGGTAGTAATGACGCGGGTTCTGGTAAAATTTACCAAGACTTAGCGACCACGCGTATAGGATCTACAACAACATACACCGATACCATATACACAGTCAATTTGTATCCAAATGTATACATTGAACCATAATATAATAAATTACAATGCATTAAAGCGCAGATTTGGTATTTAATTTATTTTTATATAGTAATGGATACTCTACTGTGTAATGACGATGGTGATATCATCTTTTTAGGAGCACCAAGTGCCACAGATGAAGTCCTTGCTTTCCACTATGGAAATTTTGATAATCATTACGGAGATGGTACTGTTGGGGCAGCTGCCGCCAATGGTAGAGTATATGCCGATACTGTACCAGCGACGTTGCCATCAAAGTTTGGGAGTATTGGCACACCCAGTACCGCCTCGGGGCAGACAACGTACAGTTGGACACCTCCATCTACAACTCTCAATGCTAATGTACTTTTAGTTGCTGGGGGTGGTGGTGGTGGTGGTGTTACAGGCAACGGTGCGTCTGGTGGTGGTGGTGCCGGGGGTCTCGTTTTCGATACAGATCGAACTATAACAAGTGGGTCACAAACTATCGTCGTGGGTAACGGTGGTACAGGGGGTGGTAATGCACTCGTAAATGGTGAAAATGGCAAAAACTCAACGGCATTTGGTCTAACTGCCAATGGTGGTGGTGGTGGTGGTGGTTCTAGTGATGGTACATCTTGGAACGCTGGTAGTGCGGGTGGCTCTGGTGGTGGTGGCGGCGGTGGCGATACAAATCCAAATGGAGCTGGTGGAGCATCAACACAAGCAGGTACAAATAGCGGTGTTTATATAGACGCTGGTTTCGCTGGTGGTGGAAGTCTCAGTAAAGATGGTGATTGTGGTGGTGGTGGTGGTGGCGCCGGTGAGAAAGGTGATGATTTTTTGGGTTCGAGTGTTGGAAATGGATACAATATACAAGGTGGCGATGGTTTACTTCTAAGTGTATTTGGTGAAACCTATGGTGAGAGTGGCTGGTTTGCTGGTGGTGGTGGTGCTTTTGCAAGAAACGATAACATAGCAAGAGCTGGAGGTTTGGGTGGTGGTGGTGCAGGTGGTTCTAGTGGCACTAATCACACTGGTGGTGGTGGTGGTGGTCGCGATGGTGGTGTAACAGCGGGCAACGGTGGCTCTGGTATCGTCGCCATTCGGTATATAGTGGATAATAATTTGATGACACTTTTATTACTAGGTAGTACTCAGGAATTACCGGCTCCATCTGCAAATTATTTGCTAACAAATAACATAAGTTCCACAAATGGTTTATATTGGATAAAACCTACGGGTTTTGATGGTGATGCTTTCCAAGTATATTGCGATCTAACCGGGGAAGAGAGTGGTATAGGAAGTGGTGGTTGGATGCGTGTAAAATATGCAGCTGATCTCTACACACAAGCCAACCCTTGGACGCAACGTAGTGGATTTGCATATTCTGGTGATTTTACATTTACATACACGAATGAACAGATAAATGCTATGAAAGCTACAGCATCAGAAATACGTCAAACATTCGATTCTTATGGTAAAGGTTCTGTTGGTTGGACATACGGTGGTGGTAGTTACATGGGTTGTAAAACTCTAAACGGTAGTACATTTAATAGCACGAGTGGTGTTATTAACCTACCAAGCAATACAGACTATAGTTTTAATGGTTGGAATTCAAGTGGTGTGATTACACCACAGGGAACAGATCCAACTGACGCAAATGATCAAGTGTGGAGACGAGGTCTCATTTATCTTGTAGAATCAGGTAACACATACTTACCTATCTTGGGAATTTACAATAGAGATGTAGATGGTGCTAATGAAGAGAGATATTTCCCTTTGGTAAGTGGTGATGAGACATTCATATGGATAAGATAAATCAGTTCCCATTTTCAAGAAGGATTGTCACTAAATTTTGACATCACAATTATCAGATTCTGTTGAATCATTCATTGAGCAAAATATGTAATATAAATAAAACTTACCAAACCCGACATCAAGTTTGGTAAGATTTATAAAAATAATTAGTATCTAGTATCCGAATGTCACAACGTCTGTTGAGCCTTCTGTAATCTTTGAAACAACCCCCGAACTACTTTGGGAGATGTATTCAATGAAAACATTATAATGACCAGCCACGGCCATATTCGTTGTTGGTTTGAAGCTGACTGTCGTTGTTGTTGTTGTCACCGCACTATCCCAAGGATTTGTACTCGCGCTACCAAATATCGCCTGTGGACCCTTGGCGATCGCGAGGGGTGTGCCACCTGTCCAGTGACCACCCCCACATTCAAGTGAGAGTGTACTGACTTCGTTATCTGATTCTGTGAGATGTGCCACAATCTTTGCATAGAACACGTGTGCACTGAATGTAATTGTGATTGTTGAGTTCGCAATCGTCTGACCGGCAACCAAATCCCCTGAATAAGAGTATGTTTTCTTAGCGACGCCATCCGAGTTTATAATGGTACCACCCGCGACATGGAGTTTGGTGGCTGGAATATTTGTCCCAACCCCAAGTCTGTTATTTAACTGATCCCAGTGAAGACTGGTAGCTGGAAGTAATGGTTTACTATTCATAATAAAGTCACCATCCGATGGTACAGAGACACCCGCATCCCCAGTTAATAATCCGGTAAATCTACCAGTACCATTTACATCCAATTTGTAAGATGGGGTGCTATCATTGATACCAATATTACCCGATGAATCAACCCTTAGGCGTTCATTGTTATTTGTTACTATTCTGAATGCATCATTAGCTGGAAATCCTATGTATGTGTTTGTATCACCTGTGTGTACTATATTTTGATCGGTAAATAGTGTAGTTGCATATAGGGTACCTTGGATACCAACCCCACCTGCGACTTGGAGAGCCCCTGTCGTCTTTGAGGACGAAGCAGTTGAATCGGTAATATTAACACTATCAGCCTCCACATCCTCAAGGTTTGCATTGGCACCGTATAAGGCACCTTGGATGCCAACCCCACCCGTGACTCGGAGAGCCCCCGAAGTTTTTGACGTAGACGCTGTCACATTTGTTACTGAGGTTACCCCATCAAAGTTACCCGCGGCACCATATAGGGCACCTTGGATACCAACCCCACCCGTAACTCGGAGAGCCCCTGTAGTTTTTGAGGACGAAGCAGTTGAATTGGTAATATTGACACTATCAGCCTCCACATCCTCAAGGTTTGCATTGGCACCGTATAGGGCACCTTGGATACCAACCCCACCCGTAACTCGGAGAGCCCCTGTCGTTTTTGAAGACGAAGCAGTTGAATCAGTAATATTGACACTATCAGCCTCCACATCCTCAAGGTTTGCATTGGCACCGTAGAGGGCACCTTGGATACCAACCCCACCCGCGACTTGGAGAGCCCCTGTAGTTTTTGAGGACGAAGCAGTTGAATCAGTAATATTGACACTATCAGCCTCCACATCCTCAAGGTTTGCATTGGCACCATAGAGGGCGCCTTGGATACCAACCCCACCCGCGACTTGGAGAGCCCCCGTCGTCTTTGAGGACGAAGCAGTTGAATCGGTAATATTAACACTATCAGCCTCTACATCCTCAAGGTTTGCATTGGCACCATAGAGGGCACCTTGGATACCAACCCCACCCGCGACTTGGAGAGCCCCCGTAGTTTTTGACGTAGACGCTGTCACATTTGTTACTGAGGTTACCCCGTCAAAGTTACCTGCGGCACCATATAGGGCACCTTGGATACCAACCCCACCCGTAACTCTGAGAGCCCCTGTCGTTTTTGAGGACGAAGCGGTTGAATCAGTAATATTGACACTATCAGCCTCCACATCCTCAAGGTTTGCATTGGCACCATAGAGGGCACCTTGGATACCAACTCCACCCGCGACTCGGAGAGCACCGTTAGTTTTACCAGTAGCAGCAGATGTATTTGTTACTGAGGTTACCCCGTCAAAGTTACCTGCGGCACCATATAGGGCACCTTGGATACCAACTCCACCCGTAACTCTGAGAGCCCCCGTCGTTTTTGATGACGATGCAGATGTATTTGTTACTGAGGTTACCCCGTCAAAGTTACCTGCGGCACCATATAGGGCACCTTGGATACCAACCCCACCTGTAACTTGTAAAGCCCCTGAAGTTTTACCTGTAGCCGCCGTAGTATCACTGATACTTACGCTATCCGCTGATAACGCTCCAACATTAGAAGTTCCTCTTACATCCAAGTCGTACCCAGGTGTTCCAGTTTTAATACCCACCTTACCAATAAATCTACTATTTTCATTTACTGTTAGGTTGTTTTGTACCAATGTATTGCCGAGCAAATCAATTCTGAGTTGGGTGCCATCCGTGTGTTGATAGTGTAAAATGTGGTTATCTGTAAATGAATTTTGTGTATAGCCTATAGAAAATCTGTGTTCATCGGCGTGATGAATGAGGGCAATATTGGCGAATGTGCCATCGTCTTGATGTTCAATCATAAAACCACTGTCCAAACCAGTGGCACTATTGTTTGCCCCAACCCCAAATATTCTATCTTCAATAGTCACGGAAGTTGATGAAATAATTGTTGTGTTACCACCGAGTGTAATGTTACCCAAAAACTCAGCTTCACCCGCAGAGATTATATACTTACCCTCATTTGTAACATATACGGGCGACTTTACAAAATATCCATTTGTGTCAACCATTGGTAAGTACTTATTATTGGGGTCTATGAGACCTGCGACTGAGATATTACTGGTCACATTCACATTCCCAGTTGTTGTGAGACCCGTCACGTTAATCGTGTTTGACACGGTATTCCCAGTATTCACAACCTGCGCAAGGGTTTGAAACTTAGTTGGCAACTTCATTGGATCAATCTTTCGAAGGTCATTATTCTCAGAATTGACATATACATAGTTGACACTCGCATTACTCGTTTCAATCACAGCATTTGGAATATCATTTGAACGACCCACACCCGTAACGGATACAATACCAGAATTTGGATGTCCCTTCACAACCACACCAACATTTTGAATGAGATCAGTCGCGCCATATGGTTTCACATTTGAGAGAGCACCCGCGGTGACGTTACTCACATAGACGGTTTCACCAGTTTGGAAATTATCTGTATTTATTCCATCGGCACGTCCGAACGTCACGATGAGACCATCACCATTCACAGTAAGATCTTGGTAAGCGACACCAAGGGCGGGCATTGTGGCTCTTGAATCGGATCGCGCCTTCCGAATAGAGAACATATTGTTTCCAACCGTACCCGTCGCATACACAACTTCACCTTTATCAATGACCTCCTCTGCCTTTGCGTAGAGGAATGTGTGGTCTTGAAGTTGGTTCGTCCAGTTGGAACCATCATACACAAGCATATCTTCATTGGCGAGTGCCTTTCCCCCTATGACAACATTTGCCAATTGGTTAAGTTTAACTTCAACATTGGAGTTGAGATCGGTGACAATAGCTGTCGCGGGATCCAAAAAGTCCATTGTGTGGGTAATAAATATGTTATCCCCCTCAAGGTGGGTGTTTCCACTCACGATGAGAGACTTTGTCACTTCAACGTTGCCCGAGATATAGGCGTTGCCACTCACTGAGAGTTGTTTCGTGACATTGACATTACCAGATACATAGGCATTTCCACTCACAAGTAGGTCTTTATAGGTTGAAACATTCCCAGATACATACGTATTACCCAAGATCTCAACATCCTTTTGGGTATAGACATTCCCAGAGACTGTTATCTCTTCGGTGACAAAGACATTTTGGGATACATAGGCATTTCCACTCACAAGTAGGTCTTTATAGGTTGAAACATTCCCGGATACATACGTATTACCCAAGATCTCAACATCCTTTTGGGTATAGACATTTCCAGAGACGGTTAGCTCCTCGGTGACAAAGACATTTTGGGATACATAGGCATTTCCACTCACAAGTAGGTCTTTATAGGTTGAAACATTCCCGGATACATACGTATTACCCAAGATCTCAACATCCTTCTGGGTATAGACATTTCCGGAGACTGTTAGCTCCTCGGTGACAAAGACATTTTGGGATACATAGACATTGCCACTCACAAGTAGGTCTTTATAGGTTGAAACATTCCCGGATACATACGCGTTGCCACTCACAAGTAGGTCTTTATAGGTTGAAACATTACCAGATACATAAGTATTACCCAAGATCTCAACGTCCTTTTGGGTATAGACATTTCCAGAGACGGTTAGCTCCTCGGTGACAAAGACATTTTGGGATACATAGGCGTTGCCACTCACAAGTAGGTCTTTATAGGTTGAAACATTCCCAGATACATAAGTATTACCCAAGATCTCAACATCCTTTTGGGTATACACATTCCCAGAGACTGTTAGCTCCTCGGTGACAGAAACATTTTGGGATACGTAGGCATTTCCACTCACAAGTAGGTCTTTATAGGTTGAAACATTCCCGGATACATAAGTATTACCCAAGATCTCAACATCCTTTTGGGTATAGACATTCCCGGAGACGGTTAGCTCCTCGGTGACAGAGACATTTTGGGATACGTAGGCATTTCCACTCACAAGTAGGTCTTTATAGGTTGAAACATTCCCGGATACATAAGTATTACCCAAGATCTCAACATCCTTTTGGGTATAGACATTTCCAGAGACAGTTAGCTCCTCGGTGACAAAGACATTTTGGGATACATAGGCGTTGCCACTCACAAGTAGGTCTTTATAGGTTGAAACATTCCCAGATACATAAGTATTACCCAAAATCTCAACATCCTTCTGGGTATACACATTCCCAGAGACTGTTAGCTCCTCGGTGACAGAGACATTTTGGGATACGTAGACATTTCCGGATACAAGAAGATCCTCGTGTGCATATATATTGGCATCAATGTGAGTTAAACCATAGACATGAACATTAATGTCTTCATCACTTTTAGGTGTAAATAT
>Ga0255769_10003902_pt1 | contig 14781 bp, 8 predicted proteins | sample 041ome_9_FD_179637 | JGI IMG/M metagenome (GOLD analysis project Ga0255769, IMG submission 179637) | Coastal salt marsh microbial communities from the Groves Creek Marsh, Skidaway Island, Georgia - 041413US metaG (version 2) | ecosystem: Environmental > Aquatic > Marine > Intertidal zone > Salt... | reverse complement strand
TTGGATTATGATGATGACGGTGAGTGGGACGCAGATGAACCATCGGTCAGAACAGATGCAGATGGTAATTACTCGCTGACTGGAGCTGCGAGTAAGTCAGGTGTGAACTTGGTCGCCGTTACTGACTCCTCGACCATTGACACTTCGTCCGGAAGCGTTCTGGCGGATGTCGTTCTTTCAGCGCCGGCGACTGCGAGCGTCGTGTCCATGGCCTCGACCTTGATGGTTGAATCGGACATGACCGAGGCGCAGGTTCAAGAAGCTCTGGGGATTGTAGGGAATGTAGACCTTCTTTCGTATAACCCATATGATATTGCCGCGACGGTTACTGATGCTCAGAAGCAGCTTGCACGTGACGTTGAGGTGACGAGCCAAAAAGTTAGTGCAGTTGTGACCTCAATGGCAGCTGCAGCGAAAGCTTCTGGTGTGAGTGCGGCGGACTCGTTCAAGGCGTCTTTGGAGGCTGTGTCGACCTTTGTGAAGGAGCAGTCGGACGCGTCGGCCGCAGTTGATCTAACGGATACGACACAGTTGACGGCTGTTGCAGATAAGGTGGCGACAGCTGTGACTGCGCAACAGACGGCTGCGCGTCAGGCTGTGATTGATGCGGGCCTAGACCCAGACAATGATGCGAACTACGCGGCAGCTGGTGTTGCGAAAGTTACGGCGACCGCGTTTGACGGCGTTAAGTCAACAATTGTTACCGCTGTTAAGAACGTAAACGACGTGATCGACACGGTCACCAAGGATGACTTCAGTGCATCGGAGAGCGTATACTCAGTTGCCCAGGCTCTGGTCGAACAGGTGTCTGAGGCGACGACAAAAGAGGTGGCAACACCAGGAACAGGATTAGCATCTGTTACGTTCACTAATAGCGAAACTGTGAAAGTTGCCAAGTCGAACCCTGCGCCGACGGATATTGATTTGACGGTGAATGGGACGACGCTTGACAGCGAGGCTTCGGATTATGCGGGTGTATTGGTTTCAGAGGGGACGAGCAGTCCTGAAATTGCATCCATAAAAGTTTTTGATCTCAAGGCAGACAGCCTGGGTGGATTAACCACAGAAACCAGTTTCACCTATACTCTCTCTGGTACGGATGCCTCATCATTTACGATCACGGATGGAGTGCTTTATTTCAATAGCCAGCCTGATTATGAGGAAAAATCGAGCTACGAGATCACCATCTCAGCAAAGGATAGCGGGGAAAAGTCTTTTGCTGAGAAATTTACGATCAATGTCTCTAATGTAGACGAGGCCATCGTAAATTTGGCAGTATCCAAAGCCAATATAGATGAAAATCTACCCGGGACCACGGTTGGCCAACTTTCAGCAACAGATCCTGAAAATGGTTTGATAAGCTATAGGCTAGCGGCATCGGGTGATTATGAACTTTTTGAAATAACTTCGAATGGCATTCTGAAGCTCAAGGACGAAATTGCGGCTGATTATGAGTCACAGTCAAGTTACGCGATTACGGTGCGAGCCTCTGACGGTGTAAATATCACTGAAAAGGCAATTTCAGTGACAGTTGATGACGTGAATGAAGTACCAAGTATAAGTGCGTCTCCAGTTTTAGATGTTACTGAGGATTCTGGCGTGGCGGCGTCAGGGACGCTGGTTGCGAGTGATCCGGACGGCCCAGAAGGGTTGGTCTTTGAGATTTCAGGAGCATCAGAAGTTGGATCTAATTTGGTCATGATTGGAAGCTATGGGACCCTGACGCTTAATAAGTCAACGGGTGCATTTAGTTATGAGTTGGATGATGCCAACAGTTCGGTGAATGCTCTCTCAACGGATGAAAAGTTAACGGAGACTTTTTCTATCCATGTTTCTGATGGAGAATTAAGTTCAGTTCCTCACGAGCTTTCAATCGGGATTAATGGTGTAAACGATGCACCAAATATTGAGCTATCCAACGCAATCATATTCGAGAATGATGTAGGTGCGCAGATAGACACGTTTAATGTCATTGATCCTGAAGGTGCAACCCTTACATATTCTCTTGCCTCTGGTGGGGATAACGAACTCTTTGAGATAACTGCAAATGGGGTACTTAAGCTCAAGGAAGGCACGTCTGCAGATTATGAAACGCAGTCAAATTATGCTCTCATAGTGAGAGCTTCCGATGGAGTGAATAATTCTGAAAAATCTATAACAGTAATAGTCGAAAATAAAAATGAGTTTCCGATACTCGCTGCACCGTCTGTTGGCAATATAACAGAAGATTCTTCGTTAGATTTATCTGGCATGCTGACGGCAGAAGATCCCGATGGGCCTGAAGGCCTAATTTTTCAAGTATCTGGCGCATCAACGTTAGGTGAGTACCAAGTGGCGGTGGGCAACTATGGAACTTTACGTCTCGATAAAACAACTGGGATTTACTCCTATGAGTTGGACAATACAAATACATTAGTAAACGCGCTCGCAGAAGATGAGAGCTTAACAGAGAATTTTTCAGTCCAAGTTTCTGATGGCACGCTCACCTCATCCGCTCAAAGTTTATCGGTTCAGATAGCTGGAATAAACGACGCCCCTGTAGTTTCTTTTGTGAAGTCATCTTTGAAAGAAAATGATATTGGTACGAATGTCGGCACATTGGCTATTTCGGATCCTGAAGGTGTGGCGCTTACGACGACACTCGCATCTGGTGGGGATAACGAACTTTTTGAAATAACCTCGAATGGCATTCTGAAGCTCAAGGACGAAATTGCGGCTGATTATGAGTCACAGTCAAGTTACGCGATTACGGTGCGAGCCTCTGACGGTGTAAATATCACTGAAAAGGCAATTTCAGTGACAGTTGATGACGTGAATGAAGTACCAAGTATAAGTGCGTCTCCAGTTTTAGATGTTACTGAGGATTCTGGCGTGGCGGCGTCAGGGACGCTGGTTGCGAGTGATCCGGACGGCCCAGAAGGGTTGGTCTTTGAGATTTCAGGAGCATCAGAAGTTGGATCTAATTTGGTCATGATTGGAAGCTATGGGACCCTGACGCTTAATAAGTCAACGGGTGCATTTAGTTATGAGTTGGATGATGCCAACAGTTCGGTGAATGCTCTCTCAACGGATGAAAATTTAACGGAGACTTTTTCTATCCATGTTTCTGATGGAGAATTAAGTTCAGTTCCTCACGAGCTTGCAATCGGGATTAATGGTGTAAACGATGCCTTGGCTGATTTAAGTATTACGAATTTGAACATTCCAGAATATGAAGCGGGGGTAACTGTTGGCACAATAACCGTGACTGATCCTGAAGGTGCAACCCTTACATATTCTCTTGCCTCTGGTGGCGATAATGAACTCTTTGAGATAACTTCAAATGGTGAACTTAAGCTCAAGAATGAGAATGTAGCGGATTTCAATTCCAAAGACAGTTATTCAATTTCAATTACTGTCACGGATGGTGTTCACAGTGTTAGCAATAATTTCGACATATTAGTTACAGAAATTAACCTAGCGCCTACACTTTCAATCAGCACAGAAGGTCAGCAGGTTAACCAAGATGCATTATTCTCGCTAACCCTGCCTGAAAACAAATTTTTAGATGCAGATGGGGAAACACCTTCTATCAGTTCGAGCCTAGTTGGAGGTACGAGCCTCCCGAGCTGGCTAAGTTTTGATGCAGAGACGCGCACTTACTCGGGTACACCCACAAATGCAGATGTAGGAACACTTCATGTTTCTGTATTAGCTACTGATAGGGGCGCTCTAACGGCTGAGGACCAATTTTCACTCACAATTTCAAATATCAATGACGCCCCAACGTTCACAAATGAACCAAATCTGATTGCAACAGAAGACAGTGTATATTCCTACTCTGCTAAGGTAAGTGATGTAGATACTGGCGATAGGGTTACGGTTATAGCGGAGAGTAAGCCAAACTGGCTTTCGTTCAACGCAACTTTGCGACTTTTGAGTGGTATTCCGACAAATTCTTCTGTTGGAGATCATACAGTAATCTTAAAAGCTATTGACTACTTCGGAGCTGAAACACTCAAGGAATTTGTAATAAGCGTAGAAAATGTAAATGACGCTCCCTCTCTCAGTCAGCCAATACCTGATCAATCTTTCCAGGAAGATAGTTTTGGTTCTTTCACTTTTGGTGAAGATGTCTTTTCTGATATCGACGTTTCAGATACGCTGAATTACAGCGCGGCGCTAACCACAGGGGGCGCAATACCCGCGTGGCTGAGTTTTAATGCGGCGACGCGAACATTTTCAGGCACTCCAGCTGCCGAAGATGTCGGATCACAACAGATCATATTGACTGCGACAGATAGCGGTGGATTAAGTGCTTCTGATCAAATCACTCTTAATGTTTCTTACGTTAATCATGCACCTGTAGCACAGTCGGCGAGAAGCGATATGGAAATTTCTGTTGGAGATAATCCATTTGAAATCAATACAGTAGCCGAAATTTTTTCAGATGTTGATGTGCAATACGGTGACAGTTTAACGTATACCGCATCGCTTCAGGATGGCTCCTCTTTACCGTCGTGGATTGTTATTGATAGCGTCACTGGTGTTCTATCAGGAATTGCCCCAAAAGTAGATGTTAGGGTAAATCCAAGTACGCAAAATTTAGATCCATATGATAGCGTGAGCGAAACATATGATAGCGATGGGATGCTCAGATACGAAACCACCTACGTTACTGTTACTGCCACTGATAAAGGTGGGTTGACAACTTCCACTGATATAGGACTAGCACCAAAGGGTCTGGCAAAAATATATACTTCGACGATATCTTTGAAAGATTATCCAGTTGGCTCATCTCCCACTGAAACTGTATTATCAACTTCATTTAATTATCGAGAGGGAACAGGAAATGTCTTACAGCTTGAGACATTCAATCTCGATAATGCAAATCTCCAACTTGCAAAAGATAAAACTGGAGGATCATGGAATACAAGTACATGGCCAACAAGTCCTGAAATTTCAATTAACCTCAGTCAAGTCGACCCAAGTTTAAATTTTGGAAACCTCGGAGAAATTTCGATTTTCCTAGGTGAGGTAAATTCTCATGATGGATCTAACCATTTGACTGTGGAAGCTGATGAACGATACGTGGAATTAAAGTTCACTGCTGATGCGGTTACCGACGCTGATGGACAAATTTCGCTTACTTTCAATTCACGGCTTGAGGGAGATATTAAGTATAGCGCAAATTCAACACCTTTATTAGCAAGTGTAGCAGTCTCAGAAAATGAAACTTTGAAGTTTGTTTCTGGTACCAATGGCGCTCCAGATCAATTGCAAATTAATGTGTTAGATCTGCTCGATCAGCTACCCTTCAATGGAGCTGTTGGGGCGTTAGTTCCCTTTGAAACGGGTGATTTTTACGTGGCTCTAGACGGCCTCCCTCTCCAGACTGACACTGGTGAGTTTGTCGATCTTATAGACGCTCAATTTTCAATTGTTTGATTTCAATTAATGCTTAGTTTCTGTGGCTGCTCTTGCAGCTTCACGTGTTAATTCCCTTGTTTTGAGCGATTCCCGCTGCGCAGCATGTTTATTCTTCATTTGTGCAAGTTCCCGTTTGTACCGATCATTCAGTGACTTTTTCATTGCATCATAGCGATTATTTAATGCCGAGATTTCATCTGATTGCATTTTCATCAACATGGAGAGTTTATTTTCACGTTTTTCCATCATCTAATCTATCCTAAAGTAAATATTGAGTGCTTACCATTGCACATGATCTGATTACAGCGCGACTTGTTTGTTTGCCCTATCAAAAATCCAGAGCACCGAAAATCTCGTATGTTTCCACCTTATTATCAGCAGATATTGTTCTATGGGTAAAGCCGAAGTCGAACAAGCGGTTAAAAATTGTTCCGGAATAATTGACACCCCAAACTGGATCAGAATTAGATCCTTTCACCTTCTTCTTTACGGTAAAATCAGAACTATAGGCGGTACCTGTTGCATTAAGGTTCCAGTTATTAATACCCATAAAAATGGTAAGCTTATTTTCATTATTCAATTCAAAACTTTGTTTAAGTCTAATTTCATTATTTACCATTCTAGCATCAGTAGAGGTTGTGAAATTCGTTCCACTACGCGTACCGGTCAATTGATCAGAGAACACTTTTCTATTGGAAGTTTTAATTTCTATGCCACTACCCCTAAAAATATAAGGTGAAGTATCCAATTCTATTCCGTACTCAAATAGGATTCCATTTACTGGCCCAGTGAATTCTGTGCCAAAGGAGTTCAATGAATAAGAAGGATGATATCCAGCCCCAAGGCGCAAAAAAACATTTGTTTGATCATTTAGTTCATTATTTGCTTTAATTTCCAATCCAGCAGCGCCAATTCCATATCGTGTCGATACGTTGCTTAGCGTGATCCTGTCGCTTGCATGCTCATAAAGCGCAAAAGGAGCGAAATTAAATTTAAAATCCTCATTTGAGACTGCGAAAGTGGGTGTGAGAAAAGTGAAAAAAATTACAAGATATTTAAGCTGAATATTCATAATTGTCCCTTATTCTCGAAAAGCAATGTCTTTGCTTTTTACAAGTGGTTGCCAAAAGTACTCTAAGATTGTCCTGCGACCAGATAGAACCTCAACAGTTGCAACCATTCCGGGTAAAATCAAGATTGGTTCATCATTATCAATTGGTAATTCTCCCGTAATTTTGACATCGATGGAGTAGTACTGCTCACCCGTTTCGTTATTAGCAATCGCATCCGCTGAAATGTTACTCACTAATCCGTCAATCCTACCATATTTGGCTGCGTCGTATGCTGTAAGAGAAATTTTAACCTCATCTTGCGCGGCGACTTTCGCAATATCTTTTGGATCAATCTTCGCTTCGACAATTAAATCGTCGTTGATCGGGACGATTTCTATTAAGACATCGCCCGGCTTTATATAAGCTTCTTTTGATTGATAAGTGATACGGTTTACAATTCCTGAAATCGGAGAGCTGATTTCGCTTCGCGATAAACGTTGATTAATATTTGGTAGCCTTGATGTTAGATCTGAGATTTCTAAATTAATTTGGGCGAGCTCGCTCAGTGCATTTGTGTAAAAAGATTTTGTTTCTGCATCGAGTTGTTGTTCAATTTCCATGATCGCTGAATTAATTCGCGTTATTGATGCAGGTATTCTGTCCAGTCGCCCTAGAAGGTCTTCGCGCTCTCGCTCTAATGTGATTAGTCTTGTTTCTGGTGCTAAAGATGCTTTTACAAGTGGCTCGACAATTTCGATTTCTTTCAGCAGAAGCTGAAGGTTATTTTTGATTGATCGACTTTCTATTTGAACTTCTTGTATTTCGGCTTTGCGTTGGTCCAGTCGTGTTTCTAAGACCAACTGAGTTGACTTTAATTGATCTAAGCGTGAAGTCAGAAGGCCTTTTTCACTCTCAATAATTTCAATATGGTTTGCAAACGCAGGAGCAACATTAAATTGATTTTCTAAATTACTTTCAGCTTGCAATCTCGCTTTCTTGACATTTAAGGCCGCCAACCGGTCTGTTACTTGTTCAAGTTGCCCCTTCAGTTCAACAAGGTCTATTTCGAACAGCACATTTCCGACGTCTATGATTTCGCCTTCGTCAACATATGTCGATGATATCACACCAGCTTCAGGTGACTGTACCAGTTGGTTCTTTCCCGCTGAAATTGTTTTTCCTTGGCCTCGAACGACAACATCAAGTTCTGTAATCGACGTCCAGTAAAGAAAGCCGACCAGAAATCCCATAATTATGAAAAGGAGGAAAGAGCTTCCTTTTGTACCACCTCCGCGTAGTTCGCGAATTAACTGTTGGTTGTCATTCAACATTTGCAGCCTCCAGTTTTTTTACTCCAAGTTGTTCTGGTGTACTGTCGGCGATAATCTTGCCACCCTCTATGACTAAGACCCTGTCGCAAATACTAAGGAGCGCATTTCTGTGGGTAATCGCGATTAATGTTTTATCTCTAAGAAAATTATTTAAATTTTCTACAACTTTTGCCTCCGTTTGTTGATCCATAGAACTTGTAGGTTCATCCAATACAATAAGGTTTGGACTGTTCAAAATCGAGCGCGCAAGACAGATAGCTTGCTTTTGTCCACCCGAAAGTCCTACACCTTTTTCCTTTATTTCAAAATCATATCCCTGTGGTATTTGAGATATAAATTCATCTGCCGTCGAGATTCGAGATACTGCCAAAACGTCTTCATCGGTAAACTTGGATCTTCCTGATGTTATATTATCTTGAATTGAACCGGAAAAAAGCCACGAATCTTGCGGCATAACACCAATATTTTCTGTGACGTCGGCAGGGTCTAATTGTTGCAAGTCGACATCATCAATCAGGATGTTGCCTTGGGTGGGCTTCAAGTTGCCAGTTATTATTTTGGCAATCGTAGATTTCCCAGATCCCATTTTTCCAACGAGGGCCACTTTCTGACCGTATGGGATCTTGATATTTAAATTTTCAATTATTGGCTGTGCGTCTGGAGAATAGGAATAGGTAACATTTCGGAATTCGACGGTTCCGGATAGATTTCCCCTACTAATAGCAAATACTTCGTCCAGGTTATTTTGTTTTATATTGAAGAGGTCGTTTAAGCTTTTATAAGCTGCCTTAGCTCCGTTTGCGCGAGAAAGAACATTCGCGAGTTGACCCATTGGTGCCATGGCGCGACCGCCCAAGATTACTGCCGCAATCAACGCACCTTGGGTAATTTCGCCATCGCGAACTAAAAAAACACCAAAAAATATGATTGCGATTTGAGCGAATTGTTGAAACGAGGCAGCGACATTAACAACGAATTGACTCATTGCTTTGGTTTTGGCAGTTGTATCTGACTGAGAGATTTGGGCATGGCTATATCTGCGCTTTAAATATGGACCTGCACCAGTCGCCTTTACAGTCTCCAATCCGTTAATGGTTTCAACGAGAATACCTTGCTTACTCACGCCGCTTTCCATTCCTAACTTCGTTGCACGAGACATAAATGGTTGGACCATTAAACCTACGATGAGCACTAATGGAACGCCCACGAGCGGTACATAACCAAGCGGTCCTGCAATCAAGTAAATCACGTAGGCGAAAAAGAACATAAAAGGTAAGTCTACAATGATCACCAAGGTTGACGATGTAAAAAACTCTCTTAAGGTTTCAAACTCTCTAATAATTCCGGCCAAAGAGCCCGATTTTTGACCTGTATTTAGAGAAAGAATACGGTCAAAAAGTTTTCCAGAAACTAAAAGATCAGCACGTTTACTCGCGACATCGATAAAGTAAGCACGCAGCATTTTGATTACAAAATCAATGGCGAGTGCGGCTACCACTCCGACGCTTAAGGCGTACAACGACTCTATTGCAGCGTTGGGTATAATACGATCATAAACGGTCATAGTGAATATTGAAGTAGTTAGAGCAAGGAAATTGGAGACAATTGCAGCTAAAACCACTTGAAAATATAACCATTTGCTTGTTTTGAACGCTGAAAAAAACCAATGCCCCTGCGCACTCTTTCGCTGAGAGGAAGTCATTTTCCTTGCAAGTAGCGTGTAACCAGAAAAGTTTTCTCTAAAGTTAGCCCACTCAATACTTGTAGTGACGTATTTTTTACCTTCTTGAATGAGGCATAAACAATGCGAGTCCTGTTCAATTTCAGTGACAATTAACGCTGTGCCATCATTTTGAATCGCAATAAGAGGCAACCAGTCGCTCTGCCAGTCGCGCATATTCGTATGCGTAAAGCTTGCGTTAAATTTGAAGTGTTCAAGCGAGATGAGCGCCTCTTTTAACGTGAATGTCTCATCCAACACTTGTGCAGACCTTAAAATAGCTGCTTCGCTTTTTCTGGTACCCAATGTTTTAAGAAATGCTTTAAATAATGTCACTCCAAACTCTGTTTGATGCTCACTAGCTGGCATGATTTCGACAAATTCAGACTCATTTTCGTCTATGATCTGTACATTTTCGTTGATCATGTTGTTGTACTTTCAGAATGCATTAGAGTAAGTTTATATCGCAACTAATCGACTCGAGTGTCAAGGTTATCCTATGTATCGAATTTTCTTAACTTTTTTCACTTTATTTTTTCTAGCGAGTTGTGGAAATTTACTGCAAGATTTTGAAAATAAAAATAATCTGAACAAGATTGACCTGTCGCCTAGCTTGTCAGTGCGGACTTTATCCGCAGATACAAAAAATTGGAATGACGTCGTCACTAACAGTGCTGAGATTTTGGCTGCGGAAATAGCAATTTTGGACGCGAAAAGGGAAGCGGAAATTATTGCAACAGCTAGAGAGCTTCAATTAAACTCTTCCTTGCAAGCGGGCTCTATGAGTATATCCGACGAGAAAAATGGTGTCTTAGGAACACTTAACGTCGACCAACTGATCACAGACTTTGGACAAACAGATGCCAAAATTTTGCAGGCTGAGGCTAACGTAGCATTGGCCAGCCTCAACTACCTGAATACTGTCGAGAACCAATTATTGGAAGCCGCTCTGGCATTGAATGCTTGGGAAGCGGGTTACGACCTCATGAACTTAACCTATTCCAAGCAAGTTATCGCGACGCCACTTATTGATAATTTGCGCCGTCTTTCGGCTGCTGGACAAATCGATGCCATCCAACTATCAACCGCTGAACAAATTGTTGCTCAACTGGATTTAACTAATGCGCAAACTCGTGAAGCAATAAATAAAGCAGAAGTTATTTTGAAGAAATTCTTTGGTAAAACGCCAGATAAATTAAAAATTGACTTGCAGGATCTGGCGCGGTTTGTGGAAAAATCAGAAAAATTCAAACCAAGTCATTCACTGCCATACAGACTTGCAGAGCAACGTAAAGCTATCGCGGAGCTCAGTTTTTTAGAGCACAAATCTTCAGATAGGGGGTCGTTAGTTGTACGTTCTAAAATTGATGTTCCCGCTGCTGACAATATGGACGCGGACGCGAGTGTTGGGTTTGTTTATTCGAAGAGACTTCGAGATGGTGGTCGGCACGAAAAAATATCTGAACAATTAGAAATAAAAATCCGTCAAGCTGAATCTGATTTATTGGGTGCAACCATTGATGTCAAAACACGACACAGCGAACTGCAGGCAGCGAAATCATATCTGCAAGCTGCTAATGAGTTAAGGTTAGAGCTTATCGGAAATGTGGAGAGTCAAATATCGCAGCTTGAGGATCAGCTTGCTATCGGTTCGACATCTTTCAACGAATTATTAAGTGCAAATGTAGAGTTATACCAGCTCGAACGTGAAGTAATCGAAGCAAAATCTGACATGATTAAGACTAACCTCGAACTTGTTGCCTTAAATGGTGACCTAAAAAACTTCACGAAAGCGAAATTAACGGTAGATCTAGAATACTGACTTATATGGATGAACGTATTTTATGTTTGAGAAAGAGTTACCCTTTACATAAACTTTAACTTTCATGTTTTTGACGATGCAATAGCATACCTGCAAAAAGGGATTTATGGTATGCCAAATTTGAAAAAATTAAAGGGGTATAATCGCTTTGATTTAATCAATCTTTTACCAGAAGGCTCAAATTTTAAAGGTATAGAGCTCGGGGTGGCTGCAGGTGACTACTCAGCTAAAATGGCTTCTAGTGGAAAGTTTGAAATATTGTTGGGCGTTGATATGTACGCAGACACGCATGACACCCAACAATATAAACAAGCCCTATGTAATGTAGGCATGGAACAAAACTACAAACTTCTTCGAATGACTTTTGATGAAGCCTTGGATCTGTTTCCGGATAATTACTTCGATTTTATTTACTTGGATGGATATGCTGGCAATGGGTTTGAAGGTGGGCAAACTTTAAGAAAATGGTCGAAGAAAGTAAAACTCGGTGGCATAATCGCTGGTGATGATTATGATGAGGAATGTTCTCTCCTGAAACAAGTGGTCGATGAATATGCAGAGCAAAATGACTTCGAACTAATGGTTACTGAAGGTGCTTATGATTTTTCTGCTTACGGTCATTATCCCAGTTGGGCGGTTTATAAGACTAAAGAGGTAATGGGTCAGACTTCACATGCACTTTTCCAAAATGGGGTGGACGCTGCTAAGAAGTCCAAGATTAAAAAAAGAATGCTAAATTGATCGATAACTTTCTTGTTAGAATTCTTCCAGCCCAAATATATAGTGAATTGCGGGAATGGAATAAGCGCCGAAAAGTACTGCGACGAATACGTAACGCACAAAAGTAAATTTTATAGGTTTACGCTCAACATGGTGAGATGAACATTCATTGATAGCTTGATTAAAGTTTTAGGTGCAATAATCGCAGTTTACATAACTATTCCAAAACCATTTATTTGGTTCTTTAAGCTAAATGAGTTAATAATTTAAAATATAGCCAAAATCTCAGTAGTTATTATAGTCTCGGTCAATTTTTCTGAAAAAACGGTAGAAATAACTTCAGTATAAAAGAAATAAGTATCAGTAAGGTAAAAGAAGGATTTACAACTGAAATTTGTTTAGATTTGATTGCAAATTTAAAAATCCAATAAAAACTAGCAGAAATTGTATTCCGTTCAGAGATATTTCATGCGTGAAACTTATTAACCAATGTTTAGCAAGGCTGAACAAGGGCCCCTGTTTTTTCGATTTATATTACTAAAGAAAATATTGCTGTTATACAGTTTTCATAAAAACACCAAACTGATTACTCACGAATTGCATAAATCAGACCCTCTAAGCTAGCGCCAAACACGGTTCCTGTTTCATTAAAAACAATGGTAAATAAATCGCCGTTGATAACATCAGATGACACACGGTTGTTTTGTATTTGACCGCCCATTCCGTAGGATATCGAACCATTTAGACTTAGATGATTGCCTTGTAGCAGTTCTTGGTAGCGCTCTTCCGATAGGATATAAGTCACCTGAGCATAGCTTTGTGCCCCAGCTTGTAGCCCCAGATTGCCACCTTTGAGATCAACCAGATTTACTACTTTGCCGTCCCTTATCAGGAAGCCCTCTCCGTAATTAGCACCGACAAATAAGCCTGCTTTAATCACTTTCGGAAATACGACTTGTGCTATCGATTTCCTAGAGATTTCATGTGACCCAATATTTTTTCTATTTGCGGCAGCTAAAGTTTTCAACGCGTCTTGATCTGTAACAGTATTTTCTTGTCTGATCTGCTCTTTTTTATTTTGGATTTTTGTTTCAAAATTAGAAACTTGTCCACATGAGACAACCAATGCCAAAAGTATGAAAGACAGATGCTTCAACACAGGATACCATTGCTTCGCTTATGAAATTTTCGTGACCTATCAATGACCGAGCACGCTTTATGATTCAAGCTGATTTTGAATAGATAAAGAATTTTATTTCTGATCATAAAAAGCGATTAAGGTGTTCGCTCATATTTTGGGACATCTATCGGGATCATATGGTACGATTGTTGATCTAAACAATAAAGTGCGGTTTCAGGTTTAAACCAAGAGTGATCATCCAAACTGCCGATCTTTAATACCAACATTCCGGGTCGAGGCGGGCTTTTAACGCAAATATGTGTGCCACAATTACCACAAAAAAATCGGGTGCGGGGTTTTTCAAGATCAGTCCTTTCAAAGATGCTTGGCGTTCCCTTGGTCCACTTGAAACTTTCTTCTGAAATTATAATCGATGTATTTGCCGCCCCACCAGAGAGATATCGGCATTCTCGACAATGGCATAAGATCTGGGAATGAATTGGATCGTTGAATTCAAAGTGAAGATCGCCGCAGTAACACCTACCAGTATGTAACATCTCTTTCCCTAACCATGAATGACACAGTAAAAAGATACACGGAACTTCCTAAAATCCTAACATTTTATAGAGATAATGTCGGCAATGCTCAAAACCTAATCAATTACTGATCGCTGAAACTTGCGGGCTGACGTTCCTGGAGTGCAACGGGAGGGCAACTTACAAAACTTGGTTTGAAAACTCATACCTTAGGTATGTCTACTTTTCTTTCAGGCTCTTTTTCTTCAACAGAATTTTAATTATTTAACAGAGTAATCGCATCACGAGCGATCATCTTTTCCTCTTCAGCAGGCACAACCCAAATTGCAATTTTAGAACTTTCGGCATGAAGGCGATTTTTACGTGCATGATTAAAATCAGGATCCAAACGAACGCCAATCCACTCCAGACCACGAAGAATGCGGGCACGTACACCGATAGCATTTTCCCCAATTCCACCTGTGAAGGCGATTGCATCCAAGCCACCCATGGCTGCGATTAAACTCCCAGCATGCCTCAAAGACCAGTAGCAAAAGTGTTCTATTGCAAAGGCACTATCTGCGCTTGGATCGACCATCAGGTTGCGCATATCAGACTTTCCGCCCGATAAGCCAAGTAACCCACTTTCGTGATTTAGAATTGCTTTGGTGCGATCAAGCCCGTTATCTTCAACCAACCTCAACACAGCATTTGCATCAATACCTCCGGATCGCGTTCCCATTGTGAGACCATCTAATGGGGAATACCCCATAGTGGTGGCGATCGATTTGCCATTAAGGATGGCACACAGACTTGCACCATTGCCTAGATGAAAAGCGAGAAGTCGCGATGGCAACTTCTGCTGAGAAATTTCAGGAAGTTTTTCCACCAAAGACGCATAGGATAGTCCGTGGAAACCGTAACGTCGAATACCCTTAGTTTCGATCATCTTTGGGATCGCATACCGGGTTGCAACATCTGGGTTTGTCGCGTGAAAACTTGTGTCAAAGCTCACGAACTGCGGCAAGTCTGGCGCTTCTTCTTGGAGGGCAATAATGGAGGCTAAATTATGTGGATTGTGGAGCGGGGCTA